>OBAS01000993.1_pt1 | contig 18555 bp, 17 predicted proteins | sample 1517591 | NCBI WGS metagenome assembly OBAS01 (sample SAMN04571700, study PRJEB22368) | human gut metagenome | biome: human gut; material: stool | host: Homo sapiens | place: Luxembourg | collected 2012-10-05
ATTGCAGTTTCACTTGCCGTTGCTTCCGGTAAAAAAATCGGGCTGTTCAGCCGCGAAGCAATGAAAAACGCAATTTCCGCGCCGAACGTGAGCGGAATCGTTCGGTTGACCGGATTTATAATCAAGGGGACCTTTTTGATTGAAATGATCGGTGCACTGATTATGCTCCCTGTGTTTTGCAAGGATTACGGCGCAGAAGGTATATGGATGGCTGTTTTTCACTCCGTTTCTGCATTTTGCAATGCCGGATTCGATATTATGGGAACCAAAAACGGCGAATTTACTTCTTTGACTCACTACTCCGGACAACCGGTTATCAATATTACGATTATGCTGTTAATCATTGTCGGTGGTATCGGTTTCCTTGTATGGGAAGACATTTACAAACACAAGTGGCGAATAAGAGAATATCGCACGCAGAGCAAACTTGTTTTGATTGTTACGGCTGTGCTGATTGTTTTACCCGCTGTTTATTTCTTCTTTTTTGAATGTGGCGATTTACCTGTCACAGAGCGCATACTTGCGTCTTTATTTCAATCCGTAACGCCGAGAACGGCAGGCTTTAACACGATAAATCTTACCGCAATCAGCGATACGGGATTATACTTGATGATTATTCTTATGTTGATAGGCGGTTCACCGGGTTCAACTGCAGGCGGTATGAAAACGACAACGATAGCGGTTCTGTTTTCTTCTGCTTTTTCCGTATTTAGAAAAAAAGACAACGCCGAAGTTATGAAACGTCGGATTGATGATGAAACCGTAAAAACAGCTTCGGCAGTATTTTTGATGTACATAACTCTGTTTTTGGTTGGCGGAATGGCTATAAGCGCGATTGAAAATTTGCCTATTACGTCCTGCCTTTACGAAACCGCTTCAGCCGTAGGTACGGTAGGACTGACACTCGGCATTACTCCGACACTCGGAATTGCGTCCAAATTGATTTTGATATCATCTATGTTTTTCGGACGCGTCGGCGGATTAACGCTGATATATGCCGCTTTCGGCACACATAAAAAGCAAGTGGCAAAGTTGCCGACGGATACGATTGCAGTCGGTTAAGGAGGTTTTATATATGAAAAAGAAATCTGTTTTATTGATAGGTCTCGGGCGTTTTGGGAAATACATCGCAATGAAATTACACGAATTAGGACACGAAGTCATGGCGGTAGACGAAAACGAAGAAAGAGTCAACGACGCTATGCCTTATGTGACTGACGGACAAATCGGCGACAGCACAAACGAAGCGTTGCTGAAATCTCTCGGTATAAAAAATTATGATGTTTGTATCGTAACAATCAGTGGGAATTTCCAGAGTTCGCTTGAAACGACCTGCTTATTAAAGGAATTGGGAGCGCAAAAGGTTGTGTCTCGTGCCGAACAGGATGTACAGGCGAAATTTCTTCTGCGTAACGGCGCGGACGAAATTATCTACCCTGAAAAGCAACTTGCCACATGGGCTGCAATCCGATATACATCCGACCATATTCTCGATTATATAGAACTCGGAGATTCCTGTTCGATTTTTGAAGTGTCCGTTCCGCAGGCATGGGTGGGAAAATCAATTGCAGAGATAGATATTCGCAGAAAATACAATGTAAACATCATTGCCACAAAGAAAAACGGAAAAATCAATGCGGTTGTTACCGCCGACACAGTCCTTTCCGAAGAGGAAACGCTTTTGGTGCTCGGAGGTTATAAGGCATTGCGAAAGTGTTTTGATATTTAACCGCCTTAAAAGAAGGTGACCTTATGAAAGATGTGATTGTTATTATCGCAGTAACAGCAGTTATAGTTTTCGGCTTTTTCATTATGAAAAGGCTCGATGCTTTCTTGGAGGAAAACAGGAAAGCAATTGAAAAAGAACAAGAAGAACAATGCAGTCCGCTTGATTTTTTTGATACGGAAAACTACGAAAGTATGATTTCCGAGATTGAAATTTTCAAAGAAAAACATAAAAAAATCGCAGTTGTTATATTTGATGAAGAAGATAGGGAGTTGACTGAGACATTAAATAATTATAAAAGCTGTTTTAAGTAGATTTTATTTAAAAAATATGATGTAATAAAAAATAAAAGCCGAAGGAGACACGGATTAGTCAAATGGGAGAAAGATTTGCAAATAACAATGATCACATTCTGGTCTGCCTGTCATATGCACCTTCCAACACAAAAATCATTCAGACTGCGGCAGCCATGGCAAGGGCGCTTCACTCCTCCTGTCGAAGATTATCAAATCGATAAGCTGACCGTCATGGAGTTGGAAATGCTCGGCATCAAGGTTGAACCCAAAGCACTGCTTCAATATTCCGCGTACAGTACGCAGGAGGAAGATCAGAGCTTTGGGCTCTTTTATTAAACAAAACTATCGCAATTTGCAGAAATGTAACTTATGAAACAACGAAAAATCATTTACGGAAACGCACGGCAGAATTTGTTCGTTTCATCAGTCAAAAAAGCTTCTCCGAAAACCGGAAGGAGCTGAATGCAAAATTATCCGAACAAGGTAAGCTGATAAAGAGAAACGAGGAGCTGAACCTGCTGTTCAAACGAATGTATGAGGACAATGTACTTGGTAAAGTTACAAATGAGCAGTTCCGGATGCTGTCAGATGGCTATAACGCCGAACAAAAAACGACTGTCGAACGCTTGGAACAACTCAAAGCCGAAATTGAACAGCTTAAGTCCACTGCAATCAATGTAGAAAGGTTCGTGGCGCTCGCACGCAAGTATACGGATATACGGGAGCTGACACCCGAGATCCTGCAGACATTCATCAGCAAAATCGTGATTCACGAGCGCCCGTCACGAAAGAAAAACGAGGGTGAGCAACGAATCGACATTTACTTCACGCACATCGGATCCATGCCGGACAGTGAATCGGAAAGAGTCGATCATTGCAGGGACAAAGCCATCTCCGCAAAAACAGCGGAATTTCCGGATGCACATCAAAAACCGATTTCACCGATCCGGGCGTAGCATGAACAGAAAGCCGAACGGCTCTGAGCAAGTTATTCAGACTCACAAAGTTTTTCGCAAAACGAAAAGGACGAACAGTTTCAGCTGTTCGTCCTTCCCGCCAGATTGCTTCTGTTTCTCATAATTCATCTTTATGAGAAGGAAGCAAAAAATCTAGCTCTTTTTATCTTCCTCAAATAAGAAATCTTCGCCTTTAATTTGTTCGCTTGTAGCTAAATTATTAAATCCTTGTTGTCTTATGGCTTCAGATAAAACAATAGCAACAGAATTTGCCAAGTTTAAGCTTCTTGCATTAGCCACCATTGGTATTCTCATTGTTTTTTCAAAATTTTTTCTAAGTAAATCGTGTGGTAAACCTGTCGATTCTCTTCCAAACAACAAATAATAGTCTTTATTATTATCACTTAAATCAAATTCAGAATATACTTTTTTAGAATATCTAGTTACAAATCGATACTCGCCACTTGTATTAGCGAAAAACTCATCAAAAGTATCATATTTTGTAATATTAACTCCTGATAAATAATCCATACCAGCTCTTTTTAAGGATTTATCAGATATATCAAACGAAGTATAACCAACAACTACTAAATCAGCACCTAAACACATGCAAGTTCTAATAATATTACCTACGTTTGCCGGCTTTTCAGGTTCAAATAAAACTATGTGATTCATTTTTATCTTTCGACAGCTTTTGTAAGCATCTTTAATAAAGCAAGCAATCTTTCATTACCTTGAATTCTCTTAGACAACTTTTCATATACCATTTGGTGGTAATTATTTATCCATGAAATTTCATCATCGCTTAATAAACCTAAATCCAAGTATTTAGTTTCTATTGGGCAATAAGTTACAGTTTCAAACTTATAGAAAACTCCATCTTCGGTTTCAAAAGCTGGTACTGTTAATAATTCATTTTCAATTCTAATACCGTATTTTGAAGCTTTATAAACTCCAGGTTCGATAGTTGTTATCATTCCAGGTTCAAGTTTAGATCCATCATCTCTTTCAGGTACATGCTTATATCTAAATCCATTAGGTCCTTCATGTACACCTAAAATATAGCCAACGCCATGACCTGTGCCACACTTATAATCCATACCAAGTCTCCACATAATTTCACGGGCTTTGATATCGATTGCTGTACCAGCACAACCATCCATAAAAATTGAGGTCGTCAAATTAATAACACTCTTTAATGTTAACGTATAGTCACGTCTTAATTCAGCATCAGGTTCTTTAAGGAGGAATGTTCTTGTTATATCTGTTGTTCCACCAAAATATTGACCACCAGAGTCAACTAAGAGAACGTTATCATTAAGTGTAACAATAGATGACTTATCTTTAGTAGGTCCATAGTGCATTTGTGCAGCATTTTCACCGACTGCAGCAATAGTTTCGAATGATAATTCGAAGCAATCTTTTGACTGTCTACGATATTTCTCTAATTCTTCAGCATATTCATATTCAGATAAATTTTTACCTAAATTTGTATATAAGAAGTCGTAGAACTTAAGCATTGCTACACCATCAAGTTCGTGAATTCTTTTAATATTCTCAATTTCAACTGGGCCTTTGACTGCTTTCATTAAATAGCTTGGGCTTTTTCCATTGAGTGGTTTAGCAATAAGATTATATAATTTAGCGTTAATTTTTGTTTTATCAACTAAGATAATTTCATTAGTCTTCTCTTTAATGAAATCGACTACATCATCATATTCATGAACATGAATATTTGAATAATCTACATCGCTTAACTTATCTTTATCAATGAAGAGATGGACTTCATTATTTTTATTAATATATAAGAAAGAGTAGAAAACTGGAGTGCATTCAATATCATTACCACGCCAATTTAAGATATAAGCTATATCATCTAAAGTTGTAATTATAATGCTATCAGCGCCTTTATTCTCAATTTCACTAGCAACTTTTGCAACTTTTTCTTTGAAGCTCAAAGTAAATAATTTTTCATCTAATGCAAATACTTTGTCTTTGGATAATTCAGGCTTATTTTCAACAAGATAAGAGTAGTCTCTATCGTTGACAATACCGTTTTTAGCAACGCCTTCATAGAAACCTTCAGGCATATAGAATAAATTACCTGCTGTTGGATATAAATTGTTTTGGGCGATAAACTCAGCAATTGTTGGGCAACCTTTTGTACCCATTTTCATCAAGGTAACACTTGAATCAGCTAATTCTTTTTCTGCTTGGATAAAATATCTTCCATCAGTAAATAAATAGGCTCCATCTAATGTGACTACTAAAGAGCCATCGCTACCAGTAAATGGTGAAAAATAAAATCTTTCAGCAATAAATTTACTAGCAACGTATTCAGAAGAATGTGGATCACCTGTCAAAATAATATATGATTTATCCCCATTCTTTTTCATTTCTTCACGTAATTTTGTAAGTCTGTTTTTATCAAACATAACAACACCTCTTAATTAATATGCTCTAGCAAATAAAACAACTTTCTTTGCTTTTTTACCACAAATTGGGCATGTATCATCAAATGGTTTTTGATCAAATGGCATGCAACGGCTTGAAGCGTTAAGTCTATCTTTAATAGCGACTTCGCATTCTTCATCACCACACCACATCATCTTGGCGTAACCCTTACCACCTTCAATGACATCTTTTAATTCTTCATATGTATGAACTTCAGTAACGTGACTTTCTAAATATTTTTGTGCCTTTTCGTACATACCTTCGTTAATTAATTTAAATTCTTCATAGCACTTTTCAGCGATATTTTCTAAAGGCCAAGCTTGTTTAACTCCATCAAATCTTCTTGTAACAGTAATTTGATTATTAGCTAAGTCTCTTGGACCAACTTCAATTCTTAAAGGTACACCCTTCATTTCATATTCAGAGAACTTCCAACCAGGTGTTCTATCAGAATCATCTAATTTAACTTTAATGCCTTTTTCGATTAATTCATTTTTAATGTTCTCAGCAACTTTAGCAACTTCTGGATTTTCGTGAGCTCTGACTGGAATAATAACAACTTGAATTGGTGCGACATAAGGTGGTAAAACTAAACCATTATCATCACCATGTTCCATAATAATTGAACCGATTAATCTTGTAGAAGCTCCAAAAGATGTTTGATGTGGATAAACATATTCATTGTTTTCATTTAAGAATTTAACGCCAAACTTAGAGCAGAAACCTGTACCAAAGTAGTGAGTAGTTCCTGATTGCAATGCTTGACCATCTGGCATTAAAGCTTCAATAGAATATGTCTCTTCAGCACCAGCAAACTTTTCTCTATCAGTTTTTCTGCCCATTGTAAATGGGAAAGCTAAAAGTTCTTTACCCATTCTGTTATAGACATGTAACATATCCAAAGCTTCTTGACGAGCTTCTTCCTCTGTTCTATGTAAAGTATGACCTTCTTGCCATAAGAATTCCTTACCACGTAAGAAAGGTCTAGTTGTCTTTTCCCATCTTACAACACTACACCATTGATTGTATTTGATTGGTAAATCACGATAAGAATTTAAAATATCTTTAAAGTGATCACAGAATAAAACTTCAGATGTAGGTCTAACAAAAAGTCTTTCATCTAAGTTATTTTGTCCGCCAATTGTAACTATAGCACATTCAGGTGCAAAGCCATTAACGTGCTCTTTTTCTAAATTTAAAAGTGATTCTGGAATTAAGCATGGCATATAGACATTTTGGTGCCCTGTCTTTTTAAATTCTTTATCAAGCCAAGCTTGTATATTTTCCCAAATAGCATATCCATAAGGTCGATATATAATAAATCCTTTTGCTCTAGAATAATCCATTAATTCTGCTTTAAGGCAAACATCAGTATACCATTTGCCCATGTCTTGCTCTCTAGGAGTAATGGCATTGTTTTTTTTCATTTGACTCATTTTTATAATATCTCCTTTATTTAGCCAATGTATTATACCATATTGAATAATTAAGTTTAATAAAAATGAAGCTAGATTTAGTTATATATTTAATCTAGCTTCACATTATTTTAGCTCTTTATTTTTTCAATTTTTTCTTTTGTATCTTCGTCAAGTTTTTCGAGTGTTGAACTTGCATCTAATATAGCTGGACACGAGAAGTTTTTAACACCTAATCTCAATGCTATTTCCAAGTTATCGATAGAAGAGATTTGTTGAACAATAAAATCTCCTTTATAGACAGAATATTGGTCTATTAACGTTCTAAGGGTGATAGATGTTCTATTGTCTAAAGTTAATTCTTCAGACAATTTCTTTGATGTTAAGAAATAGTCAAATTTAGATAAAACGTCTTCAGTTAACTCAGATAACTCGTTGTCTATTATTAATGCGACACTCAGTTTCTTATCAATAATATCTACAAGCTTTTCTGCTAAATCATCGTACTCATCATTATAAGTTACTAAATCATCTTCATGGAAACAAACAACAGGAGAGATATTCTCATACTCATTTATAAACAATCTCAAATAATCATTAATGTAGTTAATTTGAGCAGTAAACATTATTTTAACTGTCTCATTTAATTTACCTATTTGATTTATTGCACCTAAAGCTGTTGTTTTTAAAATAGGATGCAACAACCTTAGTTCGTTTGCTGTTTCAAATATTTCATTAATATTTTCAAAATTAGTTCCATATGGATCTATTGTAAGCTTATAAGCTATGATATCTAACTTGTCAGCATTAATTATAGGTGTAAAATAGAATCTAAATGTTTTGTTATGAATTAAAGTGACAATATCTCTATATCCCACAGAGCTAACCATAGAAGCGTAGTCTTTATTAGAATCATATAATTCAAAACCTATTTCTTCTTTTTGTTCTGCTAATATTGCCATGTCTCTAGCATGACCAATCATAGATTTTAAATCCATAAGATTTTCGTTAAGAACTAATCCAGCATAAAGTTCATAATTGTCTGATAACGAGTTAATTGTTAGGAACGTATCAGTTAATTGTTTAATTCTATTAGCTAAACCGACAATAGCGGCTCGACTTGAAAGAGCATAATCAACAACAGCAATTTCAAAATTGGTAAGATTAATTAAGAATCTGTTTTCGTTGAGAATTTGAGCAACATAGTTTACAAGTTGAATCATTATTGGGTTGATTGTTTTTTCATCAAGTTCATATGAGTGAGCTGAGAAAAGTTTAATCAAAATAATACCACCTTTACCATTAAGTCTATGCTTTTCAGAATGGACGAGAATTTCAGGCAAAGTCTTAATATAATTTCTATTCTTCTTTTTCTTTTTTGTTTGATAAGAAAGATATGGTAAAAGATGACTTTCAAAGTGAACGATCTTTTTTGTTCTGTTTATAGAAGTAAGTTCGAATAATGAAGAAGCGATTTCTTTGTTTCTACGTAAATAAACCTTAGTTTCAAGATATTCGCTAGCTTTATCAAAATCATTGATGTTGTTTGCTAACCAATTTTTAACGTTTTCAACGTCATCGCTTGGAAATTGCTTGTAAAAATAATCGATAGATTGAGTAATCTTTCTTTTAATATCTTTACGGTCAAAATAAGAGATTAAGTTTGCTGAATAATCAAAAGAATAAAATCTAACATTGTATTCATATTTTTTAATGTGACGCTTTAAAATTACTTTTCCATGTCCACGATTTGCAATCATTAAGATCAAAGTAAAAGCACCTATTATAAGTAATACACCCATAATAAGGAGAAAAATTTTATCTATTCTATTTAATTGAAGTGAAAATAATGTTTTCATATACTATTCTTTCTGTTAACAATGATTATTATATAACATTTATAGATATGTACAAAAGTGATATTTTTTGATATAATCGCAAAAGTTGGAGCAATACTCAAGTTGGCTGAAGAGACTGGTTTCGAAAACCAGCAGTAGGGCCCACCCTAGCAAGGGTTCGAATCCCTTTTGCTCCGCCATTAAAGATACAATAGGTTTGATGCAGTAAAATGTGTCAAACTTTTTTATTTTTATAGAAGTATAACTTCTACTGTTTAGAATTTTGAACTTTTATGTATTACTAAACAATTGATAAAACTTTGAAATGATTTTTAATATTAAGAACAATTACATAACAACAATCAATTTATAAAATATAATTTAATTTTTTCTTCACAAAATGGAGGGAAAACTATAATATTTCTTAGTTAGTCAAATCTAACTTATAAAAATATATTAAGAAGGACTTATTTTATGAAAGAAAAGAATAGAGATCAAATAATAGGTGCATTTGTAATTACAATTATCGGATTAATTATAAGTATCGTTTTACAATTTCAATGTGAAATTCCTTTTTATTTCACAGGAACTTTATTAATTTTAATTGATCTATTATATTTGATAGTTATTGTTATAAAACACTTTGATACTTTGGAATCAAAAAAATAAAAAGTTTGTTTTTTTTCCTTATTTGTGTAATAATTTTTACAGTACATTAAGTGAGGAAAATAAAATGGATGAATTTATTTTAGTATTAGGCGAAGAAAACAATATATTGCCTGGAAGACTATGGAGTGGTTATAAAGTCAAAGTCTTAGATGATAAAATGATATGCACACCAAACAAAGAAAAAACGCTTAATTATGAAATTTATTTTAAAGACTTTAAAAAAGCTGTATTCGGAATCGGCAATGCCAATTTATGGTTGCAATGTGAAACTATATATGGACCAATTGTCTTTTGTTCACCAAGAAGAAATTGGAAATCAGAGGCAGGCAAAAAAATAATTGAATCACTTGGAAAGTATATTAAAGTAGAAGGCATGGACGACTACAAAAAATACACTGGTAAATTTTGGTAGATTCACTGTTTTCTCTCTTATAGATAGAGCTTTTGCTCTATTTTTTTATTTGATTATATATTTTTATTTTAAAAAAATGTATTATAACTTTAGAAATGCCTAGGTCAAAATCTTTAGGAGAATAACTATGAAAAAATAGAAAAGATCAAAACGCCCGAAAAAATTTTAAATATTATTTTAATTATTATCGGTAGCTGTTTAGTAGCATTAGCAAACGCAGTTTTTATTGTACCTTTCGACATTGTTACAGGCGGTATGACTTCTGTAGCTATGATGATATCAAATTTAATGTATCATATTTTTAATCAAAATATTACAGATATAGTTCTATGGATTATCAATACAATACTTTGGTTTGTCGCTCTGCTTTTAATAGGTAAAAAGTTTGCAATGTCTACATTGATTGGAACAATTTGTTATTCGGCATTTATGACTTTATTTTTAAGATTAGATTTAGTAACAAAATGGGGATTACTAGCTTATTATCAAGAAGGTGATGTTACAGCAAAACTAATTCTTTTTGGATTAGCTGGAGGTGTAATTAATGGATTTGGTGCCTCTTTATGCTTTATGGGAAAAGGCTCAACAGGTGGCAGTGATGTAATATCAATTTCATGTGTTAAATATCTTAATATTAAACAAGATATTGCCTCCTTAACTATAGATGTAATAACAATATTGCTCGGTTTTGCTATTTTCCAAAGCTGGGGCAAGCTTTTGGTCGGTATTCTTGTTGCGTTATTTGATATCCCTTACAATAAAAACTATTTAAGGAAAATATAATACTGTCTATATTATTGATGTAATGACAGACAAAGTTGATGAAGTTCAAAAATTAGTTTCTGAAGAATTTAAAGATACATGTACAATATATACAGTTGAAGGTGGCTATTCTAAAGAAACCAAAAAAATAGTTCGTTGCGTTTTAATTTATAAAGAAGCAAAATTATTAAAAACAATTGTTCCAACAATTGATAGTAACGCCTTTATAACAGAATATGAAAGCACCTCAGTTTATGGTGGATCAACATCAGATGCATATATAACTGAAAAGAAGAAAGAAAAAGTTTTAAATAAAATACATTTTAACATCAATAAAAAAGAAAAATAAGAATTATAATTTATAGATTTTCTTTGCTCAAAAAGGCAATTTTTTACAGTTAAAAGCGCACAAATAAACATATTGAAATTATTTTTAAAAATATTATTAAACATGATTTAATTTCAATTGTGTTTTTTTTAATAAATCTATATAATGAAGTTATAAAAAGGAGAATATTATTATGGGTTTATTCAAAAAACAACTTTTAAAAGTTATTGAATTTGAAGACGATTCGAAAGACGTGCTCGTCACTAAATTCCAACTAAAAGATCGTGAAGAAATTATGAACAGTTCTACTCTTGTAGTTAGACCTTCTCAAATTGCTCTTTTCGTTCATAAAGGTCAAATTTGTGATGTCTTTGCACCAGGAACATATAAATTATCAACAGAAAACATTCCATTCTTAACAAAGTTATTAAGCCTTCCTACTGGATTTGATTCACCAATCAAGGCTGAAGTCTACTATGTTAACACAAAACAAATCACAGGTTTAAAATGGGGTACACAAAACCCTATTATGATGCGTGATGCTGACTTTGGTAACGTTCGTATTAGAGCTTTTGGTGTATATAGCTTCAAAGTTAATAATGCTAAAGTATTTATGGAACAAATGTTCGGTACAAACTCTGTCTATAAAGCCGGTGATGTTGCTGAACAAATGAAGCCAAGCATCGTTCAAGGATTCTCAGATGCAATTGCTGAAAGTAAAGTTTCCGCATTAGACTTAGCTGCTAACTATAAAGAATTCTCAGAAACAATTTTAAATGCAACACAAGCTGAATTTGAACGCTTTGGTTTAGAATTAACAACATTAGTTATTGAAAACATTTCTCTTCCAAAAGAAGTCGAAGATGCTCTTGACGAAAGAACAAAGCTCGGCGTTATGGAAGACAAGATGGGAACATATGTCCAATATCAAGCTGCTAACGCAATGAGAGATGCCGCCAACAATCCTAATGGAAACAATATGGCTGGTTTAGGCGTTGGTCTTGGAGCTGGAGCAGGAATAGGACAAATGTTTGCCCAAGGTTTAGCTTCTGCTCAAAACACACCAAAACAAACTTCAGCACCAGCCCAAGGAACAAAAAAATGTCCTGGATGTGGTAAAGAAGTAGCTACAAATGCTAAGTTCTGTCCTGAATGTGGAACTAAAATGCCTGAAAACAAATTCTGTTCACACTGTGGTGCAAAAGTTGATGCCAATGCTAAATTCTGCCCTGAGTGTGGAGAAAAATTATAATGGAAGACGTAAAAGAAATAGATTCTACTTCTTCTAAATGTCCTTCGTGCGGTTCAGAATTATACTTTGACCCAAAAACACAAGGAATGAAGTGTGTATCGTGTGGTTCAGAATTTAAGTTTCCATTAATTCTTGAAAATAACAAACACGATTTAGATTTAACCAATCAATCTGTTTCAACAGATGAATGGGCTAAGGAAAGTAAGGTAGTTCACTGTCAAACTTGTGGTGCAAGTGTAATTGCTACAGGATTAGCTGTTACTCAAGTTTGTCCATACTGTGGAAGTAAATATGTAATTCAAGAAAATGAATTACCTGGTATTAAACCAGATTATGTAGTTCCATTTGTCATTGATAAAGAAGACGCTGTTGAAAAGTTCAAAGCTGGGATTAAGAAAAAGTTCTTTGTTCCATCGGGATTAAAAAAAGCATTTACTGCAGAAGAAATAAAAGGAATATATATTCCTGCTTTTACTTTCGATGCTAATACAAAATCAAGTTACGATGGTATCTTAACAAGAACAAAAACTATATCAACCAAAAATGGTACCAAAGTAGTTACTGAATCTTTTCCTATTCACGGCAACTTTGATTTTGATTATATGAACTTATTAATTGAATCATCTACACAACTAAATGATTCTCAATTAGAAAGTTTACTTCCATATAACTTAGATAAAAGCTGTAAGTTTGATGCCAAATTCCTCATGGGTTATTACGTTGAGCACTATAACGATGCAATTTCTAAATGTTATGAATTAGCTAACAAAAAAATTGCTAGAAAAATTGAATCTGGAATTTTAAGCAAATATAACTATTCAGGCGTTACGTGTTTAAATGTTAAAACATCTAGATCTGATGAAAAATACAACTATCAACTATTACCGATTTATTATGTAAGTTATTATTATAAAAAGAAAAAATACTCTACTTATATGAACGGACAAACTGGTAAAGTTGGAAAAGGTCTTCCTGTTTCAGCATTAAAAGTATTACTTTGTGTAATTATTGTTTTAGTAATAATTGCAATATTCATGTTATTAATCTGTTTTTTAGATTAAAGAAAGGAACTAAAATATGAATAGAATTGAGAAAAATAAGACCGCTCTTATTGTAATTAGTATTATCAGTCTTTTAATTGGTGTATGTTCAACTGTTGGAAGTGTATTCTTATTGATTTCCGGCTTTACTGACATGACAGTTGTTTTAATCGTATTTGGATTTATTTTAGCTTTCTTAGGATTAGGATTGATCCTTTTCGGTATTTATTATTTATGGATTGGTTGTGCCTTAAAAGCTACTAAAGGTTCAATTGCTGTCGATAATAGTATTGCTATGAATAGACAAAACAAAGTTTGCCCAAAATGTGGTGCAACAAACACTCCAAACGTTGACACATGCCAAGTTTGTGGTGAAAAATTAGATAAGTAAGCATCTTTTATAAGCTTAGGTTATTCCTAAGCTTTTTTATTAGACATAATATGCAAAAAAAGATAAGTTTTAAGTATTAACTTAGTCGTTTTATTTACATTAGATAAAATTTTGTATATTCTATGTATGTTTCAATTACTTATAAAGTGGAAAACTAGTAGTAAAAATATTACTGGTGCCGCCTAAAGGAATCAAACCATAAAGTTAAAGTCAGTATAGATAGAAGGTAGAAAATGAATAAACTAAAACAATTTATAACTAAATACAATAAACTATTGATGGAAGTTTTATACGTTTCAATAGTTATACTTGCATGCTCACTTATTTCAATGTGCTCTTTATTTTATAAGACTCCTGATGAAATAAAAACAGCGCTAAGCTACAAATATAATTTTTATTTATTAGCTGAATCATTCATCTATGGTGCTGTATTAATAAGCGCTTCTTCCTTTGCTTTTTATTACTTACATCCAGGTGAAGAAACAACACCAGCCAAAATGAAAGTTAAAAACATTATTATATATGGAATATTAATGTTTTTAGGATTGTGTGCTTATATAGTAATAGCTCAAATTCTTTATGTGCATTTAAACTTTGGAAAAGGTTCAACATTCTTCTTTAGTACTGCTATTACCTTAATCTATGTTTATTTAATGTTTAAGCTTTACTATTTTGATAGAGTAGATTCCAAAAAAATTATTTGGGAATTAATTAGGTTCGGATTAGTTGGTGTAATAGCTGCATTATTTGACTTTTCAACTGTTTCACTTATGAGATTTGGAATCTTAAAAAACTTAACAAACTCAACAGCTGTCACACTTATTGCAGTCACATGTGGATTTATTGCAGGTGTTATCGTTAATTATATTTGCTCTGTCTTCATGGTTTATAAAGAAGGAGTTAATAACTCTAAAACAATCAAAGGTGTCGTTTTGTTTGTTGGATTAAGTGCAGTTGGATTACTAATAGGTATTGGACTTGAAGCTTTATTCTTTGATTTATTAAAACTTCCTTACCCTGCAGTTTTCATCATAAGAACTCTAATAGTCTTAATTTGGAATTATATTACTAGAAAGCTATTTATATTCAAAGCAGACAAAAAGATTGTTGAGAAACAATAGTATTAAAAAGTTTTATAAATAAAGACTCTGTTGATTCTTATGGGGTCACACAAAGCAACTGAGAGTAATTTCTCAGTTGCTTTTTATACACAAAAAGCCCTAAGTTCACCTTATTATTAAGGCTACATTAGAGCTTTATTTTGCTTTACATATTTGAATAATGGATAACTATTGATGAAACTTGTAAATTCTTATTCGAGACATCAATTCTAAAGAATCCATTGTTGGATCCTTCTGGAGCTAATACTTCACCAGTATTTCCAGCTGCAGATGAAGAAATTACTTGAGTATATTCACTAGGTTTAGTGTCATAGACTGAGCTTCCTATAACAACACTTTGTTTTGCTGATCCTGATCCACCAGTGCCATAAATTAATTCTATTTTTGAAATATTACCTAGAGACGAATCGTTATAGATATATCCAGTTTCAGCTTTGAAATAGATATTTTCCTTTACAGCTTTAATATCATTAGCTTTAAAGTTAAATCCATTAATATTTGCTGTAACATTTGTTTGAAGAGATCCTTCAGTAGCGCCAATAGACTTCAAATCAATTGTTAATGTTCCATCACCAACTGGTGGTTCTGGAACAGCTGCTTTTTCAGTTACTGTAACTTTGAAAGTTGTTTTTATAGATTCGTTATTAGCAAGTGAAACTGTTACTGTTGTATTACCAACTTGAAGTCCTTTAACCTTACCATCAGTTATCGAAATAATAGAATTGTCATAACCGCTATAAACAACGGCTTTGTCTTTAGCGTTACTTGGAGTAACAGTTACGCTTGTATTCTTTTCACTTTCTACTTCTAATGTAATATCGTTTGCATTAATTCCAGTTGCTTCGACTGGTTCAGAAGGTTGAGCAGTGCTACAAACGTTTCTTGTTGCTTCGTTTGTATCACCCCAAATTTGACAAGCAAGTTCAGGATGGTCGACGAATGGGTTTCTATTACCTAAATATTTTTGACCGTTATCATTACGAATTAATTCCCAATCATTTACTGGATGTTCAATATTCCACTTTAATAAAGTCGATAACTTACCCATAGTGTGATTATCAAAGCTTGTATTATCAGCAAGCTTTAAATTGTAACCTGATTCAGGTCCGTAGTGAGCTGCGGCATAGAAAATAACACGGGCTGAATCACCTTTGTATTCATCCATTTCTGGTGCCCAACCACCTTCATTTGGATCTGAATAAGCTTTATTTCCTCTAGAAGAGTTATCAGCTGACCATGTTGGTTTAATAACGTATGGATCTGAACCTGGTCCTGATTTACCTGCACCACGTGAGTTAGGCCATGCATGTTCTCTATTAACTTTTCCACTAAAGCTCATAGAGTTACCGCTGCCATAATAATATTCCTCATGGGTATAGAAAATATAAATGGTGTTTGCTTTACCTGGGACTGCTTCAATTTGTGGAATAGCTTGTTTTAATTCATCGTAGCTTGTTTTAACCTTATGAGTTCTATTCATTAATTCGTAAACTTGTTTACGCATATCTACACCAGTTAAATTAAAGTTGAAACCACTATAATAATTGGTTTCATCAATAAAACTTGATGAAGATGATGGTTTGCTACTTGAGCTATTAGATGAGCTAGAACTAATTGAACTCGATGTAGAATTAGTTGTTGTGCTACTACTTGTTGTACTTTCTGATGAGTTACTACTAATAGTAGATGAAATATTAGTACTTGAGCCACTGTTGCTTGATGTTGAACTACTGGAGGTCGAATTACCACCACAAGAAGCTAAGACAAATGTCGCAAGAACTAAAGTTAATAAACGTTTAAATTTCATATTACCTTCCTTAGACATATTTATGACATATTAATTGTATCATATGACGTTTAAATTTTGTTGAATTTAGTTAATTTTATTATGGAAATGTATTTTATTAATGAATATAATTATCGTTGAGGTATTTATCATGAAAAAATTTTTTAAAGATTTTAAGACTTTTATAGCCCGTGGAAACATCCTTGACATGGCCGTTGGTGTCATTATAGGTAATGCTTTTTCCAAAATTGTTACAAGCCTAGTAAATGACATTATCATGCCACTACTTGCTGGTGCTATTGGTAACTCCAGTGTTGCAGACTTAAAATGGGTTATACACCCTGCAGTAACTGATGAGGCTGGCAACGTAATTAAAGCTGAAGCTGCTGTCGCTTACGGTACATTCTTACAAGCTATTATCGATTTTCTTCTTGTAGCTTTATGCTTATTCATCGTCTTAAGAATAGTAATGAATATAAGCAATAAATTAAGAAGAGATCCAGATGGCTATACAAACGAAGAATATCTTAAACTTCGTAAAGAAGGTCATAAGAGAAAAGAAATTAAGGCTATGGAAGAAAAGAAGATTGCTGAAGCAAGAGAAGCTAGAGCTAACGCACCAAAGCCAGAAACAACCGATAGTATCTTAAAAGATATTAGAGATTTATTAAAAACTCAAAGCAAACAAGAAACAAAATAACATAAACTATTAACCTTAGTCATTAAAAGTGACTAAGGTTTTTTATCGCATTAAAAAACTCAGCTAGAGAACGTAAATTTCCTTAGCTGAGTTTAATATTTTAGGATTGTACTTAAAATAATAGCTAGTTATTAAGCTAATGTATAGTCGCTATAACCACTTCCAAGTTGAGAAACTGTAGCAGTAAATAAGACGTTACCTTCAGAATCTTCAACTGTGAATGTATCACCGACAACTAAGCCTCTATCTGTAAGTGCAACATCATTAACTTTAACGATAACTGGTGTAGCAGATGTGACATCATAACTACGAGATTTATCGAGCATGAAGGTTACTTTTCCATCGACGACTGCCCAGTAAAGTAAGTTAGCCCAGCTCTTACCAATCATATTACAATTTTGAGCATCTTTGACACTCTTTAATGTATAGTAGCCATAACCACTATCTGATCCTTCACAACGGACTAAGAAGACATCTTCAGAAGCCATTGTGATTGTAAGATTATCTTTTCTTACTGTATTATTGTACTTATATGAAGTTTCAGCAGTATAACCAGTTTCTGTTCTGACAAGTTTACCGAAGAAGTTATTGTTATAAGTAATATAGCCATACTTATCGATAACTAATGGAGAAGTTGTAGAACTGATTTGTGCATAAGAACCACCGCTTAACTTATCTTCTTCTGTAAAGAATTCTGTAGCGTGTTCGAATGTTTCACCATTAATTGTAATGTAATCAGCAATAGTACCTGCATCATCATATAAAACAACTGTATTTGTAAGTGATGGATGGAAGTAATAAGTGTATGTCTTATTAGCTAATGTTGCATTACCTCTTGCTGTTGCAGATGTTGTAAATCCATCAGTAAATAATGTTTCACCATTATATGTAATAGAAATACGTTCAGCATTGTTAGCTAAGGCAATTGTGCCAGTTGATGTTATCTTAGCGACAACTTCAGTGTCACCAGCAACAAGTTTAAAGATACCACCGACTTCTCCAACTTCTTTTGTAGAATCAATTGTCTTTGTAACTGTAGCAATTGCATCGACTGTTGTCTTATCTGTTGGAGCGTATAAGTATGAGACTTCATCAGCCTTAACGACTTTATAGATAATATTTGCAGATGAACTTACTTTAGCAAATACTGATAATGTAGCATCTTTAGAAACATAGAAGTTCTTATTGCTTCCATCAACGACAGTAAGGACACCTGGAGCGACGTATGCAATTACTAAGCTCTTAGTATATGTACTACCAACTTGTTTTAATGTGATATTAAGTAAATCACCTGAAATAGATGAAGAGACAGCACGATAAATTGTACTACCACTTGGTGTACCATAAGAGACAGCACCATATTCATCAATCGATAATACATATGTAGAAGATGAGGTTGTTGAATATGG
>OBAS01001043.1_pt1 | contig 17994 bp, 12 predicted proteins | sample 1517591 | NCBI WGS metagenome assembly OBAS01 (sample SAMN04571700, study PRJEB22368) | human gut metagenome | biome: human gut; material: stool | host: Homo sapiens | place: Luxembourg | collected 2012-10-05
CCGGCTTGTAGCCGCGGGCCTCGAACTTCTTGATGACTTGGCCGGCACCGAACGGAATGACCTCGACCGGCAGCGGGAACTTGCCGATGGTGTCCACAACCTTGGACTCGTCCACGATCCACACGATCTGGTTGGAGTTGGTGGCCACGATCTTCTCCCACAGCAGAGCAGCGCCGCCGCCCTTGATGCCGTTGAAGTTCTTGTCGACTTCGTCGGCGCCGTCAATGGTCACGTCGATGTGGTCCACGTCGTCGATGTCCACGATCTTGATGCCGTAGCTCTCGGCCTGGGCCTGCGTGCGGCGAGACGTGGTCACGCCAGTGAACTCAAGACCTTCCTCCTGATGACGGCGGCCGAGCTCGTCCACCAGGAACTTCACGGTCGAACCAGTGCCGAGGCCTGCGATCATGCCGTTTTCAACGAGCTTGGCGGCTTCGATGCCGGCCGCCTTCTTCAGCGCATCCTGCTGTGCCTTATCCATGGTTTCTCCTTTGCCATCCTTGCCTCCGCCGCACGGATCAACGGCGTGAAGCCTTATCTCCTATCCTAACGCGAATGAGCGATTTTGTGTCATCGTGTCCGATTGCGGTACATATTCGTGTGTTTGGGTGTCAGTGTCGTACGAATGGTGCGTTGGTGATGGTCAGGTTGCCGTCGCCGTCCACATAGCCTTCGATTTCGATGCTGCCTTTGATCGGCATCGGCTGCCCGTTGAAATACGGGCTCGTTTTCGGCGCGGGGGAGAAGGTCAGCGTACCGGATACCGTCAGCCCACTGGGCTTTGCGGGGGGTACGGGTTGTGTTGATTGTACAGGTTGCGTTGATTGTACAGGTTGCGTTGATTGTACAGGTTGCGTTGATTGTGCCGCTAAGGGTGACGAAGACTTGGTCTCCGGCCTTGCGGCATCCGTCTGATCCGTCGCCGCAGCCGGCTTGCGCAAACTTGCCGCATCCGCTTTGCCGTCCAATACCAATTGCACGTCTGGAGGCACATCGGTGCCATGTGCGTATTCGGAGCCCAGCAGCGACTGCCAGCCTTCAATCGGTAGATAGCCGTCGCGCGCACCCGAACGGCAATCGCCCGCATAGGTGCGTGCCAGTTCATCGACCAGCTCATTGCCTTCGTTGCCGGCGTGACCTTTGACCCATCGGAAATCCACCGGGCCAGGGCGTTGCGAGATTTCACGGTCGATCGCCTGAATAAGCTCTTTGTTCTTCACGGGTTTTTTCTGTGAATTTTTCCAGCCATTCTTCTTCCAGCCTTTGACCCACTTGGTCGAGCAATTGATGGCGTACTGCGAATCCGATTCGATGAGCAATGGCTCAGGGCCCGGATGCGCTCGCAAAGCTTCCAACACTGCGCACAGTTCGCCAATCTGGTTGGTGCCGTTGGTCGCGCCGCCGGCGTCGTAGCCGTGGTCGTCGTGCTTATGGCCAGGCTTGCCGCCGGCGTTCTGCTCATGATCGGCCCAGGCCCAGCCCATTGGCCCGTTTGGATTCCCTAATGCGGAACCGTCTGTGGATACTGTGATAGTCATGTTCTCCACCCTAACGCAAGCTGTGCAATCTCTTGCTGAAGTGGGGCTGCCCAGCGCGAGGCAAAACAACGTAGTGGAGGGTGTGGATAACATCACACCTATTGACTTTGCTTGAAAAACATGCCATCGCGCGTGAATAGGTGAGCGCTCACAAGAAAGACAAGACATTTCCTCTCTGCGGGTGAGGCCGGCAACAATGGCGCATCCGGTATCTGGAATGAGAATAAGGGACTGTACAAAACCAGTGACGGCAACATCGAAATCCTCAAACCAGAGGCGGACAGCGATGGTTCGACCTCCACGGCCGCATCCAAGGGCACCATGCTTATCGCAGGCAACTCCAAAACCGTGGCACTCGGTCCAGGCGGCATGGCCTTGGCTCCCGGCCTGCCGCTCGGTCTTGGCTGGTTCATCCGACGCCGCTTAGGATTGGATGCCTCCGACATTCTGGACCGTAAGCTCGGCTTGAAGTAACGGCTGGTTCGGACGTGATTGCTGTCACGTACGGATCATGACGACAGCGCGAAGGTCCTCATCGGTTTACGTCGATGAGGACCTTCGCGCGCATTAGGGGAGTCTGTTGCGGGCTGCGCTACGCGGGTCATGCTGCGCGGGCGTGCTATGCGAACAAACTACGCGAACAAGTCGTTCAGTGCCTCGGCAATCGTCGGATGCGTGAACACCATATCGCGCAACGTGCTGGCCGGCGCGTCAAGATCCATCGCCAACTTGACGATATTGATCACCTCGTGCGACTCGACGGAAAGCAGCATCGCACCCAGAATGCGGCCAGTATTGCGTTCCACAATCGCCTTCATCAGACCATCCGGTCGCCGCATTACCTGGGCCTTCGGCACAGCGGCCACCGGCAATCGCTTGACCACATAATCCAATCCAGCCGCCTTCGCCTCGCGCTCATTCAATCCCACGCGCGAGTAAGGCGTGGCGAGGAATGTGCTTGACGGCACATGCTTGCGGTCCTTCACCGTGTACGGACGGTCGGAACCATTGAGCTGCGACCACACCACGCGATAGTCATCCAGCGAAATGTACGTGTGCTGCGGGCCGCCGTTCACATCGCCCAGAGCCCAAATGTCGGCTGCTGTGGTGCGCAGAAGCTCGTCGACTTTCACGGCACCGCGTTCGGTGAGCTCCACGCCAGCTGCCTCAAGATGCAGTCCCTCGACGTTCGGCGTACGTCCGGTGGCCACCAGTACCGCGTCGGTGGTCAGGCAGAATCGGGCTTCAGCCGGCTCGGCGAACCGCGGCTCGCCATCATCTGATGGTTTCGTTTGAACGTGTGACATCGTGGCGTGATCGGTCGGGTTGCTAGTGGGGCTGGTGGTTGTTGTAGTGTCAGTGGCGCCGGTGGCGTCGGTGGCACCGGTGATATCGGTATGAGCGTTCCCGGTGCCGGCGGGGGCAAGCTTGCGATGCGCCGCGAGTCATACCCTTCACCGCAACGGACAACCTGACGCCGCCGTCAGCAGCAGGCGCGATGGCCTTGGTATCCGCGTTGAACAGGAACTTGACGCCCTGCGCTTCCAACTGTGCGCGAATCGCGGCCGCCACATCCGCATCCTCGCGCGGCAGGAACTCGGCATTGTGCTGCAGCACGGTAACCGCCGTGCCGAAATCGGCAAACATCGAGGCAAACTCAAGTCCAATGAATCCTGAACCGATAATCACCAGTCGCTGCGGCATATCGTCGAGATCCATCAGTCCAGTGCTGGTGTAGACGCCGGGCGTAGTGTGGATACCGGGAATATCCGGAATGCGCGGCGTGGCACCGGTATTGATGAAGATCTTGCTGGCGGTCACGGCGATCGGGCCCTCAGCGGTGGCGATTTCCACGCTATGAGGGCCGGTGAAGTGAGCGCGGCCGGTGATTACGGTGATGTTGTCTTGGTCGGCGAGCTTGTGATAGTTCTTGTCGCGCAGCATCGAAGTGACGCGGCGCTTCTCCTTGATAGCAGCCTCGAACGCTGCTTCGCGGGTTTCGGGAGTACTGTTCGCGCCATCCCGCCGCGCCTGTTCGGCGGACAAAATCAGTGACTTGGACGGCAAGCATCCGATATTGATGCAGGTGCCGCCGTACATGTCGGCGCTTGCCTCGGCGACGACGACCTTGCGGCCGGCTGCACTGAGCTTGGCAGCCAAGGTTTTGCCGCCCTTGCCGAATCCAATGATCAGGGCGTCGGTGGTGATAGTGGGGGAGGTGCTGGGTGTGCTGATGGCATTGGGTGTGCTGATGGACATGGTTACTTCCTTACGTATTCGAGTGATAAGAGTGCGTTGTGCTGATGTGTTGTGTGCCGTGCGGCGTCTGTTTTCTTCTTTGACTGCCGAAGCGTTATCGACTGATGCTGGCTAGGGGAAACGCGCGGGATTATTAGCCTTTGCGCTCGCTGAATATCTGTTCGGTGATGTCGTGGATGGTGGTGTGTTCGAGTTGTTCGAGGCAAGTGCGGTTGAGCCCGGCATAGATGTCGTTCATCACTGCGCCCATTGAAGATGACACCAGACAGTCCTCGTGTACGTCGCCCGGTGTCCAGTTCACTTTCACAAAAGTGGTGCCGGTGGCTTCCGCTACCGCGCGCAAAGTGATTTCGGCGGCGGGCCGGGCCAGAGCGTACCCGCCTTCAGCACCCTCTTTAGTGGCGATGAGTCCGGCTGAGGCGAGCGGTCGCATTACTTTGCGCACGCGCGCCGCATTGGTACATATGTTCTCGGCCAGGATCTGACTGGGCAGGTGTGTGGCGCGATGGTCAAGGTAGACCAATGCGTGCACTGCCAGTGAATGGTCGCCGTTCATGAAACGACCTCCTTACCGAGTCGATACTGTAGCTATGATGTGTACAGTTATGATACTGTAATCATATCAGATACAGTTAGTGTGTCAAATCGGGGTTGAAGAGGTGGATGACTATGTGTATAAGTGAGGTGTCCACATGGTTATCCACAATGAATGTGCGTAAGTGAAGCTAGGACCACATACCTCGAATCGGCTTCCGTTTCCGCACCCACTACCCATATGGTGGTGTCATGAACAGGATGACCGACGGCATCACCAACTATGGAGCTCTGCCAGGCTCTATATACGATCCGCCTCCGGAAGAATCGGAGACAGTTTTTGTTCCGCCCGAATTTGCGGGGGCATTTTCTGCTGACTCGAAATACCCGACTTTTCGCGACTCGCCATCGCCAAACAGTGGTGCACATGATTCTGCGGCGGCACCGACCATGAGCGAAAGCCTTGCCCAGCGCAAACGCGACATGGTCGCACGCTGCACTGAGGAAGCGAAACGGGCGGGCAAGAAGCTGCTTTTCGGCATGACCACTTCCCTCGCTCTGCAATCCGTACCGATTCCCGCCGATTGCGACCTCGACTCGGCCAAGCTGCACACTGTATCCAGCGTTAAGAGCAAGCGGTTTCGTACACGCCATGCACCACTGCAAACGCATATTTGGAAACATGCGGCTAAAGCCGCCAATGTGGAAATGAACCAACACGTGTTTGCGCTGGACCTGTTTCACGTATGGGCTCAACTTGCCCCGTATGTTTCTTTTGAGTCCCTGATTGTGCTCGGGGATGCCGTCATCGCTGCTACGAGCAAACAGCCAGTATTGGCCAAGGATCGTGATGCTGCTGCAATCTATCAGGATCTGGTGAAGTTCGTGGAGCGATTTACCCGATTCAGAGGGCGCCCGTCCTGCGTTCGAGCATTGCCGCTGATATCACCTGGTGCTGATTCGCCCAAAGAATCAGAAGAACGACTCTCTCTGGTAGCGCATGGGATTCCACAGCCGGTTGCGAACTATGTGGTGCCGGATGCGGCTTTTGCATCTGGAGCTCCCATAACGTTGGACTTAGCGTGGCCAGAGTTCAAGGTCGCTGTTGAATATGATGGCGATCATCATCGTACGAGTAAGGCTCAATGGCGCCGTGACCAAGAGAAAAGGGGTGTGCTGGTCGGGCGGAGATGGCTGGTCTTCGTCGCCACGGCGGCAAGTATCGCTAACGAGGACGCTCGTGCTGAATTCGCTTTCAACGTGGCGAGGGCGCTTGCTTCGCGCGGTGCCGTATTCGAGTTTCATGTAGTTGCCATGTCTCTTGAAGAGTTGTCGCAGAGCCTGCTGTGACCATAATGTCCGAAATGGACTGATGTAAAGGCAATATTTGTACGACCTGTTGTTGTGGTGTGTGCTTGATATTGCATGCCGTTCGATTGCGATGCCTCGTAGTGATGGATTTCGTGAATGACTAGTGTTCGATTGTGGAGGGAAATGTGTCATAGTGGTCGATTGGGGGGGGCGGTGCATTGGGCGTGGATTTGCGCCAATGGGTGTGGGACGCTACGCGTGTTTTGCCGATTTTTGCGTGGCGTCCCACGGCCCCTCGGGTAATGGCTGTGACGGGTGTGGCAGGAATGGCGTCTTTCCGGGGTTTCCAGTTTGAGTGTGTGGGATGGGGGAAAATGTAAAACGATTGACTTAGCTGTTGTCCCACGCTTTTGTGGGATGGCAACTCTGGAATGGGCAAATTCGTCGTGGCGTCCCACAACGATGTTAAAACTCGACCATGATGCAAGCCGACCGAACGCTTCGGCGGTCATCTGGCCGCTGTGACCCCACAATGATGATGGGAAACTCGGTCATAATGTAGGCAGGCGAACGTTTCGCGGTCATCTGGCCGTCCTGCCCTGCAGTGATGTTGAGAAAATGCAGTCACGGTGCATGAGGAGAACCGTTGACCTGCGTGTTTCAGTGGTCGCGAACTGCATATGCGCTAAAAAAGCTCTGCAGTGGATTGCATGAATCCAATGCAGAGCCTTATTAGTTGCGGTGAACGCGACTAACGCAGCGATTTCACTCGCTCAGGGCCTTGTCGACCACGACGGTGGCCTCGTCGAGTACCTTGTCCAGAGCCTCGGGGGAGACGAAGGACTCGGCGTACACCTTGTAGATGTTCTCGGTGCCGGAGGGGCGGGCGGCGAACCAGTTGTCCTTGGTGGTGACCTTCAGACCGCCGATCTTGGCGTGGTTGCCCGGTGCCTCGGTCAGCTTGGCGGTGATGTCTTCGCCAGCCAGCTGCGTGGCGGCCACATCATCACCGGTCAGCTTGGCGAACTTGGCCTTCTGCTCCAGTGTGGTCGGGGTGTCGACGCGCTTGTACCAAGACTCGCCGAAGCGCTCGACCTGCTCCTGGTGAAGCTGGGCCGGGTTCTTGCCGGTCTTGGCAGTGATCTCGGCGGCCAGCAGGTCGGGGATCAGACCATCCTTATCGGTGGTCCACACGCGGCCATCCTTGCGCAGGAAGCTCATGCCGGAGCTCTCCTCGCCGCCGAAGGCGACTTCGCCGCTGAACAGCGGGTCCACGAACCACTTGAAGCCCACCGGCACTTCGATGACCTTCGCGTTGATCGATGCGGCCACGCGGTCGATCAGGGAAGAGGAGACCAGCGTCTTGCCCACGGCTGCGCCCTCAGGCCAGCCCGGACGGTTGCCGCCGAACAGGTACTCCACGCACACGGCGATGTAGTGGTTCGGGTTCATCACGCCCCAGTTCGGGCAGACGATGCCGTGACGGTCGGCGTCCGGGTCGGTGCCGCCGACCAGATCGTACTTGTCCCAAGCGCCGGCGTTGAGCTCGTCGACCAGGCCCTTCATGGCGTACGGGGAAGACGGGTCCATGCGGATCTTGCCGTCGTGGTCGATGGTCATGAAGCGCCAGGTCGGGTCGACCTCAGGACGCACCACGCCGATGTTCAGGCCGTACTTCTCGTTGATGAGCGGCCAGTAGTTCACGGAAGCGCCGCCGAGCGGATCGATGCCCAGACGCACGCCGGAGTTGCGGATCACGTCGAAGTCGATGACGTTCTCCAGGTCGTCCACGTAGTGCTCGCGGAAGTCGAAGCCCTCGACGTACTCGGACTTGATGGCCTCCTCGTAGGGCACACGCTTGATGGACTTGAAGTCGCCGAGCAGCTCGTTGGCGCGAGCGGCGATGGCATTGGTGGTCTCGGCCGGAGCCGGGCCGCCGGTGGGCGGGTTGTGGGACGGCGTGACGACGATGCCGTCGGCGAGGCCCTCGCCCTCGAAGCGCTGGGTGCCGTCGGCCGCACGGTTGTGGGTCAGGATGGCCTGGGAGACCACCGGGGTGGGCACGAAGTCGTCACGGGAATCGACGCGTACGTGCACGCCGTTGGCGACGAGCACCTCGATGGCGGTCTTCTTGGCCGGGCCGGACAGCGCGTGGGTGTCGGAGCCGAGGTACAGCGGGCCGGTGACGCCGGCCTTCTTGCGGTATTCGGCGATGGCCTGGGAGATGGCGATGATGTGGGCCTCGTTGAACGAGGTCTTCAGGGACGATCCGCGGTGGCCGGAGGTGCCGAAGATGACACGCTGCTCGGGGACTTCGGGATCGGGGACGAGGTCATAGTATTTGCCGATAACCTCATCGACATTAATCAGATCTGCTGGGGTGGCGGGCTGACCCGCATTGTTTGCTACCATGTTCCCTATTCTGCCACGTTTTTCGCCACTTTGGGTACTCTTATGTTAAGAGTTGTCAACTTTTGTGCGAATCGTGTGCCGGTTGTCTAGCGCTTGGTCATTTCCTTCTCGATTTCCTCCAGCGACTTGCCCTTGGTCTCGGGCACCAAGCGCAGCACGAACGGGATGGACAGGGCCGAGAACACGCCGAAAATCGCGAACGGGCCGCCCACATTGTTGCCGAACGCATCGAGCAGCACGAGGAAGAACTGGGAGACGATGAAGTTGCCCAGCCAGTTCGCCGCCGAGCCGAAGGATGAGCCGATGCCGCGCACGCTCAGCGGGAAGATCTCGCCGATAAGCACCCAGGCGATCGGGCCCCACGAGACCGCAAAGCCGAGGATATAGAAAGCGATGAGAATCATCGTCGGCACTGCCAGCACGGCCACGTCGCCCACGAAGTTCATCACGGCGAGCACCGCGAGCGAAACGGTCATCACGATGGAACCGAAGATCAGCATGCCCTTGCGCGGGAAACGATCCATGATAAGCGTGGCCACGATGGTGCTCACGAAGTTCACCACGCCGATGCCCACCGACACCCAGATCGCGTCGCCTTCAGGGAAGCCGAAGCCCTTGATGAACACCTGCGGCAGGAAGTAGATCACCGAGTTGATGCCCACGAGCTGCTGGAACAGCATGATACCGATGGCGGCCACCAGCGCCGGACGAGCGATACGGAACAGTTCGCGCACACCACCCTTGGTGTCCTGTGCGGCCACGGCCTTGATTTCGTCCAGCTCAATCTGCACCTGGGTCTGATCCACGTCCTTGCGAATCAGCGTAAGCACTTTGAAGGCGTTGCGGGTGTCGCCCTTGTTCACCAGATAACGCGGGGATTCGGGCAGCAACAGGCCGCCGAGCAGCAACAAGGCGGCCGGCACCAGCGCCGAACCGAGCATCCAGCGCCAGTCGCGGATGCCGAAGAGGTTGTGGTTCAGGAATCCGAGGTTGGAGGCGTAGGCCAGCAGAATGCCGAAGGTGACCATGAGCTGGAAGAGCGTGGACAGCGAGCCGCGACGCTCCTTCGGCGCCAGTTCGGCCAAGTACGCCGGGGTCAGGGCAGAAGCCGCGCCGACCGCGAGGCCCAGGATGATGCGGGCGCACACCATCATCGCGAATCCGGTGGAGGAGGCGCACAGGCCTGAGCCGAGCAGGAACAGCAGCGCGGAGACGATGAGCAGCTTCTTGCGGCCGAACCGGTCAGACAGCGCGCCGATCGACAACGCGCCTGCGCACGAGCCGATCAGCACCGAGGAGGTGATGAAGCCGGTCTGGGAGACGCTCAGGCCGAAGTCCGATTCGATAAGCGGGGAGGCGCCGGAGATAATGCCGGTGTCGAAACCGAACAGCATGCCGCCGAGCGCGCCGAAGGTGAAGATGAATGCGCTGTTGAGCGGGAAGCGCGTGGAGAAGCCGCGTGATTCGGCGGCTTCGAGGTCCTCGATTGCGTTTGCTGCCGCGTTTGTGGCCGCGTCCGCCACCCCGGCCACGCCGGTTTCGATGGTTTCGATTGCGGTGGCCGCTGCACCGGTTGCGCCGGTCTCCTGTGCCGCGGATGCCGTCTGCTTCGATACGGGTGATGCCGTCGTCGTCATTGCCTTGTCCTTTCGCCGTTGACGGGCCGCGCCTGCCGCGTGGCCCCTCTGCCGCATGCAAGGTCAGGCTTCGATTGCCTGAAGTCGCCCGAAAACAAAAAAGACCTGGAACAACGTGGAATTCGCATATTACGATACGCAAATTCCACGTCACTCCAGGTCTTGCCTCATTTTGAGTAACAACCCTGCTACGCAACGTGTGTGAAAGATAGGATACGACTTTCTCGGTCGCGACACTCCGAATAGGCGGCAAAAAACGATGATTTTTGACAACGATTGCAGGATTCTGCATGGTGGAATGAAGTCGGAATGGGCGCTGCGGCAAATACGGAGAACGGGTGCGGCGGAACACCATAGCGGAACGCTATCGCGGAGCACCGTAGCGCATAGTTGCCGTTTCGCGATGCTTTGCCGGCATTGCCGTGCTTTTGGGGCACCCAGCGCCGATAATGGAACACAGTGGCATACGGCAGCAAGGAGGAACCGTGGCGAACGCATCGAACGCAACGCCTGCAGTGATTGCGGCGTGCATCGTTGATGCCGTCGGCGGCTCCGCGAACATCACCAACCTGACCCATTGCGCCACGCGACTGCACTTCGAACTGGACGACGCCGGCCAGGTCAGCCAGCACGGTCTCGAATCCATCCCCGGAGTCCTCGGCGCATTCCCGCGAACCGGCAATCGTTATCAGGTCATCATCGGCGGAGCGGTCGCCTCGGTGTACGAGCAGATCGTTCGGATGCAGGCAGCGCGATTGACTCCGGCAACGCAATTACCATCGGCGGCGTCGCGGCCAACGCAGTCCGCGCAATCCACTCAGTCAACGCAATCCACTCAGTCAACGCAATCCACTCAGCCTACGCAGCCTACGCAGTCCGCGCCGAACCTTTCCGACGACGTCGCACCATTGCGCGATACCGACACCGAGCAGAGTCACGGCCCAGCCAATACATCCCGTCACTTCATGCCTCGTACCATCCGCGAGTGGGGCAGTGCCGCCCGTGCCCGGGCTGCCGCGTTTTTCGACTACCTGTCCGACTCGTTCCGCCCGATTCTGGGCGTGCTACTCGGTGCCTCGCTGGTCATCGCCATCGTCAACGTGATCGTTGCACTCGGCATTGTGCCTGATGGCGAGACGTCCACCGGTTGGATACTACTCAAGGCGATTTGGGAGGGTGTGTTCACCGTTCTGCCGATTATGATCGCTTACAATGCGGCCAAGAAACTGGACGTCGACCCTTGGCTCGGCGGTGCGATTATGGCCGCGCTTATGACCCCGCAGCTTACTGGCGTGATGTCCGGAATGTCCGGGACGTCCGTATCCAGCGCTCTCTCCGGGGAGATTCAATGCTCGGCCACCGCCACATTCGGCACCGAAACCTGCACCGTGTCGGCGTTCGGCATACCGATTCAACTCAACGACTACAGTGGCAACATCTTCGTACCATTGCTCATGGCCGCCGTGCTCGCCGTGGTCTACTGCGGGCTGAAGCGCGTCATTCCCGACAGCGTACAGCTGGTGTTCGTGCCATTCCTCTCACTGGTCGTCGTTTTTGCGCTCACCATACTGGTTATCGGGCCTCTGGGAATATGGCTCGGCAGCGGGCTGGGAGCGGCCACAGCATGGCTTAACGCGCACGTGCCATTCCTGTTCGCGCTCATCATCCCGATGCTCTACCCGTTTCTCGTGCCGCTCGGTCTGCACTGGCCGTTGAACGCCCTGATACTGATGAACATTCAGACGCTCGGCTACGACTTCGTCCAAGGTCCGATGGGTGTATGGAACTTCGCCTGCTTCGGTGCCACCGCCGGCGTACTCGTGCTGGCCGTACGCGGCAAGGATTCGGCCATGCGGCAGACCGCGGTGGGGGCGTTGCTCGCGGGATTGCTGGGTGGCGTTTCGGAACTGAGCCTGTACGGCATCCATCTGCATCACCGCCGCGTCTACCGCTGGCTGCTCGCCGGCTGCGCGGCCGGCGGAGTGACCAGCGCGGTGTTCGGCTGGCTGTTCCCGTCCGTGCTGCCATCCGGCCAGATGGTCCGGGGCGTTACGACTACGGCATTCGCCTTCTCCTCGTTGCTGACGATTCCGGTGTTCGATCGGATGTGGGTGTACGCGCTGTCCATCGCCGTTGCGTTTGTAATGGCGATGGTGTTGACGGTGTTGTTCGGGTACCGCACGCCGTCGCGCGCCACCAAGACGCAGATGGTCTCGGCAGACGAGAACGCACGCCCGCAGGATATGGCGAGGGGGATTGACACGACCGTGTCGGATGTGGAGTCTGCGGAAGATTCTCCATCGCGGGCTGCCCCTGATCGGGCTCTTGACTCCAACGCCATCTTGTCGCCGGTCGCCGGCCGGCTGGTGAATCTGGAAGCGACTGGCGATCCGGTGTTCGCCTCCCGCGCGCTGGGGGAGGGCGTAGGCGTCGTGCCGGAGACGACCGGTGAGACAGCCGTGCTCGCACCGGTCAGTGGCATGCTGAAAACCGTGGCCCGAACCGGCCATGCCTTCGGCATTAAAACCGATGGCGGCATCGAGGTGCTGGTTCATATCGGCATTGACACCGTCGATATGGATGGCGAGGGATTCGCTGTGGTCGTGGCTAAAGGCGAGCGGATCGCGGCGGGAGAGCCACTGGCCACCGTGGATTTCGGCAAAGTCGCGGCGGCCGGGCACAGCGTTGTGGTGGTGGTGACGGTGGTCAACGCCGCTGAACTGACCGTGGTCACGCCGTTGATCGGCGACGGTAGCGGCGACAACAACGGCGGTGACTGCAAAACCGTATCAGCCGGCAGCCCGATCATCGATGTGGAACAATGACGTTGCGAAAGGATGCCATGGAAATACTGCGAGTGTTCAACAACAACGTCGTGCTCGCCAAAGGCGGCGACGGCGGTGAGGTGATTCTCACCGGCCGTGGACTGGGGTTCCAGGCCAAGCCGGGGCAGACGGTCGACGAGTCGAAAGTCGTGCGCACCTTCGTGCCGTCGGACGGGCGTGACCCGGACCATCTGGCGCAGATGCTGGCGGACATTCCGCCCGAAATCATCCGCGTGGTCGTCGAATCCATGCAGGAAGCCGGACTGGGGGAGCGTGAGACCGGCAGCACCACGCTGGTTATGGCCTTGTCGGATCACGTGGCGAATGCGGTGGAGCGGGTGCGGCGCGGCATCGACATTACCTACCCGCTGCTCGGCGAGGTGAGCAACCTGTACCCGCAGGAATACGCGCAGGGGCGTGCGATGCTCGCATCGCTCAATGCGCGGCTCGACGTCACGCTGCCGGACGGCGAGGCCACCGCGCTTGCCATGCATCTGGTCAACGCCGGCTTCGCCACCGGCGACCTGTCCTATACGTATACGATGACGGGCGTGATCCAGCAACTGCTTGACATTATCGACCACAGCTACGGCATCACGTTGGACCGCAGTTCCGTGAATGTGGGCAGGTTCATCACCCATCTGCGTTACCTGTTCGTACGCATCCACCAGCACCAGCAACTGACGGATGAGCCGGCACCGGTGATGAAGGTGATTCGTGAGTCCTATCCCGCCGCGCTACGATGCGCGCGAACCATCGCCTCCCTGCTCGAACTGCGCCTCGACACGGATATCAGCGACGACGAAACCGCCTATCTGGCAATGCACGTCGCCCGAGTCACCGGCCACGCATCGTAGCGGATCAGCGAATCGGCTCGAGCGTGCCGGTCATTTCGGCGAAATCCGAGGTGGCGTTTGAGGCAGCGGCCTGTGCGGTCTTTTCCAGCGCGGAGGCGTCGGGTACGCGCACGATCAGCGCGCGATGATCCACTGAGAAACGAATATGTTTGGTCTCCGGTAGCATGTCGCCGTCCACCTGCGCTTTGGCCGGCTTTTCCAATGTGATTTCGGCACTGACGCCCTGAACCTGTTCGATGGTCGAGTTCGTGGACAGCGGGTTCTGTTCGGGCTTGCCGATGATCGTCTGGTGCACCACGTCGCCGAACAGGTTGGCCCAGCCGAGGATGCCGCCGGTGGTGTCGATGATTTCGAAGTCCAGCAGACCATCGTCATAGGATGCCGCCGGCATCAGCGAGAACATGGGAATCTGGCCGCAATTGCCCGCCATCACCGTGCGGAAATCGAGATTCTTGATGGTGTGGGTCGAGCCGTCGGCGCTGGTGACTGTCAGCGTGCCGCGGAACTTCGGCGCGAACAGGTTCTTCACGCCGCCCACGAAGTAGGCGAGCCAGCTGATGTTCGCCTTGAGCTCGGGGTTGGTGTCGTCGATCATGGCCGCATCGAAGCCGATGCCGGCGATGATGAGGAAGGCGTGGCCGTGGTCGTCCTCCGGGTGGTCGAGCAGGGTGAGACGGCCCATGTCCACCAGGCGGGAGCCGTGGGAGGTGGCCACGGTCAGCGCGGCGTCGATATCGTCCACGGGAACGCCCATATTGCGGGCAAACAGGTTGCCGGTGCCGATGGGGATGATGCCCAGCGCATGGCCGGTGCCGGAGACGGCGCTCGCCACCGTGCGCACCGTGCCGTCGCCGCCGACCGCGATCACCACGTCGGCGCCGTCCTCCAGCGCCTCAAGCGCGCAGACCCTGCCGTCCTTGTCAAGCTGAGTGTCGTAGAAACGGATGCGATTGAGCCCCTTGGCCTCGCAGAACCTCTGGATATGCAGCCTGCGGGCTTCGGCCTGCGGTTTGGACGGATTCACGATGAAGGCGTACTGCACCTCGTCGTCCCGGCGCTTCTCCAGCGTCTGAGCCAGCTTGCGGCGGCGCTGCGCGCGCAGAGCGATGACGATGACGGCGATGAGCACCACCACAATGGCGATTGCGGCGATGATCAGAAACACGGTGAGGGCAGGCTGAGGCATGGCTCCTATTGTTATCGGTGGGGAGGTCGTTTGCGGCCATGGTGCGCCGTACGTGAACATTTCCTGCACACAACAGCCCCGTGGGGCGTGATTATGGTTCAATCGCGTCTCATCTGACGAAATTGGCCGGGTGGACCCGTCCGCGGACTTTCCCGGGCTTCCCTGTGATTTCCGCGTGACTCCCGCGCATTCGGCCATTGTCGGTGTCTGCTTACGCGGCTAGTCTGGTGCCCATGCTTGATATTCAATTCATCCGTGAACACACCGATATCGTCAAGGAATCCCAGCGCAAGCGCGGCGAGTCCGTGGAGCTCGTCGACGAAGTGCTCTCCTCCGACACCGCACGTCGTGAGGCGCTGAAGGCCTTCGAAGAGGCTCGCGCCCAGCAGAAGGAAATCGGCAAGAAGGTCGCCTCCGCCCCGGCGGACGAGAAGGCCAAGCTCATCGCCGAAACCAAGGAACTGTCCCAGAAGGTCTCCGAATACAAGTCCAAGGCCGATTCCGCAGCCGAGGAATACACCACCGCCATGTGGAAGCTCTCCAACATCGTGGAGCCCGAAGCTCCCGAAGGCGGCGAGGATGACTACGTGGTCGTCAAGAAGGTTGGCCAGATTCGCGACTTCGCGGCCGAAGGCTTCGAGCCCAAGGACCACCTGACCCTCGGCACCGGCGTGGCCGGCATCGACATGCGCCGCGGCGTCAAGGTCGGCGGCTCCCGCTTCTATTTCCTGCGTGGCCAGGTGGCCCGCATGCAGATTGCCATGCTCACCATGGCCGTGGACCAGGCCGAAGAGCACGGCTTCACGCTGGCCATCACCCCGACGCTCGTGCGCCCCGAGGTCATGCGCGGCACCGGCTTCCTGAACTCCCACGCCGACGAGATCTACCGTCTGCGCGAGCCCGATGACCAGTACCTGGTCGGCACTTCCGAAGTGGCGCTCGCCGGCATGCACGAGAACGAGATCCTCGACCTCGGCAACGGCCCGCTGCGCTACTGCGGTTGGTCCTCCTGCTACCGCCGCGAGGCCGGTGCCGCAGGCAAGGATACTTCCGGCATCATCCGCGTCCACCAGTTCGACAAGGTGGAGATGTTCGTTTACGCCAAGCAGGAGGACTCCTACAAGGAGCACGAGCACCTGCTGGCCATGGAACAGGAGATGCTCGCCAAGGTCGAGGTGCCCTACCGCATCATCGATACCGCCGCCGGCGACCTCGGTTCCTCCGCCGCCCGTAAGTTCGACTGCGAGGCTTGGGTGCCGACCCAGGGCCGTTACCGCGAGCTCACCTCCACCTCGAACTGCACCGAGTACCAGGCTCGCCGCCTGAACATCCGCGAGCGTATGGAAGACGGCGGCACCCGCCCGGTCTCCACCCTGAACGGCACGTTGGCCACCACCCGTTGGCTGGTCGCCATCATGGAGAACCACCAGCAGAAGGACGGCTCCATCGAGATCCCGAAGGCCATGCGCGCCTACATGGGCGGCAAGGAAGTTATCGAGCCCACGAAGTGGGAGGCCTGAGTCTCATCGTGCTTTAGCTCCCTCTGATGAGGGAGCTGTCAGCGTAGCTGACTGAGGGAGAGATTACTGAGGGAGAGATCGCTGATAGCCAGCAGGCGAATCCAAGACCGACCGCACTGCCGAATATCAACATCCCTCCCTTCTGTATAATGAATACTTGCGCGTGTGAACGCGCATCAGGACAGGTGTCTGAGCGGCCTAAAGAGACGGTCTTGAAAACCGTTGAAGGGCAACCTTCCGCGAGTTCGAATCTCGCCCTGTCCGCGAACCGAGGCCTGGGCAACATGCCCAGGCCTTTTTTCTTTTTCTGGAACCTGTCTTCTTGATTGCCACCGGGGTGCTGATATATTGGTTTGTGATGCCGTAACATGCGGTGTCCCCGTTGATATGACGGGCCGATCGGCGTGAGCCGATAAGAAAAGGCCCGACGTTTGCAGCACCGGGCCTTTGCGTTGATTACCGGCTTGCGCCTTTAATCAACAAGGTTGCAAGATGCAATCATATCACGATGCACGGTAGTCTGACCGTGAACGGGCGCACCGTGATCGTCCATGTGGGCGATGGCGAGGCGAACGCCACGGTTGACGGCACGCACTTCAACGTGCGTAGCCTGTGGCAGCTCTACCAGTTGCTGAGACTGCTCGTGTAGCGTCTCATTAAGGTGCGGTGCCCCCTGGTCGGGTATCGCGCCGGCGACCTGAAAACCGATAATGTTGGCAAGTGCTTGCAATTTGCGGTGGACGATTGCAAGCTAACGTCTTGGATTGTTGCCGCTATCCAATATCTCATTAGGCCTACCGGTGGACCAAAAGTACGTTGCTTTGTAAGGGGAGTTAATGAAATGAACAAACTCGCACAATCGAGCATCGAACCGGTTTAATGCTACTCGCCTCAACGGGACGCGCGGTAATTGTTAGCTAAGTTGACAATAAAAGAATGAGGGCATACATTAGTAATCAGTCATCACACTGAGATGATGATTTCACTACGAAGGAGTAGAGATATGGTATCTCGCAATAAGCGCATCGTGGCTGCTTTTGCCGCGGTAGCAGCAATGGGAATGGGCTTGGCCGGTTGCGGCAGCGACACTGCCGGCGACACGAAGACCACCGATGATGGTGGCGTGGTCAACATCACCTACATGCACCGTCTGCCGGATTCCGAGGGCATGACTCTGGTCAACGACATCGTTGCCAAGTGGAATAAGCAGCATCCGGATATTCAGGTCAAGGCCACCAAGTTCGATGGTAAGGCCTCTGACATGATCAAGAAGCTTGAGACCGACGTCAAGTCCGGCGAGGCTCCGGATCTGGCTCAGGTCGGTTACGCCGAGCTGCCTGAGGTCTTCACCAAGGGTCTGCTGCAGGATGTGACCCAGTATGCCGAGCAGTACAAGAACGACTTCGCATCCGGCCCGTACAGCCTGGTTCAGGTTGGCGGCAAGGCTTACGGCCTGCCGCAGGACACCGGCCCGCTGGTTTACTTCTACAACAAGGCTGAGTTCGAGAAGCTCGGCATCACCGAGATTCCGCAGACCGCCGATGAGTTTATCGCCGCTGCCAAGACCGCTGCCGCCGCTGGCAAGTACATCATGTCCTACCAGCCTGATGAGGCCGGCAACATGATCTCCGGTCTGGCTGGCGCCTCCGGTGGTTGGTACAAGGTGAAGGGCGACTCCTGGGTCGTCAACACCGAGACCGATGGCTCCAAGGCAACCGCTGACTTCTACCAGCAGCTGCTCGACGCCAAGGCAGCCACCACCAACCCGCGTTGGGATCCGTCCTTCGATGCATCCATCAAGGATGGCTCGTTGATCGGTACTGTGGCCGCCGCTTGGGAAGCCCCGCTGTTCATGACCTCCTCCGGTGGCACCGGCTCCGGCGAATGGCAGGTCGCTCAGCTCGGTGACTGGTTC
>OBAS01001044.1_pt1 | contig 17972 bp, 9 predicted proteins | sample 1517591 | NCBI WGS metagenome assembly OBAS01 (sample SAMN04571700, study PRJEB22368) | human gut metagenome | biome: human gut; material: stool | host: Homo sapiens | place: Luxembourg | collected 2012-10-05
TTTTCCGTCTGAAGAAGAAGATTGTTTTTGATTCTCTGGCCATTGGTATGGCTCCCTTCCTGATGAATCTTGCCGCCTGCTTTATCGTCATCCTTATTAATAAGGGGCTGAAACAGCACGGAGGGGATCTGGCTATCGGAGCTTTCGGCATTGTCAACCGTCTGGTATTCCTCTTCGTTATGATTGTGATGGGTTTGAATCAGGGAATGCAGCCCATTGCCGGCTATAACTTCGGCGCCAAACAGTATCCGCGCGTGACGCAAGTGCTGAAAATAACGATTTATGCCGCGACCATTGTTACAACCATCGGTTTTCTGATGGGAATGTTTATTCCGCAACTGGCTGTTTCTATCTTTACGACGCACGAAGAATTGGTGAATATCTCGGCAAAGGGCTTACGGATTGTTGTGATGTTTTTCCCGATTGTCGGTTTTCAGATGGTGACTTCCAACTTCTTCCAGAGTATCGGTATGGCGAGCAAGGCTATCTTTCTCTCTATTTCCCGTCAGGTGCTTGTACTGATTCCTTGCCTGTTGATTCTTCCCCGGTTTTACGGGCAGCTCGGCGTGTGGATCAGTATGCCTATCTCTGATTTGATAGCCAGTCTGATTGCAGGAGGGATGCTTTGGTGGCAGTTCCGTCAGTTCAGAAAGGCAACTGCCTGATCTGTTTATTCCGATACTCTTTCGGAGAGACACCTACGTATTGCTTGAAATACTTACCGAAGAAAGACTGAGTCGGGAAATTCAGCTTTGTTGCAATTTCCTTGATGGTGAGATCGGAGTTTTCGAGCAGTTGTTTGGCTTCGGTAATTACCATTTGTACAATCCATTGCAGGGCGGTACTACCGGATTTTTCTTTAATGACAGCAGAAAAGTACCGGGAAGAAAGGTACTGTTTACTGGCATAGAAGGTAACGTCCCGTTCCTGCTGATAATAGCGGAAGAGGGTAATGACGAAGTTCTGAAAGATTTTATCCTTTTTGTCTTGCGATAAAGGTTTGAGAGGCTGGTTGGTAAAATAAACGTTCAGCAATTCATAGCATAAGGTTTGCCCCCATGATTTGATGAGCTCGGATATCAGGTGCTGTCTTTGCAGCGGGATGTCATGTGCTTTTATATCCATTCGCTGTTGTAGGGCTTTGATTAATTGTTCCAGATAGTTGTATTGATATTCTGTAATTGAGAAACAGGGATTTTCCCGTAGATAGAGCAGGTTTTCTGAATTGACTATCTTATTAACGATCGGAATAATATAATTCAAATCCACCTCCAGCATAATCCCTTTTATATCCTTGCTGATACGCTGGATGCGCAAGAGACTGCCTGTCATATAAATGCAGACACTTCCTTTACTTATTAAATACGACTTGTCATTCAGGGCAACTTCCACTTCTCCTTTCTGGCAAAAAAAGAAACCACACTTGTCTATGGTAGATATCATATAGCCTTCTTTTTCCGTAGCATTCTCCGGAGATATTATAACATAACTAAAAGGTATCTGTTGTTCCATTTCCTCTTTTCTTTTGGGGTGGTTTCTGTTGCAAAGAAACGTATAAATAAATACAAATAGCAAAGTATTTGAGGATTTTAAGTTGAAAAAACTGCAAATCGGACAATTTATAGCTTAAATCAACCTTTTTACTTTTATCTGCTTGGGATACTTTTGCATGAACTAAATAACAAATGAAAATATGAAACGATTCAACTTTTTATTAACAGGAATTTTAGTCGTTTTGTTGGCATCTTGCAGCCAACGTACACAGATTACAGATAGCAAACCTACAGTGAAGATTGATACTGTACTTTCTGCCGGTGGACAGACGGCTTTGCAATTTCCCGGACGGGTGAAGGCGGCGCAGGATATAAGTTTATCATTCCGTGTAAGCGGAACTATATTGCGTATGTACGTCAACGACGGAACGTATGTGCGCAAAGGACAGCTGCTTGCCGAACTGGACCCTGCTGATTATCAGATTCAGCTGGATGCTGCGGAAGCGGAGTATCAAAGTGTGAAGGCGGAGGCGGAGCGTGTGATGGCACTTTATAAGGAGAATGTAACGACTCCCGACGCCAATGATAAAGCGATGTACGGGTTGAAACAGATAACCGCCAAGTACAATCATGCGAAAGATCAGCTGGAATATACCCGTTTGTATGCTCCTTTCAGCGGATATGTACAGAAACGTCTTTTTGATTCCCATGAGACTATTGCGGCCGGTATGCCCGTTGTCTCCATTATCAGCGAGGGGACACCGGAGGTGGAAATTAATATCCGTCGCCAACAGTTCACCGGTTACACTTGTACGTTCGACATTTATCCCGGTCAGGAGTATGCGCTCGATCTGATAAATGTCACCCCTAAAGCGAATGCCAATCAACTGTATACGATGCGTTTGCAGTTGAAGAAAGGTGAAGCGCAGGCGCTTCCTTCCCCCGGAATGAATACAATGGTCACTATAGAATGTACCGAAGGGGAAGTGCGTCATCTGTCCGTTCCTACGGGTGCGGTTCTTCGTGATAAGGGGATGGCGAGCTTCCAGCCGGACCATCCGTCGTTGTGATGTGACAGTCACCCGTCTGCTGGGCAGCGGCAGGTGCCTGGTGACTGCGGAGGGCTTGAAGCCCGGTGACTTGATTGTTGCTTCGGGAGTACATCATGTGAAAGACGGGGAACAGGTAGAACCCCTTTTGCCTGCTTCTAAAACCAATGTGGGAGGATTGCTATGATCGATATAAGTAAATGGGCATTTGAAAATAAGAAGTTAATTTACTTCTTGATTGCGGTGCTGATAGTCGGAGGAGCTTATTCCAGCTATGAAATGAGTAAGTTGGAAGACCCGGAAGTAACGGTGAAAGTCGCCATGGTAGTGACTACCTATCCCGGAGCGTCCGCACATCAGGTGGAACTGGAAGTGACGGATGTACTTGAAAAGAATATCCGTACAATGGGGAATATAGATAATGTAGAAAGTTATTCTTACAATGATCTCTCCCTGATTCAGGTGGAACTGAAAACGACCGTCAAGGAGGCAGATGTGGAACAATGCTGGGATTTGTTGCGGCGTAAGGTAGCGAATGCACAGGCGGAACTTCCCGAAGGCGCTGCTACTCCCCTTGTGAAAGATGATTTCGGAAATGTGTACGGTATGTTTTATGCGCTGACAGGAGACGGATTGCAGGACAGGGAACTGTCTGATTATGCCGAACTGATAAAGCGGGAAGTCAGCGAACTGGACGGAGTGGAACGGGTTGACTTGTATGGAAAGCGTGAGGAATGCATCAACATCTCTTTACTGCAGGACCGGATGGCGAATCTGGGCGTGAAACCTGCCGAAGTTCTCGCTACCTTGAACGGACAGAATAAAACCACTTATACCGGATACTACGATAATGGCGATAATCGTATTCGGGTAACGGTGAGTGACAAGTTCAAGACGGTAGAAGATATCGGACGTATGCTGATTCAGGGGCACGATGATGACCAGTTACGTTTGAGTGACATCGCCCGAATTGAGAAAGATTATGAGAATCCTACCCGCAATGAACTCTTTTATGACCGGCAGCGTGCCATGGGAATACTGATTGCGGCTTCTTCCGGTTCGGATATCATCAAGATTGGCAAACGGGTAGAACAGAAACTGGACGAATTGAAAGCGGAGCGGCTTCCGACAGGAGTGGAGTGTCATAAAGTATTCTACCAGCCGGAACGTGTATCCGGTTCGTTGGGAACATTCATTCTTAATCTGATCGAATCGGTCATTATCGTAGTTGTCATTCTGATGATAACGATGGGATTCAAGAGTGGAGTTATTATCGGAATCAGTCTGGTGGTAACGGTGTTCGGCTCCTTTCTGTTCCTGTATTTTGTGGATGGCACGATGCAACGGGTTTCGCTGGCGTCATTTGTGCTTGCTATGGGGATGCTGGTTGATAATGCGATTGTTATTATTGACGGTATACTGGTCGATCTGAAAGCCGGCAAGAGCCGTATGGAGGCAATGACCGCTATCGGGCGGCAGACTGCGATGCCTTTGCTCGGAGCCACTTTGATTGCTATCATTGCTTTCCTGCCTATCTTCATGTCTCCCGATACCGCAGGGGTGTATACGCGCGACTTATTTATCGTGCTGGCGGTTTCGTTACTGCTTAGCTGGGTACTGGCTCTGGTGCACGTACCGTTGATGGCCAACCGAATTTTGCATCCCGAAGTTTCGAAAGAAGCGTCAACTACCGGAAAACGGGTGTATGAAGGAAAGATTTATGCCGTCCTACGTTCCTTGCTGCGGTTTAGTCTGGCTCATCGCTGGAGTTTTGTCTTTGCGATGGTAGCGTTGGTTGCTCTTTCAGCTTTCAGCTATCGGTTCATGAAACAGGGTTTCTTTCCGGATATGGTGTACGATCAGCTTTATATGGAATATAAATTGCCGGAAGGAACAAATTATACCCGTGTCACACGTGACTTGGAAGAGATTGAAGCCTATCTGAAAACTCGTCCGGAAGTGACCCATGTCACAGCTTCCGTCGGTGGTACCCCCGGTCGTTATAATTTGGTGCGTAACATAGCCAATCCTTCTTTGGCATACGGTGAATTGATTATAGACTTTACTTCTCCCGATGCATTGGTGGATAATATGCCCGAGATTCAGCAATATCTTTCGTCTCGTTACCCCGATGCCTACGTGAAACTGAACCGCTATAACCTGATGTTCAAGAAATATCCGATCGAGGCACAGTTTACGGGGCCGGACCCGGTTGTTTTGCATCAATTGGCAGACAGTGCCCGCAGCATTATGGAAAGCTGTCCGGATGTATATCTGATAACTACGGACTGGGAGCCGCAGATTCCCGTGCTAACCATTGAATATGACCAGCCGACTGCCCGCGCTATCGGACTGAACCGTAATGATGTAAGCCTCTCGTTGCTTTCGGCCACCAGTGGTATCCCCATCGGTTCTTTCCACGAAGGAATCCATCGGGACAATATCTATCTGCGCTGCCTTGACGAACAGGGAAGACCGATTGAGGATTTGGATAACACACAAATATTTTCTTCTCTTCCTTCTTTGAATGGCTTGTTGACGCAGGAGATGATGATGAAACTGAAAACGGAAACGCTTTCGAAAGATGAACTGGTAGAAACCTTGATGGGAACTACTCCGTTGAAACAGATCAGCAAGCGGATCGATGTACAGTGGGAAGATCCCGTCGTCCCCCGCTATAACGGGCAGCGTAGCCAGCGTGTACAGTGTTCGCCTGTTCCGGGAATAGAAACAGAGAAGGCACGCCAGTCCATTGCCGCACAGATAGAGCAGATCCCATTGCCCGACGGTTATAAACTGCAATGGCAGGGTGAAAGGAATGCCAGTACGAAATCTATGCAGTATTTGTTCAAGAACTTCCCGTTTGCCATTATTCTGATGATCTCGATACTGATTATGCTGTTTAAAGACTATCGTAAGCCGATTATCATTTTCTGCTGCATACCGTTGGTTTTTGTCGGTGTAGTCGCCGTGATGTTGCTGACCGGGAAGACATTCAATTTTGTGGCGATTGTCGGCACATTGGGATTGATCGGTATGATTATAAAGAACGGAATTGTGCTGATGGATGAAATTACGTTGCAGATCAGCCAGGGAGTAGAACCGGTCACTGCGTTGATCGATAGCTCCCAGAGTCGTCTCCGTCCGGTGATGATGGCTTCGCTGACCACTATTCTTGGAATGATTCCGCTGTTGCCCGATGCTATGTTCGGTTCGTTGGCAGCTTCTATCATGGGAGGATTGCTGTTTGGCACGCTCATCACGTTGCTCTTTATCCCGATTCTGTATGCATTATTCTTTCATATCAAAAAGACAGACAAATGAAAAAAGAATTTCTCGTAGCTGTTAGTGTTTTGTTTGGAATGGCGGCTTCTCTTTCTGTTTCGGCACAAGAGAAGCTCAGCCTGAAACAATGCCGTGAAATGGCTCTAAAATATAACAAGGAAATGGCTGCTGCCGATAAACAGACGGAGGCAGCCCGGCTGCTGTCTCTCAGCTATAAAGCTAACTTCTTCCCCAATTTTACAGCAAGCGGAACCGGACTGTATAGTACGGCAGACGGCAGCTTGGGCATTCGGGGAGGAAATCTGCCGGTATTCCTGCCCGATCCCGTTACTGGAGAGTTGGCAACAAGCGGTTACGCTTATTTCCCCGGATTGAATCTGGACTATAAAGTCGGGACCGTCTATACAGGCGGAGTACAAGTGGAACAACCGCTTTATATGGGCGGAAAGATTCGCGCCGCCTATAAAATGTCATTGCTCGGCAAGGAAATGGCACATCTGAATGAGGAACTGACTGCATCCGGAGTGATTCTGAATACAGACAAGGCTTATGTGCAACTAGTGAAAGCCAAAGAAATGAAGAAAGTGGCGGAGAAATATCATGTGTTGCTCAATGAGCTGTTTCGGAATGTGAAGAGTGCCCACCAGCATGGCATGAAACCTCAGAATGATGTGTTGAAGGTACAAGTGAAACTTAATGAGAGTGAGCTGGCATTGCGCAAGGCGGATAATGCGCTCCGTCTTGCCGGCATGAATCTTTGCCATTATATTGGTCGGCCTCTGACAGCGGGGATTGATATCTCGGATGAATTTCCGGAAGTGGAGCAAGAGTGGAAGACACAGGTTGCCGATATCAGTGCCCGTCCCGAATATGGTATTTTGAATAAACAGATCGCCATGGCCGAGCAGCAGGTAAAGCTGAATCGGAGTGAACTGCTGCCACGTGTGGGAGTGAAGGGAAGTTATGACTATTTCCATGGATTGGAAATCAATGACGAAACTTTGATGAAAAAAGGATCATTCTCCGTCTTTCTGAATGTTTCAGTACCTCTGTTTCATTTTGGCGAACGTATGAATAAGGTGCGCTCTGCCAAGGTAAAACTGGAACAGACTCGTCTTGAACAGGAAAATGCCAATGAAAAGATGTTGCTTGAATTGACGCAGGCCACTAATAATTTGGATGAGGCCCGACTGGAATGCGAGCTTTCAGAACGTTCGCTGGAACAGGCGGAAGAGAATATGAAAGTCAGCGGCAAACAGTATGAGGTGGGATTGGAAACTCTTTCGGATTATCTGGAAGCGCAAGTTATGTGGCAACAGGCGTATCAGACGAAAGTGGATGCCCATTTTCAGTTGTATGTAAACTATGTGGCTTACTTGAAAGCGGCGGGGCAACTGCAATAAAGTTCTCAAACTATTCTCATCGCCTTGAGAAAAAATTCTCACCACAGTGAGAAAAAATACTCATGCCTATGAGAATATTTTCTCAAAGGGGTGAGAATAATTCTGCTTCTACCAATCGTATTTCTCGATGTATATATCGAAGGTCGGTTCGTATTTTATTCCGTGTTTTATGAAGATAGCGGCAATCTCTTTTTGATATAAAGAAATATAGAGAAGATATAGTGAGTGTATTTGAGACATATATGTCTCGAAGATAAATTCCTGGTTACTTGCACTTCCCGATTTATTAGGTTACTTTTGTAGCGTATTAAATGAAGAAAGGAGATAGGTGAGTATGGCAAGACCGATTAAAGAAACTCCGATACTTTTCGGAGAAGATGCACGGCGGTTTGAAGAGCGGATGAAAGAAAAACGCAGGGAGACCCCCGAGCAGCGGGCAAAAAGATTGAAGGACTATGAACTGGCAATGAAAATATTTAAAAAATAGATATGGATCGTCAGTTAATAGAGACAACGTATGAGATGCGTAAACTAGATACCTCAGAAAAAATAGAATCGTTCGATTGCGGAGATACCGACTTGAACGATTTTATTTTGAATGAATCTTTCCTGTATCGGGAAGCTTTGCTGGCTGTCAGTTATGTACTTGAGAATAAAGTTAATCAGCGATCAGTTGCTTATTTCAGTCTTGCCAATGACAGGATCTCTTTGTCTGATTTTGAAAATAAAACTGAATTCAATCGTTTCCGCAAACATCGGTTTGTGAATGAGAAGCGTTTAAAAAGCTATCCTGCTGCAAAGATTTGTCGTTTGGGTGTTGACTTGTCTGTAAAAGGTCAATCAATAGGCTCATTCCTATTGAATTTTATTAAAAGTTATTTTATTATTGAGAATAAAACAGGTTGCCGTTTTTTAACTGTTGATGCGTATGCGGCTGCTGTTCCTTTTTATATGAAAAACGGTTTTGTCCCATTGAATGATGAAGATGTGGATTCTGCTACACGTTTGCTCTACTTTGATCTGAATGATATTGTGAAATAATTCAGATTCTGTTCTACTTTTATATAATATAAAATGATGGATTGGTAATGTTAATTGTTACAACATAGTCTTTTGAATTTATATAATAGTGACGATTGCTTTGTTTCTAATTTTCCCCAAACATTTATTAGCCCCTTTTGTTATTTTCCGAAAACTATTTGTAACTTTGTCATCGGAACGTAGCATACCGTTTAAAGGTGTGCGATTGCGCGTTTCCTCGGCTAATAGGAAATTGTAACGGATTTTTTTGATGTATGCCGGGAAGACGCCTGTACTTCTATGACTTCTCATAGGGTACGGGCTGTCTGCCCGTATACATCAGGTAGCCGTTACTACCTCCTATTAGCGGGATGTGACAGCTCCGTACTCTTTTATAATATAAAAGGTACGGAACTAGGTAAGAGTATTAACTTAGTTCCGTTTTTTTATGTCCTATTGGCTCACAACAAAACAAATGTCTGAAAGACATGGCGTTCAGGAAGCAACTCTGCGAAACTGGGCGAATCTCGGTTACATTACCAGTTGCCGGATGGGCAACCAACTGTTCTTGGATGACGAAAGTCTGACTGCCTATCTCGAAGCTCACAAAAGGCTTGGATTGCAAGCGGATTATCTGGCAAAGATTGTGGAAGAGAAAAAGCTGGAACGCGACTTTATTATTTCCAGATATGATGATCTGCTATATGTATTGCGAACACAGAAAACGTGTAAACCTCTATATGAAATTATTATTCGTGAACTTTCCCAATTGATTGTTCATCCCGGAGCCCGTGATATTTTCTACTCCATCTCTATGGGGGAGTCAATAGAGAAAGTTGCCGGTTGGCATCGAATTACTTATGACAGGGCGTTACAGATTTATAATTCTCATCTCAGAGGACTGAAAGTGAGAAAGAATGTGTTGGCTACTTATCGGAAACATATCATAGATGCCCGTTTTCAGTCTTTGGCGGATAAAAGCAAGAATATAAATTTGAATCAGGAAGAAAGGGTACTCCAATTGTCTGTCGGCAAAGTGGCCGATACGAGGCTGACTAATGTCTTGTATAAAGAAGAAATCCGGACGGTAGGGCAACTGCTGGAATTAGTATCGGGAAAGGGATGGAGATGGCTGCTGAAAATGGAAGGAGTAGGGAGGATTTCTTATGACCGCTTGCTGTCCAATCTTCAGTTGGCGGGAGTGGTCGATGAAAGTTTGGAGCAGATACTTTCCGGTCGTTCTGACAGATGATGAGGGGCAAAAGTCAATAGTATTAGGAGAGTTGCTACTGACTTTTGACATCTCCTCGTCTCTTTGTGGTGATGATTCTTCCGTTTTTTAGGGTAGACTACGCATTTGATTCTTTTGATTAAAAACGTTTTATCTTTATAAATTTATTCTGGTACCCCTCAAATATATGCTCTGACGTTTCATTTTCCAATTTCTCTTCAATAGCGTTTACTATTGTGAAGGGGATGGTTTGCCCGTCTTCATTTAAAATCCTGAGGTTGGTTCTCTTTCCATCTATCTCTCTAATATTCAGTAGTATATAACCTTCTTCTTTAGAGGGGGTACATGAAGTCATCAGGAAATTGTCTTTCTCAAAATGGAAGGCTGAGTACTCTGTGGGTTTATGATTCTCTGTTCCTGTCGGCATTACCCGGGCATATAGAGGAATACGTGAGCTCCAGCCAAACTTGGTAGCAAGGTTGCTAGATGGGTCAACGGAAGAGGTCAGATGGTAACTCCAACGGAACTCTCCTTCTTGGGAAGCTTTGAAGTTGGTATTCCAGTAATTATTCATCACCCACGAGTAGACATGAGGCCTTTCGTATTGTTTCTGATATTGAAATTTACCGAGATTTATGTCTCCTAGTTGATAGAGGGGGATGAGGCTGCTTCCTATAATAATTTGCGCCTGATTATTTTGTACCGATACAAAGTTTTGAACAGTATTCCAGTCTGTAGATGTCCCTTCCAGTTGATTCTTGCCAGATATAACTGTTCCGCCCTGAACGTCGAATGCCAGTTTTCCTTCGGGCAGTTGGAAGGGAAAAGCAACGTATATCCCTGAGGGATCCGTTTCCGGCAGACGCTTGATTGCGTACTCCAGTTCTATTCGTTTGGTATCATGATATAATTTAATTTCCAGATTGACCCCGAATGCTTCGTCTGTTCCCGGAGATTTTCCCTGCAACAGGATACGTTGATAAATAGGTCCATTCGAACTGTCGATGATCCGGCACTCACTCAATCCTGTTCTGTTGTAATCATCCAGGCGATATTGGGCCAATTGGTCACGATTACCTAATTTCTCATAGATAAAAGCACCCAGTTCCCATGGAGACGAACTATCGACCAGTTCACAATTCAATTCTTTATCATACAAACTTTGGATCGTTCCTTTGTCCGGGTTGAGTTGTAGTTTGTAGAAATGATTTTCGATACTGGCATTGTTTATTGTAATAGTTCCTGTATCAGTAGACGGTTGTTTGAAGACAATTTCAAACGTCTTGTATCCCATAGGCGGAATATCCTCTGCGAAAATTGCATAGTAGCACCCTTCTCTGCGATAACGGATCGGTTGAACTTTCAACGAATGTCCTTGAAAGTCTGTTATTTCGAAGAATTGGTTTCGGGGGATCACTTCAAAATCAATATATACAGTCAGCATCTCCGAACGTTTCCAGTTCAACGTATTGAAAATCGTAAGGGTCGGGTTCTTGCCTCTGCGGAGGTCTCCTTGAAGTAAACCGACGGAGGTTTCATACAGCATTTGTGTTCTTTTGACTGCTTCCCATGCATAGGCTGACTTTTCTCCCCATTGCACCTGACTGTTTTCGCACAACGGATCACTGACGCTTTCGGATGCTCCGAACGTGTGTTCATCATAAAATAGCAGGCTTTCATGTATGTGCTCTATTCGTTGGTGAGTGGTCTGTGGCAGGCATTTGTCTTTTAATACAGCCATAGACAGTAGCCCTTCTACCGCTGTCATATCCGAATGAGTTTTGCGTGAAGCTGCTGTTTCTCTTGCGGCAGAACCGAAACCGTCTGTCCACCAGTCTGGATATGCGGCTCTGTATGCGGGAATTTTATCCTCGTATCGCTTCGTTACATAATCCAGAAATTCGGATGCAGTGGCACTTCGTAGCTTAGGATATGCGTACTTTTCATTCCACTCTCTGATGAGTTTGCATTCAATGATGGAGGGCGGTGAATTATCCGTGAAATAACCGGAGTATTGTACGCCTACTGCATCAAACGGATAATGCTTACGCTCCAGTTCTGATAAATAATGTAGTAACTTCGGTTCTGTCTTTTGAATGTCTCCCTGCTCTATTCCCCAGAAATTGCCGGTATTATAATGGTCGGCACGGTAAGTCAGGATCGGTTTACCTGACGGAGATTCCCATTGGAAGACAGTCGGCATATTAAACGGAACCTGCGATTTGTAATGGTGTTCTCCCATCCACAGGTATTTTATCCCGAGGTCCGGCAGATAATCTGCCAGACACCATGCAATTCCGTTGACGTCATTCTGCATGGCCAGCGCAGAGGGAATTCCATGTTTTCTGAATTCTTTGACAGGCTGAAGGAAAGTCTTGAAAGAGTTTTCGTCTACAATCTCCGACATATTGAAATACATGGATGCAACTTCTATTTGTCCTTCGGCAATGTATTTTTTTAGTTTGTTCACTTGTTCTTCCGGTCTGTTTTTCAAATACTCGTCTACAGCCCACGCCGATTCGCAGGTCCATCTGAACTTCGCATCATCTGTGTAGTCTTTTGTTTGTTCGCAGTATTCAATGGCATAATCTATATACCGGAGATGTTCCGACAGGATTTCGGTTTGAGGTTTGGTGTAGCCTATATCTGTGTGAGTATGCTGAACGAGATATACTGTCCATTTCTTGACAGGAGTTGCCTTTTCATTGATTTTGCTGACGGTTTTTCCTTGTTCTTTCAGTATGATCGGTAACTCACATGGAGCGGTGACTTCCGGAATGGATGTCTCAATGTTATTTATTCCGGGGGACAATACGTATCTTTCCGGTGGGAAATTACCGACTTGCAGTTCCACCGGTCTCTTTTTATGATGCCAGTTGACTGCTTTTATTTTGACCGGCTGTCTCAGTTCTTTTTTCTTTCCGACCACCAATACAGGAGAGAAGGCGGAAGATACGAGACTGGCTTTGGTCGTAAGATTGTTTGTTTGCAGAGGAGAGTCAGATGTCAGCTTTATCTGGTCGAATGCTACCCAACTGCCTGATATATTTCGGATCGTGAGTGTGTTGTTTCCTGCTCTGAACTCATCAGCCGGAATGTCAAGCGTGACGGATAACTCTTTTGAAGTTGTTTCTTTTGTGTCCAGATATTCAGGGTTTGTGCCTTTGGGTGTTTGGATGGATTTCTCGAAGCTGTTGAGCCTCACCTCCAGTCGGGGAGGTGAGGAAGGATGAGTTTCTGCAAATAGAAGTCGTAGTTGTATTTGGGTTGTCGGAGAAGGAGCTTCGGCCAATGAAAAGCCAATAACAGCCTGCCCTGATATGCCACCTGCCCAGGCATCACTAGGCCCCGGCAGAAAGTAAGGAAAATCAGCAGAATGATTTCTCCCTACTTCGTATAGATAAACATCATTGATGTAGTTCCGATAATCGTTTTTATAGAACTTGAACTCTTTGGCGGATTTATCTTTGTTTCCTATTTGCCAGACTGTATTTTGAGAATGAGCTGTGAGAGTTCCCAACAATCCGATGATACAAACGATTTCTTTAATTTTTATCTTTCTCATGTGAGTTCCTTTTAGAAAATGATATGCCGTTGCTATATCTTAATTAGAATTCGTATGTATCAGGTGACCAGCTATCCAGCCATTGAATAGCCATGCTTCCGTCTTCACGGAACTGTATAGGCAACCAGATATAGGTTGAGTGAATTAGGTCTGTTTTATTCCATTTGTCAAACATGGCTATGTATGCGTCTTTCTTTCCTTGAATCGGCAGTACATGGGTACTTTGTCCATAGAAGGTTTTGTCGGCATCTTTTCCTACACAAGGATTTCCTTTTACGGTCCATGGTCCTAAAATTTGGGTAGCCACTGCATATTCCGCTTCATTGGGACTCCAGCCGGTACATCCCGAACTGATGACGTAGTATAGTCCGTTGTGTTTGAACACAGCAGGGGCTTCCCGGAATTTACCTGCGAAATTGCGTGTGAAAGTGCCGGAAGGTTTCAGGTAATCGTCGGACAGCAAACTGATATATAATGTAGAATTCTGTTCGGAAGAGTAGATATGATAAGCTTTGCCGTCGTCATCTTTGAATAGGGTCATGTCCCGGCTGATTTGCCCGTTCGGGTGCATCGAACCCAGATAGGTGAAAACACCAGTCGGTGAATCGGAAACAGCGACTCCGGCAGCAGCTTTATTGTAGTCGTCACTGTCCACGTGCAGCCACATTACAAATTTCTTGGTTTTGTCATTGTATATAACTTTAGGTCTCTCCAGCACTTTGGAAGGATGGAGATCGGATTGTGTGTCAGATATTTCCGGTTGGAGAACGAGTCCTTCATATTTCCAGTTGAGAAGGTCCTTGGAAGAGTAACAATTTACTCCACCGGCTTCCGTACGATAACATTCCCAACCGGGAACATTGGGATTCCAGTAAGTGGAATCACTTTTACATTCGCCATACCAGTAGTAAATTCCCTCGTGATATAATATACCGCCTCCGTGAGCATTTATTTTCTCGTTGTTGGTGTCGAGCCATTCTACTCCCGGAGTGATGGCTGTATACTTGTGTGATGTGTCACGTGATGACTGACATGATAATAAAACGGCTGCTGTGATAAGACTGAGTAAGATCTTTTTCATTTGTTACTATTTTTTTTATGATGTTATTTGATTCCCCAATTTTTATTCGGACGATCTCCCATTTCAAGTTCCAATGTGCCGCCTTTGAGCAGTTCTTTTGCCGGAAACTTGAAAGAGTTCAACTTCTTGCCGTTTAGTTTGGCGGACTGGATGTACTTATTTTCCCGCGAAGTATTGCTAGCTTTGATGATAAATTGCTTTCCTCTACCGAAATGTTTTCCCAAATCTATTTTTATTTTTTCAAACAGAGGACTCCCCAGTTCATAAACAGGTTCTGCGTTACAACCTCCGTCCGTCTGGAATAATCCCAATGCAGCCATGACAAACCAAGCGCTCATTTGTCCTTGGTCTTCGTCTCCCAAATAGGCATTTGATGTGTCAAAGCCATAATAGCGGTCGATAATGGAACGGCTCCACCGTTGCGTTTGCCACGGTTGGCCTGCCCAGTTGAATAGAAAGGCGAAGTGCATGGATTGCTGGTTACCTTGTACTACTGGAAAGTCCCAATACTGGTCTCCCGGGGCATTATACCTCCATGGCTCACTGGCTTTGAATCCCCATGACAGCCGGTCGATGAAGAGCTCTTTACCGATAATTTCGGTGAGTGCGGGAACGTTCTGAGGTACAAAAAAAGTAAGTTGCCAGGCGTTTCCCTCTACATAATGATGGTTAGCTCCTGATTTGAACGGATCAAAGTTCTTTTCCCATTCTCCATTGCTGTAGCGCATTTGGGCATAACCTGTCGCCGGGTTGATTGCGTTTTTCCACCAGTTGCCTCTGTTGGAGAATGTTCGGTAATATTCCTCTTTTCCCAGTGCTTTTGCTAGTTGAGAGACTGTCCAGTCGTCATAAGAGTATTCTAATGTGTTAGAAAAACGTCCTTTGTCGGCAGGTACATATTGATGTTGCAGATAAGTTTCCAAATCTCTGTTGCCGGCAAACCCATTGGCTACACGTTGAGCTGGGGTAGTTTGCATCTTTACGATTGCCCGGAACATTTTTTCTGCATCGTAATTCCGTATTCCCATTTGGTAAGTACTTACTAAAAGGGGAATCTCATGTTCGGCCACCATTACAGGTATGTATTTCATTCCGCTGGGGCCTTTTGCCAGCCATCCGTTGGCGTCATACATAGCCAACTGCGATTTTACCCATCTGGATGACCACTCGGGAGCAATCAGATTCCATACCTGATTCAGATTCCAAAAAGTATTCCAGAAAGCATCACATCCCAAAGCGACAGCATCCGGGTCGTCCAGCTTTTGAATGTTGCCTGCTGCATCCACCCATCTGCGGTCTGCATCACTGAAAGTATTCCGGCAGAAAGCACGGTATAAATTGGTGTAAAATCTTACCTTTTCCCGATAATCGTTGCTGTATATCCGGACTCTGTTTAAAATATTATTCCAACTATCCGACTGATGTTTGCGTACAGCTTCAAAATTCCACCCGAATGGTTCCATTATCTCATTGGAAAGATTGTTGGAAGCCCCTGCCATATCTACATAAGATATTCCGGAACGTACCATAACTTCCGGATGATCGGTAGTATCAAATTCGGCATAACAGCCGAATCGCTGAGGGTAGCTGGCTGTCATAGTATCTGTTTCCCATAAAGTATGATCGTGCCATCCTCCAAATTTCTTGATATCTTTATTGAATTCAATCACGAAATAAATTGTATAGTTCTGATCCGCATCCGCCGACCATACATTTTTGGATAGCTGCTTGCTGAATCCTTCGATCCGTCGTGCTCCTGTTTGCTTTATACTTCCTTCAACAATTTGGTAATCGTATTCACTAGGGATTTTCAGGTCGATCATGACACGGGCATCCTTATCTTGCGGATATGTATAACGCTGAAAACCACACCGGGAGGTGGCAGTCAGTTCCGCCTTGATTTGATAATCGGTCAAGTCTACTTTATAATATCCGACTTTCGTTTCTTCACTTGTTTTGTCGATGGCTGAACGATACGAATTGGCATCTTTGACTAAGGAAGACTGGCTGCCTATCTCCGTTTTTAAAGGACCGTTGGCAGGCATGATGCCCAGACCCGCCATGGTCCATTCGTGTATGTGGCTAAACGTACCTATGCTCTCGAATGAAGGATCATATCCCGATTGCCAACCGCTATCCTGATTGTCCGGACTTAATTTGACCATGCTGAATGGCATCCACGGACCTGGTGCTATCATCCAACGGGAGTGCGCAGTTCCCATTCGTGTATCGATGTAATCGGCCAGTGTGATTGTATTGTGAGGTGCGCGTCTGATCATTCCTTTATCTAAGATTGCACCATCGGCGGATATGATGTAATGGCTTGTCTTGGGAGACTTGACAACTGGCATCGGAGCTTCTAGTATGTATCTTCCTTTTTCCAAACGTTGTTCCAGTATCTTTTTTCCATCTACTTTCACTTCAAGGAGAGGATGCCCGGAAAGATGTTCTATGTCTACTAATAGTGGTTGGGCTACAGGACTGGTGGTTTGAAAGTCCGCAGCTTTAACATCCCGGAGATAAACGGATTTGTTGACTTCATTTAGTTCAGCATTATCCGGCCCCATAAGTCTGATATCATCGAAGAGAATCCATGAGCCTTCGAGACTTGTAAGCGCGATGGAGTTGCTTCCTTTTCTGATCACTCCGGAGTTCAGAGGAATTTCGATCGTATGCGGTTTGATTTGTGAATAGTCACCGTCTATTGATTTTCCACTTCCTTTGGGAAGTGCATATTTCCATGATTTTCCGTTGATCGTTATTTTAAATAGTGCCGGAAATTCGTGGTGAGTATCTAATAGGTCTATGATTAATTTCCATGAGTCCGTTTCGGGAACTTCCTTCATACCAAAGAGTATGTTTAAAACATGAGTCCGTATACCGGCAGTATAACTTGTTCCTCCCCAATGATCGGCAGGTCCCGGCAGAACATAAGGAAAATCTTTTTGAGGGGAAGACAATCCAATGATATAAAACCTGTCCTCCCAACCAAAATCATTTGCCAGAAACTCTTTGTATTTGTCAGGGGACAATGCCAACTCACTGGCACTATGATTTTTCTCCCCGATTTGCCAGACAGTCTTGGTAGGTGCTGCACATAATCCGGATAGGAGGAATAAAAACGTGAATAAACTCAATGGTATTCTTTTCATATTAACTTTCGGTCTTTTGGATTCAAGATACAAATTTGTTTTTTACATAGGAATGTATCATTCTTTTTTTGTATACACTCCTATGCAAAAACAAATTCAACTGTTATCACTGTAACAAACTAACCTTTTTACCCCAGAACTTGATTTCGCTGGCGGAACCATAGGCCCCCATTCCTACGTGTGGAGCTGAGAGTGATTCTACAATACGGTATCTGATGTATCTTATATTTTCGTGTTCTTTATCGCAGGCGAACTTAATACTGGGTTGCCAACCGGAAACAGAAATGTTTTTTGTAGTCAGCTGTTTCCATCCTTTTGCTTTCGCACTTTCTTCCCAAGCCGGGTTTATAGATGGAACATCCGGTTCATGGCTTTCCAGGTCTTCTACATCTTCAATTCCCCATATTTGGAATAATCGAGGCATCCAGTCTGTTCTTTCATATCCGGTAAAGAACAGTTCGCATTCGGTAATCGTTGCTGTAAGTCCCATGTCAATGGTCAGATGATGAGGAACTCCTTGATTATCGCCGGCATGATAACCGCTGTCATAATTCCATGTATCATTGTTCCATAACTTTTCTACTGAACCGCCATAACCGTTTACAACATCTGAAGGCATATTTGCGTTGGCAAAGTTAGTTCTGGGGATTTCTACAATCGGATCGTCGGGCAAAGTGTATTCTGAAATGGGCA
>OBAS01001050.1_pt1 | contig 17923 bp, 12 predicted proteins | sample 1517591 | NCBI WGS metagenome assembly OBAS01 (sample SAMN04571700, study PRJEB22368) | human gut metagenome | biome: human gut; material: stool | host: Homo sapiens | place: Luxembourg | collected 2012-10-05
CGGCCATCACGGGTTAGGTAAGGTCAGGAATAGGAATCATGGTCAATCTGCGTTCGCATACCACGCGACTTGGTGTGCTTGATATCGGTTCGAACACTATCCACATGCTTATCGTCGACGCCGCCCCCGGCGCTCGCCCTGACCCCGAGGCCAGCACCAAATCCACAGTGCGCCTGATGAAGTATTTAAAGGACGACGGCTCAATCAAGAAGTCCGGCATCGAGGCGATTCTGGAAGCCGTGTCCCAGTGCATGCGGCTGGCCGAGGAATACGAAATCACCCAGCTGCTGGTTATGGCCACCTCCGCCCTGCGCGAGGCGCCGAACGGCAACAAAGTGATTCACAAGATCGAGGAACTGATTGGTCAGGGCGTCACTGTGCTGTCTGGCACGGATGAGGCTCGCCTGACCTTCCTGGCCGCCCGCCGTTGGTATGGTTGGGATGCCGGCCGACTGCTGGTGCTGGACATCGGCGGCGGTTCGCTCGAAGTGGCGATGGGCTCCGACGAAGAGCCGACCGTAGCGCTTTCCGCCCCGGCTGGCGCGGGCCGCGTCACCACTGAATTTCTGCCTTCCGGCATGGCCACGCCCGACGAGTTGGAAGACGTGCGTAAGAACGTGCGCAAGATTCTGGAGCCGATGGTCAAGGTTTTCCCGCAATCCAAGCACCCGAATCATGCAGTTGGCACCTCCAAGACCTTCCGCTCGCTGGCTCGCCTGTGCGGTGCGGTGATGCGTGCGCCGGGCCGCGAAGATTCATGGATTATGACTCGTGAGCAGTTGGAAGACTGGATTCCTCGTTTGGCGGCGATCGCGCCTGAGCAGCGCGTGGCTTTGCCCGGCATCACGCCTGAACGCACGATGCAGATTGTGGGCGGCGGCGTGGTGGCCGACGAGATCATGAAGGCCCTGAATATTCAGGAAGTCGAGATCTGCCCGTGGGCGCTGCGTGAAGGCGCGATTTTGCGCTGGCTCGACCAATTCGGCCGCACCCGCCTCGGTTTCTAGTCCTATTGAGGGGAATCACCCAACCGCCACGGTAGCCAACAATGCCGCATGATCAGAGCCCTCGACTTTGACCACCTTGCATTGTCCGGCCTTCATGCCCTGATCAAGCACCACGTGGTCAATACCGGCGAACATTGGCACAGCCGCACGGTTCGTGGGCCATGAGAACGTAAACCCATGTCCGGATTCACGTGCGGCATCCACGAACCGGTCGCCAAGAAAATCACGGAATGGCGTGTGATCGTAAGTGGCGTTGAAATCGCCCATGAAAATATACCGTGTATCCGTATGCTCGCGCATCAGACCCAACTCATCCAGCGATCGCTTCCACTGCCGCCAGTAGCCGGGTACGGGAGCGGTGGTGTGCACGGATACGAATCGAATCTGCTGGCCACCCATATCCACCGTGCCGCCGGGCATGAATGAGGCGCTGGAATTCACGTCATCGTCGGTCGGATCGGCAAGTGGCGTGGCCGACCAGAGGCCGTTACCGAATACGCCGTCAGACGATGAGACCTGCGCATACGGCAGATAATGCTCAATACCAGCCTCATTGAGTTTTTTGACGAAATCCTCGGTGGTCTCCTGCAAAGCAAGCACTTCGACGCGCTGATCGCGAACCAGCTCGACGATGGCTTGCGGGTCGGCCTGCCCCTTATACACATTGAAGGTCATGACGCGCGCGTAGGCATCGCTGGTGTTGGGGGAGGCTGCGGCCACGGCGTTCTGCGCGGCTTGGGGGAGTGGATCGGTCGAGTAGAAGAACGGATATTGCCAATAGCCATTGCATGCGATTGCGGCGATGGCGATTAGTGCGGCAAGGATACGCCGCGACACGATGGCCAACAGCAGGGCAATCAAGCCAAGCAACGTGAACCATGGCGTTGCCGATACCACAATCGGCGCAAATGGCAGTTCCTGTAAATCGGCAGGCAGCGCGCGGGCGGCAGCGCCGGCAAGGGCAAGAAGCGCGAACATCGTGGCGAGAAAACCAAGCAGACGATGCCGTTTGTGTGGCTTCACGGCAGACTTGGATACTGGGCGTGCCGTGGCTCTGGCAGAGCGTGGCTTGGCAGCGGCGCGAGCTCGTACGCTTGCGCCTGTGGTAGTACTCCGTGCCTTTGCCATGCTGCCCTTTCCTCCGGCTTGTTTACTGTTACTTTGCTTTTCGTGCGATTTGCCACTGTACCGTGTACGGCTTGTCTTTCAGTGTCTTTTCGCCGTGCGCAAGAGCAGTTCGCACCAAACTGGCACGAAAGACCGGGCCATGACCTGATGTCGGGTTCCTCCATGTGGCTTGCTCAGGTTGCCGGATGGCTTGCGCAAGCTGCCACGCGAACATGATGCGACTGGGCGTGTGGCCGTGTACAATGAAACGTCGTTGCCCGAGTAGCTCAGTGGATAGAGCACCGCTCTCCTAAAGCGGGTGTCGTCGGTTCGAATCCGATCTCGGGCACTTGGCTTCGGAAACATGACGGTATCTCAGCCTCTATTCATCGGTGATGAGCCATGGGCATTAGGCATGTGTAAACGTATAGGTTCCACTATCCATCATCCCGTCGTGTGAAACTATGCAAAGACATGTGGGGCTTCACGGTTGTCGTGAGGGTCCATGGCTATCGAATACACGGAAGAGAAGCGGTTTACTGTTGAGCAGGTTGAGGCGCTGTTCAAGTCGGTAGGTTGGGAATCGGCGCAGTGGCCGGAACGGTTGTTCAAGGCATTGCAGCATTCGGATACGGTGATCAGCGCATGGGATGGCGGCCATTTGGTCGGCTTGGTTCGCGTGCTCGACGATACCGAAATGGTGGCCTATATGCATTGGGTGCTGGTAGATCCGGCATATCACGGGCAGCATATCGGCAGCCATCTCGTTGAACTGGTCAAGGCTAAGTATCGCGACTACTTCTTGCTGGAAGTCATGCCTGAGGAAAGCAAAAACGCACCGTTCTACCAGAAGCATGGCTTCCACCTGATGGACGATGGCCGCGCCATGCAAATCGTCAATCGCGGCTGACGGGCTGGCAGTGCGGACGGCGCAAGAGCGGCGGCATGCGCCAATCGTGGGCAACGTACGTAGTCGTTGACGGTTATCCCGTAGCAATGTTCACAATACGACCCCTTGTCCATACAGTGAAAATAACGGCTGACGTTCGACGTTGCTGCGCTATGACTAGAGACCATGAGTGAAGACAAGCAGTATGACTTCTATGTGGCCGGTCCGTTCTTCGATCCTGAACAAACGGCAAGTATGGAACGTTTGGAAAAGATACTGGAAGACCATGGCAAGGTACTGTTCAAGCCGCGGTTTGTCAGCCAGATCGAAGAAGTAGGCCCTGAAGGATGCTTTGCGGACGATATCCATGGCATTAATGCTGCTAAAGCCGTGGTCGCCAATCTTATGGACGAGGACCCGGGCACGATGTTCGAAATCGGATATGCGCATGCGCTGGGAATCCCGGTGTACGGCTATTTCGAAAACCTTACGCCAATGGATCGTGTCAATCTGATGATTGCGCAAGCGGTCGAACTGGTGTTCGTCGGTCCTGATGATGTGGCGAAATACTTGGAAACCGGCGAGCATACGGAAGTCGATTACATCCAGTTCTAAACAGCTCTAACAGGTTCTCTGCAAGCAGGGTTGGCGGCGTTCTCGTACATAGTCATGTACGGGAACGCCGCAGTGGTATAGGGATATTCCAACAAGCGGCATAATGGGGTCGTGGGAAAACCAGTCGGATACAAGTGAAGTGTCTGAATTTCGTAAGGAGTGCCGTTATGAGTAACCACAATCCCATGAATATTGCCACCGACTTTGCCAAGGCCACGGGAGGAACCGCTCGCAAAGTTGTTGCTTTGACCGATAAAGGTCCGTTGAATGGCTTTAAGAAATTCCTGTCGCGCGGATCGATGATTGATATGGCGGTAGGTGTGGTGATGGGCTCTGCCGTTACCGCTGTGGTCAATTCCATCGTCGACAATCTCATCAGTCCATTAATCGGCATGATTGGCGGCGTACCGGATCTTTCCGGACTGCTGACCATCACGTTCAACAACTCGACTGTTTCATTTGGTACGATTCTTAACGCGCTGATTAACTTCCTGCTTGTTGGCGTGGCGGTGTATTTCTGCGTGATTTTGCCGATTAATAAGCTTCGTGATCTCACTGCTGCCCAGGATGAGGCTGACGCTGAAGAACAGGGGCCTAGCGTTGAAGAGCAGACTCTCGCCACGCTGCAGGAGATTCGCGACGAGCTGAAAAAGGCCAATAACTCCGCCGAGTAATCTGCTGAATGTACGGTGCGACAGATTTACCTGGTTTGCCCGAAATAACGGATTGCCGGGGCCATTTGGTCTGGACAATCCGTTGTTTCGCGCGTGTTTTGTAGCATCCGTGGAGTTACATGGGGAGTATGACTGAAAACATCGCTGATAAGGCCATAAACGATACTCGTATCGTCAAGCAGTTCACCAATCCCGTCAAGGAGCCGATTGACAGCGACATCAACCTGTTCGATCTGCTCGATAACCGCGCCAAGCGCGATCCCGAAGGTGCCATGATCGAATACAAGGGCGATGATGGCACTTGGCACCCGTACAGCGCCCAAGTATTCCGTGACATGGTCATCGACTTGGCCAAGGGCCTGGTCGGACTTGGTGTCAACAAGGGCGATTCAGTCGCCATCGTCTCGCGCACCCGCTGGGAATGGACCGCGCTGGATATGGCGATCATGTCCATCGGCGCGCTCACCGTGCCGGTGTACGAGACCAACTCCGCCAGCCAGGTCAGCTGGATTTTCAACGATTCCAAAGTCACGCTCGCCATCGCCGAAGATGACGGACAGCGCGACAAGATCGAATCCGTGCGCAGCGAGGTACCCACCCTGCGCAACGTGTTCGTAATCGAGGCCGGCGGCCTGAACGCCATCAAGACCTATGGCGAAAGCGTCACCGATGCCGAATTCTGGGAATACAAGGAAGCCTCCCACGGCGACGACCGCGCCACCATCGTCTACACGTCCGGCTCCACTGGCACCCCGAAGGGCGTGGAACTGACCCACCGCATGCCGCGCGCCGGCGCATGGCCCAACCGCCGCCTGCTGCTGTTCCTGCCGTTGAGCCACGTGTTCGCCCGATTCATGGAATTCTTCAGCTTCGGCGGCACGATTTCGCTGGCCCTGAGCTCCAATATGAAGACGATGGTCAAGGACTTCGAGACCTTCGGTCCCACGCTGCTGCTCGCCGTGCCGCGTGTGTACGAGAAGGTCTACAACGCCGCCTCCCAGCGCGCCGGCACCGGATTCGCTGGCAAGATGTTCATGCGCGCCGCCGAAAACGCGCGCGAATGGTCCAAGGCCGAGCAGAAGGGCGAACAGCTGCCGATTGCCGGACGTATCGCCCACGCCTTCTATGAGCAGGTGGTGTACAAGAAGATTCGCACGATTTTCGGTCCGAACGCCGACTTCGCCATTACCGGCGGCGCTCCGATGGACTCCGAGCTTTCCCACTTCTTCAACGGCATCGGCATGCCGGTGCTGGAAGGCTACGGCATGACCGAAACCTGCGGCCCGGTGTGTGTGAGCTTGCCAGAGGACAACCGCATCGGCACCATCGGCATGCCGATGTGCGGTATCACCGCCGGCATTGCCGAGGACGGTGAGCTGGTGGTCAAGGGACCGCTGGTGTGCAAGGGCTACCACAACAACCCCGAAGTCACCACCCAGCAGATCACCGATGGCTGGCTGCACACCGGCGATTTGGGCGATATCTCCGAAGACGGCTTCATCTCCATCACCGGCCGTAAGAAAGACCTCATCATCACCGCCGGCGGCAAGAACGTGTCGCCGGGTCTGCTGGAGGCTTCCGTAATGACCTCGCCTGTGGTCAACCAGTGCTTGGTTATTGGCGATAAGAAGCCGTTCGTGGCCGCTCTGGTCACGCTGGATCTGGCGGATGCCAACAAATGGCTGGAATCCCAGGGCGCCAAGCCGGAACCCGATCTGGCCTCGCTGGCCAAGAACGCCATCGTTCATGCCGAGGTGGAGCGTGCGGTGAACGCCGCCAACGAGGGCGTTTCCCGCGCCGAGTCGATTCGTAAGTTCGAGATTCTGCCCGACGAATTCACCGAGGCCAACGGCATGCTGACCCCGAGCCTGAAGACCCGTCGCGCGCAAATCGTTGAGCACTATCGCGAGCTCATTGACAACGTGATCTACGTCCCGCTGAAGAAGTAACCATCAACTCCCTCTGATCCAAAAAAATAAGCTCTCTCTGACGGGGGAGCTGTCAGCGAAGCTGACTGAGGGAGAGACCCCGCGGCTTGCCCGCGAAAAAAACAACAGGGCCGGGTGCGACTTGCACCCGGCCTCAGCTTATTCAGTCCAAAATCGCCGAAACATAATCGGCGGCGGCCTGATTCAGCTCCGCATCGCCGATGGTGGCGGTGCCCTGCACCAGGAACGGCTCAGCATAGTTCATGCCGACCTTGTACGCCACGACCTCAAACGGGCTCAGCAGCTCCTCCATGGTGTGGCTGTACTCGCCGTCCTTGCGGTACTTGGCGGCGTCGGAACCAGTGGTGACCACCAGTTTGAGCTCCTTGCCCTTGAGTGCGTGGCCTCCACCGTAGGCCCAGCCGGCGGTGATGACCTCGTCTTCCCATTCCTTGAGCAGCGCGGGGGAGGAGTACCAGTAGAACGGGAACTGGAGGATTACGCGGTCGGCGGCCTCCAGTAGCTCGTGCTCCTTGTCGGCGTTGACGGAGAAGTTCGGATATTCGGCGTATTCGTCGCGCACGATGATGTCGTCCTCGCCTTGTGCGGCGAGTTCGGCAAGCAGACGGGCGTTCACTCGCGAGCCGTCCTTCAGGTGCGGATGGAATACAAGAATCAGCGTTGACATGGGATTTCCCTTCTATAACTGCTACCAATGTGGCCTAATCACCACTATCGTATGCCGGGAAGCAGAACTCAGTCCAGTCCGGACTCGGGTGCGAGCCGCGGGATGCCGCGCCGGGAGGCAACTCAGTCGAGGTTGGACTGCGTGCCTGCGGTGGCTTCGTTGGCGGCTTGCTCGGCTTGTGCTTGGTCGAGCTTGGCACGGACGTCGTTGAGCAGACCCTGGGCGCGCTTAGCCAAGGCCTCGCCGATCTCCCATTGACGCATCGACTGGTCAAGATTGAGGCCGCCGGTTTCCAGTGCCTGGACAGCCTGAATCAGCTTGTCGCGCGCCTCCTCATATGGCATCTGGGCGATGAGCTCGCGTTCCTTGTCCGTCAGGGACGTGGCGGGGGTGTTCATGTCGGTCATGATGTTCTCCTTATATATACGGTATATATGCGTGGCTGCGTATGGCGTGTCACGCGGTTGCGGATGTGGTGGTTGCGGTAATGACACCCTTCTTCAAGGTGACGGTGATGCCATCCCCAGGGCTTACCTGCGAAGCATCGTCTAGTACGTGGCCATCGGCGGACTGCACCACCGCATAGCCTCGGTTCAACGTGGATTGCGGGCTGAGTGCGGTCAGTGAGGCGTGAGCTCGCTCGACGGTGAGCTGGGCATCGTCCACGATGCGTCGCAGCCCGATATCGAGCCGTTGCAACGAGTCGTCAATTAAGCGCTGATGAGGCTCAAGCATGGTGTGCGGCTGTGTCAGGCTCGGGCGGTTCGCATATCCCTCGATAAGTCGAATCTCGTTCTCCACGCGCGAACGGACCCGCAGTCGCATACGGTCGATGGCACCTTCGATGAGCTGCGACTGCTCACGCACATCCGGCACCACGCGCTTGGCCGCATCGGTAGGGGTGGAGGCGCGCAGATCGGCGACCAGATCCAGCAATGTCCAGTCATCCTCATGCCCGATGGAGGAGATTAATGGTGTAGTGCAGGCATACGCCGCACGAACCACACGCTCATCCGAGAAACCGATGAGATCCTCAAACGAGCCGCCGCCACGGGCCACGATGATCACATCCACGCTCGGGTCGGCATCGAGTTGTGCAATGGCCTGAACCACCTCGGCCGGGCATTGCTCGCCCTGAACATGCACATGGACCACCTTGAAGGTTACGGAAGGCCAACGAAGGTTCACATTGGTGATCACATCGCCTTCCGCACGTGCCTGAGGTGCGCAAATCAGGCCAATAGTCTTCGGAAACTCCGGGAGAGGCAGTTTGTGATCGGCATCGAACAGGCCCTCGCCCTTAAGCTGCTTGCGCAATTCGTCGATCATGGCCTTGAGGCTGCCACCGGCTCCGACCTTGAGAATCGTGTCCCCGCGCAACGACAGCGAAGTGCGCTTCATCCACAGGTTCGGTTTGCCGTGAATCACCACGCGGTCGCCCTGAACGAACTGGCTGGCTGCGGCCGCGAACCTGCCGAAGCCATTGACTTCCATGGCGATATCCTCGAAGTCGTCGCGCAGCGTGATGTAGGCCGAGCCGGCGCGACGGGTATTGATCTGCGTGATCTGGCCGGTGACCCACGCGGACGGCCATCGTTCCACGGCACCGTAGAACTTCTGGCTCAGCACGCTTACCGGCCACGGATTTTGCGCGGTGGTTTCAGCGGCGCGTGCAGGCAGCTGATCGATAGGGCGAGGCTCGTTCGGCAGATTGATGGCGCCCCGATCGGGCGCGAAAGTGCCTTGACCCGGCTCAAAGCCAGACGAGGCCAGTGAAGCGGCGGTCGGTGGACGGCCGGTAGATGAGTAGCCCATTGCAGTAGTCATGCACTCCACTATAAGTGCGTTGGTTGATGACGGTAAAAATTTACCGTCGCCTGAAAACGGTGTGATGATGAATGCAAGAACCGTACGAAGCGATGTATCAGCCGATGATGGAGATGGTCTGGTGCATCAGAAGAAAGGAGTCATTATGGCGAAGAAACGGGTGCTATGAAGAGGAGTGAGATATGCGTTGCACTGACGATTGAGAGTCGTCAGTGAGCTCGCTGTGCGACACGCGAGCAGAAAACAGTTACGCTAATCACACACTTGTAGTTTTGGCGAAAAATAGCCGAAAAACCCTATAAATAGTTCGACACACCACTGTTGAGCACTAGATATAGGGGTGGGGATGCCGTATTCTTCTAGAGGTTCAAGAAAACGATATCAATGTAATTTCGTGTGGCCCACGTCGAGTGCGGCCAAAATGCGGAACTCAGGAGAGTGTTCGCCTTATAGGAAAGGGGTGCCCGATGGGCGCACAGGTGCTGGAGGAAACCGTCACCGATAACGAGACCAAGGTGGCCGCCAAGGCCTCCACCGTGCTCGTTGAGAAGCGTGATGGTCGTGTGGTCGACTTCGACCCCATCAACATCATCTCTGCGGTCAAGTCTGCTTTCGGCGACCTGAACAAGGAAGTCGGCCCCGAAGAAGATGCCATGATCCGTGGTTTCGCCAACCAAGTCGAAGGCGAAATCAAGGGGCGTTACACCGGCCCCGCCAAAATCGAGGACATCCAGAATCTCGTGGAGCACGCCCTCATTGACGCCCACCTGTACGATGTGGCTCGCGCCTACACCAATTACCGTCTCGACAAAGACATTCAGCGTGCCAAGGCCACTGATGTCAACGAGGCCGTTGCTCGCTTCATTAATCATGACCCGACCCTGATTCACGAGAACGCGAACAAGGATTCCAACGTCTACTCCACCCAGCGTGATCTGCTGGCCGGTGCCGTGTCCAAGGCCGCCGCGTTCAACATGCTGCCGCCGGCGGTGTCCAACGCCCACATGAAGGGCGACATTCACTTCCACGATGCCGACTATTCGCCGTTCACTGCCCAGTCCAACTGCTCCTTGCCGAACTTCTGGGACATGTTGGCCAATGGCTTCACTCTTGGCAACGCTCCGATGGCTTCCCCGAAGTCCATCGCCATTGCGGCCACCCAGATTACCCAGATCATGAAGGACGTGGCCTCCAGCCAGTATGGTGGCCAGACCGCCAACCGTGCCGACGAGCATCTTGCCCAGTATGCCAAGAAGGATTACGAGAAGTTCCTTGAGGAAGCTCGTGAGACCATCCCCGACGGCATGCCGGTTGAATTCGCCCGTCGTCAGGTCGAGAGCGCCAAGAAGAACGAGCCCGCCAAGCTGCATTTCGGTTCCCGTGAACCGCTGCCGATGGACACCCCGTTCCACACCGACGTTGACGAACTTGAGCAAGAGCGTGAAATCCTCGCCAAGATTCGTACCCGCAAGGCCATCTATGATGCCATGCAGACCATGGAATACCAGATCAACTCCAACCGTGTGTCCAACGGCCAGACCCCGTTCGTGACTGTCGGCTTTGGTCTCGGCACCGACTGGTTCTCTCGTGAAGTGCAGCGCGCAATCCTGCTGAACCGTATTCGCGGCCTCGGCAAGGAACACCACACCGCCATCTTCCCGAAGCTCGTCTTTACTGTGAAGCACGGCGTGAACGCCGACCCGGGTGACCCGAACTACGATCTGAAGCAGCTTGCCCTCGAGTCCGCCACCAAGCGCATGTACCCGGATGTGGTGTTCTACGAGAACATCGTCAAGATCACAGGCTCCTTCAAGGCTCCGATGGGTTGCCGCTCCTTCCTGCAGGGTTGGATCAACCCGGAGACCGGCAAGGATGAAGAAGACGGCCGTATGAACCTCGGCGTGGTCACCGTCAACGTGCCGCGTATCGCCATCGAATCCCACGGTGACAAGGCTCGCTTCTGGAAGCTGTTCGACGAGCGTATGGAAGTCGCCCATCAGGCCCTCCAGTTCCGCATCATGCGCTGCAAGGAAGCCACCCCGGTCAACGCCCCGACCCTGTTCCGCTTTGGTGCGTTTGGTCGTCTTGGTGCCAACGACAACGTGGACCAGCTGTTCAAGAACGAGCGTGCCACCGTGTCGCTCGGCTACATCGGCCTTGCCGAGACCACTGCGGTCTTCTATGGCAAGAACTGGATTCGCGACCACGGCTGGGATCCGGAAGGCAAGGAGTTCGCGCTGTCCATCGTCAAGCGCATGAACGAGCTGTGCAAGCAGTGGAGCAAAGCGGAGGGTTACCACTATTCCGTGTACTCCACTCCGGCTGAATCCCTGACCGACCGCTTCAACCGCATGGACCGTGAAAAGTTCGGCCGTATCGAAGGCGTGACTGATCACGACTTCTACACCAACTCCTTCCACTACCCGGTGTGGTTGCAGCCCACTCCGATGGAGAAGCTCAGCTACGAGAAGGACTTCCCGTACTACGCTTCCGGCGGCTTCATCAACTACTGCGAGTACCCGTGCCTGCAGGACAACCCGAAGGCGCTCGAAGCCGTGTGGGATTACGCCTACAACATCGGCATCGGCTACCTGGGTACCAACACCCCGATCGACCACTGCTTCGTGTGCGGCTTCCAGGGCGACTTCGAGCCGACCGAGGAAGGCTTCAAGTGCCCGGAGTGCGGTAACTCCAACCCGGACAAGTGCAACGTCACCAAGCGCACCTGCGGCTATCTCGGCAGCCCGGTCCAGCGCCCGATGGTGCACGGCCGTCACGAGGAAATTGCCCACCGAGTCAAGCACATGAGCGGCGAAACCGGTCGTGTGACGCTGGATGACGGAACCACTCGCGAGTGGTTCGAAGAGACCAAGTAGGGTTTATACTTGCTCCCGCTGACGGGAGCTGTAGAGCGTAAGCGAGACTGAGGGCGGTCATCCTTTATGGTGTTGACCACCCTCAGTCCGTCTGATGACGGACAGCTCCCGCCAGCGGGAGCTAATGCTTTCCGTAAGGAGGGAATCATGCCGGAGCTGCATACGACCAAGCCCGAACCCAAGCGCCATGACTTTGCGGCCGGCGAGACCGGGCGTGGCCCCTCCGTACCCTCCAACGGTCTTGCCAACGATCCGAAAGCCGGTCAATGGGATGGCCGGCGCATGTCCAAGCGGATGATCGCCGACTACAAAACCTTCATTGTCACCGACGGAGAAGGCGTGCGCAACTCCCTTTACGTCTCCGGTTGCCCCTTCCACTGCGTCGACTGCTTCAACGCCTCCATCTGGGATTTCCAAGCCGGCCACGAATACACGCAAAAACTTGAAGACAAAATCATCGAAGATCTGAAAGCCCCATGGGTGCAAGGCATTACGTTCCTTGGCGGCGAGCCATTCCTCAACACTCCCGTGCTGGTGCCGCTCGCACAACGTATCCGCCAGGAATTCGGTCATACCAAAGATATCTGGTCGTGGACCGGCTACACATGGGAAGAACTCATGCGCCCCGGAGAAACCCCAGACAAGCTTGAATTGCTACATCTCATCGACATTCTCGTCGACGGCCGCTACCTCAGAGACCAGAAGGACTCGCTGCTGCAATTCCGCGGCTCCAGAAACCAGCGCATCCTCGATGTGCCCAAGTCTCTGGAAGCCGGCGAACCGGTCATCTGGGCCAAGCTCCACGATCAAGAACGAGATATCCCCGAAATCTATTTGAAAGACCGCGAAGCCGGCGAAGGCCAACAGGCCTCGTAGTAGCAGTTCTGGAATGCCGCACTCAGCAATATCGTTGGAACTGTTGGGAAAAGGCCTTCCCGTGAGCGAAATCGCCTCGCCTCGTGCCATGTTGGGCAGGTGGTCGGACTAATATTCCATAAGAAGTAGCCGGGCGAAGCCGTCCGCAGGGTATCTGCCAGCCGTCCCGAAACGGTTCATGATGCCTCAAAGCGTGCACTCCCGGAAGTCGGAATTAAGAGGAACACATGGTTGACATCGCCACTGACGCGAGCGTAAAGCCCGCTTCACACCCGAAGCCCCTGCGTGTGGGATTGGACATCGGTTCCACCACCGTCAAGGCCGTGGTGCTTGATCAGTCCGATTCCCTGGGAGACACCCTCTTCTCCGATTACCGACGCCACCACGCCAACGTGCGTGCCACCGTGGCCGGCCTGTTGGTCGACATCCACAAGAAGCTTGTGGACCTCGGACGCGGCGATGAACCGATTCGCCTGTCTATCACCGGTTCCGGCGGTCTGGCGCTTGCTGACAATCTGCATGTGCCTTTCATTCAGGAGGTCATCGCCGAAACCGAGGCAATCGACAAGGAATACCCGCAGGCCGATGTCATCATCGAGCTCGGCGGCGAGGACGCCAAAATCACCTACCTGAAACCCACGCCCGAACAGCGCATGAACGGTTCGTGCGCAGGTGGTACCGGCGCGTTCATTGACCAGATGTCCACACTGCTCGACACCGACGCCGCCGGCCTCAACGAGATGGCCAAGAGCTACGAGAACCTGTATCCAATCGCCTCGCGTTGTGGTGTGTTCGCCAAAACCGATTTGCAGCCGCTCATCAATGATGGTGCCGCCAAGCCCGATTTGGCCGCCTCCATCTTCACCGCAGTGGCCACGCAGACCATCGCCGGCCTGGCTTCCGGACGCCCGATTCACGGCACCGTCATCTTCCTCGGCGGCCCGTTGTTCTTCATGTCCGAGCTGCGCGCCGCATTCCAGCGCGCGCTTGAGGGCAAGGTCGACGAGTTCATCGTGCCGACCGACGCCCACCTGTATGTGGCCTACGGTTCGGCATTGCAGGCCGACACGGATTCCGACGATCAGGGCCACCATTTCGAGGCCTACACCTGCGACGAAATCCTGAAGCGTTTGGACGAGCTGAAGAACCTGCCCTCCAACACGCCCACCATGCCGCCGCTGTTCCCCACCGAGGCCGATCGCGAGGACTTCAACAAGCGCCACCACAAGGAACACATCCACATCGGCACCCTTGAAGGCGCGCACGGCCCGCACTTCCTGGGCATCGACGCTGGTTCCACCACCATCAAGGCCACGCTCGTCAACGACGACCGTGAAATCGTCTGGTCCAGCTACGCCAACAACGAAGGCAGCCCGCTGACCGCCGCCATCAACATCGTCAAGAAGATTCAGTCTGAGCTGCCCGAAGGCGCGTGGATCGCACGCTCCTGCGCCACCGGATACGGCGAAGGCCTCATCACCACCGGACTGCACTTGGACGAGGGCGTGGTGGAGACCATGGCCCACTATCGTGGCGCCGAAATGGTCAGCCCCGGCGTCACCGCCGTCATCGACATCGGCGGCCAGGATATGAAGTACTTGGCCATCACCGATGGCGTTATCGATTCAATCGCCGTCAACGAGGCCTGCTCGTCCGGCTGTGGTTCGTTCCTGCAGACCTTCGCCATGTCCATGGGCCTGACGATTCAGGAATTCACGCAAAAGGCTCTGGCTTCCACCCATCCGGTGGACCTCGGTTCGCGTTGCACCGTGTTCATGAACTCCTCGGTCAAGCAGGCGCAGAAGGAAGGCGCCTCCATCGAGGACATCGCTGCCGGCCTGTGCTACTCCGTGGTGCGCAACGCCCTGTACAAGGTCATCAAGCTGCGCGATTCCGGCGAACTCGGCGACACTGTGGTGGTCCAGGGCGGTACGTTCCTCAACGACGCCGTGCTGCGCGCGTTCGAACTGCTCACCGAACGCGAAGTCACCCGACCGAACATCGCCGGCCTCATGGGCGCGTTCGGCGCGGCCCTCACCGCCCGCATGCACTATCAGGATGAGGCCGACCACTTGGATGTGGTGGTTAAGGCCGATGGGTCCGAGGAACAGTCCGAGGCTGAGCCCGCACCCAAGTCCGGGCCCAAGGCCGCAGCCTTCAAGAAGACCGAGCCGGCCAAGCCTGAGGTCCATGTCGTTGTCGTGGACGGCGTGGCCCACACCGCCAGCTCCATCCTGACCGGCGAAGCGCTCGACAACATGAGCATGACCACCGAGCGTGACGTGTGCAAGCTGTGCCAGAACCACTGCAAGCTCACCATCACCACGTTCTCCGACGGCTCGCGCTTCGTAACCGGCAACCGCTGCGAACGCGGCGGCGACGCCAAGAAGAAGCGCTCCGACCGCCCGAACCTGTACGACTACAAGTACAAGCGTTGCTTCGCCTACCGCAGGCTTACCGACAAGGCCGCCACCCGTGGCGAAATCGGCATCCCGCGCGCCCTCAACATGTACGAGAACTACCCGTTCTGGTTCACGCTGCTCACCACGCTGGGCTTCAAGGTGATGATCTCCGGCCGCAGCTCCCACGAGCTGTTCGAGACCGGCATCGAATCCATCGCCTCCGAAAACATCTGCTATCCGGCCAAGCTGGTGCACGGCCATATCAAGTGGCTGCTCGACAAGGGCGTCAAGACCATCTTCTACCCGTGCGTGAGCTACGAGGAGAACCTCGTGCCCAACACGGACAACCACTACAACTGCCCTGTCGTGGCCAACTATCCGCTCGTCGTCGGCGCCAACATGCCCGAACTGCGCGAGGACGGCGTGCGCTACATGCACCCGTACTTCAATCTCGCCAACCACGAGCTCATGGTCGACCGCATTCTCGAAGAGTTCGCCTGGGCCAACGTGACCCGTGAGGAAGTCGAAACCGCAGTCAAGGCCGCGTACGCCGAAGACAAGGTCTTCAAGCACGACGTGCAGCAGGAGGGCCTGACCGCGCTCGCCTACATGAAGGAGCACAACTGCCGCGGCATCGTGCTCGCCGGCCGCCCCTACCACATCGACCCCGAAATCAACCACGGCATCCCCGAAACCATCTGCTCGCTGGGCATGGTGGTGCTCTCCGAGGATTCCATCTGCGAACTGCAGCCGGGGGAGAAGCTCAACCTCACCGAATTCCTTTCGGAAGGCGAAGCCGACCCGCGCTCCAAGAACGCCGCCGGATTCCGCCACGTAGGCGACCGCACAGTCACCAAGATGCCGTTGCGCGTCACCAACCAGTGGGCCTATCACTCCCGTCTGTACGCGGCCGCGCATTTCGTGGCCTCCTATCCGGGCCTCGAACTCGTGCAGCTCAACTCCTTCGGCTGCGGTCTCGACGCCATCACCACCGATCAGGTGGCCGAGATCCTGGCCGACAAGGCGGACGTGTACACGCTGCTGAAGATTGACGAGGTCTCCAACCTGGGTGCCGCCAAGATTCGACTGCGCTCGCTCAAGGCCGCCGTCGAGGAACGCGAGGCGAACAAGGCGCGCATGGCCAAGGCCGCGCTCGCCACGTCCGACGAGTCCGGTTCCGCCGAGTCCGACGCCCCGCGCAACGCGGCTCACGCCGCCGCGCAGGCCGCCGCCCGCAAGGCGCAGGAGCAGGCCGAATCCGATCTCGCCACCGCGCAGGCCGCGCTCGCCGAAGCGCAGGCCGCCGTCGCCGCCGCCGAAGCGAAGGTTAAGGCCGCCGACAGGCCCGTGGACGCGGCCGATGCCGGCAGCGACGCCGCCGCCCCCGCGAACGCGCCGAAGTCCACCGGATTCCGCAAGACCGGCTCCAAGGCGCCCACGCCGGGCCGTCAGGTCCTGCTCGACGCGACGATGGCCGCGAACCCGAAGCTCACCAAGGCGATGCGCGACGCGTCCAAGCGCGCCGCGAAGCGCGACATCGCCGATGTGCGTCTCGCCGCGCTCGGCGACGGCACCACGAACGATGCCGCGAACGCCAAGTCGAAGTCCGCGAAGTCGAAGTCCGGCCACAACAACGCGACCATGTCCCGTTACGCGCACCGTGAGAAGTTCGTCAAGGACATGAAGAAGGACTACACGATCGTCGCCCCGCAGATGAGCCCGATCCACTTCTCCCTCGTCGAATCGGTGATCCGCTCCGGCGGCTACAAGTTCGACATCCTCAAGCACGCCTCGCGCGAAGACGTGGAGACTGGCCTCAAATACGTGAACAACGACGCCTGCTATCCGGCCATCATGGTCATCGGACAGCTCATCGACGCGATTCTCGAAGGCAAATACGATCCAGACAAGGTGTGTCTCGCGATTACGCAGACCGGCGGCATGTGCCGAGCCACCAACTACTTCGGCCTGATCCGCAAGGCCCTGATCGACGCGGGTTACCCGCAGATCCCGGTCATCGCGATCTCCACGCAGGGCCTGGAGGACAATCCGGGCTTCAAGGTGACGCCCGCGCTGCTGCACCGCACCGTCAAGGCGCTGATCCTCGGCGACCTGCTCATGAAGTGCCTGTACCGCGTGCGCCCGTACGAGGTGGAGAAGGGCGCGGCGAACCGCCTGTACGAGCAGTGGGACGTGATCGTGCGCGAGGCGCTCGAACACCACGGCTTCTCGAAGACGGCCGCGAAGACCCCGTGGCTCAAGCGCCGCTACCTGCCGTACCCCGTGCTCGCCCGAGAGATCGTGAAGAGCTTCGACGCTCTGCCGTTGAAGGACGTGCCGCGCAAGGTGCGCGTCGGCGTGGTCGGCGAGATCCTCGTCAAATACCAGCCGGATGCGAACAACCATGTCGTCGACGTCATCGAATCGCAGGATTGCGAGGCCGTGGTGCCCGGCATCATGGAGTTCATGACCACGCGCCCGTACATCACCGACTGGAACGAGAAGTATCTCGGCACCGGCGGCAACAAGACGTTGTACGCGCTCATGCGTTGGAGCCTCGACCGCTACAACGCGCCGATCAAGGCGGCCATCGCCACCTCTCACGGCAAGTTCAAGCAAGACGATCCGATGCCCGAACTCGTCGAGAAGGCTGCCGAGGTCACGTCGATCGGCGTGCAGGCCGGCGAAGGCTGGCTGCTCACCGCCGAGATCCTCGAGCTTATCGAACAGGGATGCCCGAACGTGATCTGCGCGCAGCCGTTCGCCTGCCTGCCGAACCATGTGACCGGCCGCGGCATGTTCGGCAAGATCCGCCGCCTGCACCCGGAGGCCAACATCGTGTCCATCGACTACGATCCGGGCGCCTCCGAGGCGAACCAGCTCAACCGCATCAAGCTGATGATCGCGGCCGCGAAGAAGGCGCACAAGGCGAAGTTCGCCGACGGCGACGAGCCGCAGGGCTTCACTGCCGCCGACTGACCTCAAACCGACGTCCAACCGACGCCCGGTCGGCACCAGACCGGCGCAGACCGGG
>OBAS01001055.1_pt1 | contig 17847 bp, 17 predicted proteins | sample 1517591 | NCBI WGS metagenome assembly OBAS01 (sample SAMN04571700, study PRJEB22368) | human gut metagenome | biome: human gut; material: stool | host: Homo sapiens | place: Luxembourg | collected 2012-10-05
TCTTTTTGAGCTGGTTATGGCGTTTGAAGAAGCATTTGAAATTGAAATACCGAGTGAAGATCTGGAAGAAATCAAAACGGTCGGAGACGTGGTTTCTTATGTAGAAAGTCACAAATAAGAAAGAGGAATTCAAAATGAAGACATCAATAACAAAACTGCTTGGAATTGAATATCCCATTATACAGGGAGGCATGGCATGGGTTGCAGAATATCATTTGGCTGTGGCTGTATCGGAGGCAGGGGGACTTGGTCTGATCGGGGCAGCAAATGCTCCTGCTGAATGGGTACGGGAACAGATACAGAAGGTAAAAGAGCTTACGAAGAAGCCTTTTGGTGTGAATATTATGTTGATGAGTCCTCATGCAGATGAAGTAGCAAAAGTAATTGTTGAAGAAGCTGTGCCGGTGGTGACAACCGGTGCAGGATCTCCGGAAAAATATATGAAAATGTGGAAAGCAGCCGGAGTGAAAGTGATTCCGGTAGTTGCATCGGTTGCCCTCGCAAAGAGAATGGAACGGTGCGGAGCAGATGCTGTTGTTGCAGAGGGAACGGAGGCAGGAGGCCATATCGGAGAAAATACAACGATGGTTCTTGTTCCACAAGTTGCGGATGCAGTTCAGATTCCGGTTATTGCAGCTGGTGGGATTGCAGATGGAAGAGGTGTTGCAGCGGTATTCATGCTGGGAGCGAAGGGAGTTCAGTTGGGAACCCGCTTTGTTGCAACAGAAGAAGCACAGGTACATGAAAATTACAAGAACTGTATTCTGAAAGCAAGGGATATTGATTCCAGGGTTACGGGACGTTCTACCGGACATCCGGTACGAGCCCTCCGCAATCAGATGACAAAGACATATTTACAGAAAGAGCAGGAAGGTGCTGCGTTTGAAGAGCTGGAGTTACTGACGCTTGGTGGACTGAAAAAAGTGGTTGTTGATGGGGATGTTCAAAATGGAAGTGTCATGGCAGGGATGATTAAAGAAAAAATGTCCTGCAAAGAGGTAATCGAAAAGCTGGTGCAGGAGACAGATGCATTGCTTGGAGGAACAGAAATTTATGAGTAAAGTTGCATTTATTTTCCCCGGACAGGGCGTACAGAAAGCGGGGATGGGAAAAGATTTTTATGACCAGTACAAAACGGCTGCGAAGGTTTTTGACCAGGCAACCGAATTGCTTGGCATCGACATGAAAAAGCTTTGTTTTGAAGAAAATGACAGATTGGATCAGACAGAATATACACAGGCAGCACTCGTGACAGTCTGCATGGCGATGGAGCGTGTTGCTGAGGAAGAAGGTCTTGTGGCAGATGTCACAGCAGGACTGAGTCTGGGTGAATATTGTGCGATCGTAACAGCCGGAGGAATGAAGCTGAAGGATGCAATCCGAATCACAAGAAAAAGAGGACTTCTGATGCAGAATGCAATTCCGGATGGACAAGGTGCAATGGCGGCAGTGTTAGGTCTTTCAGGAGAAATCGTCGAAAAGACGGTGGCATCGATGGAAGGTGTGAGTGTTGCAAATTATAACTGTCCCGGACAAATCGTGATTACCGGTTGGAACGATGCGGTGGAAAAGGCAGCAGAACGGCTGAAAGCAGCAGGAGCAAAAAGAATTCTTCCGTTGAAAGTCAGTGGGCCATTCCATTCTCCATTATTAAAAGAAGCAGGAAAAGAGCTGGGAGAAGAATTGAAAAGTGTGGAACTCTCAGAATTACAAATTCCCTATGTGACAAATGTTACAGCGGAATATGTCTCAGAAATCGATCAGACAAAAGCCCTTCTTGCAAAGCAGGTGGCGGCATCGGTCAGATGGCAGCAGAGTATAGAAAAAATGCTCAGTCAGGGTGTAGATACTTTTATAGAGATCGGTCCGGGAAGAACACTGACCGGATTTATGAGAAAGATCAGCAGAGAAGTTCGGACATATAATATCAGTACAGTCGAAGATCTGAAAAAGGTGGTAAATGAGTTATGCAAAATACATTGACAGGAAAAGTTGCATTAGTGACAGGAGCCTCCCGGGGAATTGGAAGAGCGATTGCTTTGAAGCTGGCAGCAGAGGGGGCAGCAGTTGTGATCAATTACCATGGTTCAATGGAGAAAGCCAAGGAAGTGAAAGCAGAAATTGAATCTGACGGAGGAATTGCAGAGATCATGCAGTGTAATGTAGCAGATTATCAGGCCACAGAAGCAATGATCAGAAAAGTAACGGATGACTTTGGAAGACTGGATATTCTGGTCAATAACGCAGGAATCACGAGAGATGGTCTGCTGATGAAAATGTCAGAAGAAGATTACGATACAGTCCTCGATACCAATCTGAAAGGGACATTCCATTGTATCCGGTTTGCTGCAAGGCAGATGCTCAGACAAAGAGGCGGAAGAATTATCAATCTGTCATCAGTTTCAGGAATCCTTGGGAATGCAGGACAGGCAAATTACTCGGCATCCAAAGCAGGCGTGATAGGACTGACCAAAAGTGCTGCAAGAGAACTTGCATCCAGAGGAATTACTGTCAATGCAGTCGCTCCGGGATTTATTGAGACAGAAATGACAGCAGTTCTTACGGAAAAAGTCAGGGAATCCGCTGTGGCACAGATCCCGATGGGAGCCTTTGGAACAGCGGAAGATGTTGCAGAAGCAGTCGCATTTCTTGCATCTGATTCTGCCCGGTATATAACAGGACAGACGATCCATGTCGACGGTGGCATGGCAATGTAGAAGGAGGCAGGAAAAGAAATGAAACGCAGAGTAGTTATAACAGGAATGGGTGCAGTGACACCGATCGGGAATACCATAGAGGAATTTTGGGATGGAATCCGGTCAGGAAAATCAGGAATCGCTCCCATCACACATTTTGATGCATCAGAATATAAAGTAAAACTTGCAGCAGAAGTAAAGAATTTTGTCGCAAAAGAACGAATGGACTTTAAAGCGGCAAAAAGAATGGAATCTTTTTCCCAGTATGCAGTGGCGGCAGCAAAAGAAGCATTTGAAGATGCAGGACTGGATATGGCAGAGGAAGATCCCTACCGTATCGGGACAATCATTGGCTCAGGAATTGGTGGACTGGAGTGTCATGAAAAAAATTATAAAAAACTGCAGGAGCGTGGTCCGGGACGCGTGAATCCATTGATGATTCCGTTAATGATCTCCAATATGGCAGCAGGAAATGTATCAATCCAGCTTGGACTGAAAGGAAAATGTACAGATGTAGTGACTGCCTGTGCTTCAGGGGCAAACAGCATCGGAGATGCTATGCGGGCAATCCAGTATGGAGATCTTGATGTCTGTGTGGCGGGAGGAACAGAAGCAAGTATCTGTCCTTCCGGTGTAGCGGGATTTACAGCTTTGACAGCATTGTCCTGTAATCCGGATCCGGCATCAGCATCCCGGCCATTTGATAAAGACAGGGATGGATTTGTGATCGGAGAGGGAGCCGGAATTGTTGTATTGGAGGAACTGGAGCATGCCAAGGCGAGAGGTGCCAGAATCTATGCGGAGATGGCAGGATACGGATCAACCGGTGATGCCTATCATATTACTTCCCCTGCAGAAGACGGATCCGGAGCAGGCATGGCGATGAAGTTTGCCATGAAAGAAGCAGGAATACAGCCAGAGCAGGTTGACTATATTAATGCACACGGAACAAGTACGCATCATAATGATCTGTTTGAGTCAAGAGCGATCCGTTATGCACTGGGAAAGGCGGCAGAAACGGTAGTGATCAATTCTACCAAATCAATGGTCGGCCATATGCTGGGTGCAGCCGGTGCTGTTGAGGTGATTGTATGTGTAAAGAGTATTGAGGATCAGTTTATCCATCAGACCATAGGGACAGAGCATATAGATCCAGAATGTGGACTGAATTATGCAGTTGGTTCTCCGGTGGAAAAGAAAATTGATTATGCAATGTCAAATTCCCTGGGATTTGGCGGTCATAATGTGTCACTGATCGTAAAACGCTATGAGGAGTAGAGCATGAGTATGAAAATGGAAGAACTGCTGCAGTTGATCGATGCAGTATCAGAGTCGGACCTTACAGAGCTTGAATATAAAGATGAAAATGCAGAAATCTCTTTGAAAAAGAAACTACAGCCTATTCAGTCTGGACAGCAGATAGAAGAGGTGTCATGTACGGAAGAAATTGTGCAGCAGAAAGCCGCATTAAATAAAAATGAAGCAGACGGATCGGAGAAGAAAAAGGGAAAAATTGTGACAGCACCACTGGTAGGAACGTTCTATGCTGCTCCGGCAGAAGATGAAGAACCGTTTGTGAAAGTCGGGGAGCGAGTGGAAAAAGGTCAGATCGTAGCGATCATTGAGGCGATGAAACTGATGAATGAGATTGAATCAGATTTTGCAGGAACAGTGACAGAAGTTTTTGTAGAGAATGGTCAGTCCGTAGAATATGGACAGCCACTTTTTGCAGTTGGATAACAGGAAAGGTCAGGACAGAACGATGCACAGTTTAAATACAGAACAGATTCAGCAGATTATTCCGCACAGACATCCTTTTCTTCTGATCGATCAGATTGAGGATTACGTGCCTGGAGAATATGCCGTGGGATACAAGGGTGTTTCCTATCATGAAGATTTCTTCCGGGGGCATTTCCCACAGAAAGCAGTGATGCCGGGTGTGCTGATTTTAGAGGCACTGGCACAGACCGGTGCAGTTGCGATTCTAAGTCTGCCGGAAAATCGTGGAAAGATTGCATTTTTCGGAGGCGTTCAGAAGTGCCGGTTTAAGGGAATGGTTTTGCCGGGAGACAGGCTGCGTCTGGAAACGAGGATCATCAAAAGAAAAGGTCCGGTCGGTGAAGCGACAGCATCAGTAGATGGAAAGACGGTAGTGACAGCAGAGCTTACCTTTATGGTAGGCGAATAGCTTTTAGCATTAGTAAGTTTCAGATGGGAGAGTAAGATATGATCGAAAAGATACTGATTGCCAACAGAGGTGAAATTGCGGTAAGGATCATCCGGGCGTGCAGAGAGATGGGAATCCGTACCGTTGCAGTATATTCAGAGGCAGACAGGGATGCTCTGCATACACAGCTTGCGGATGAAGCAGTATGTATAGGTCCGGCACCTTCCACAGACAGTTATCTGAATATGCAGAACATCATCAGTGCGACGCTGGTATCCGGTGCGGATGCAATCCATCCGGGATTTGGATTCCTTTCAGAGAACAGCCGGTTTGCCCGGTTGTGCGAGCAGTGTAATATTGTCTATATCGGACCACCATCGGACGTGATCAGCCGGCTCGGAAATAAATCTGAGGCAAGGAATACCATGATAAAAGCAGGAGTCCCGGTCATTCCTGGGAGTAAAGAGACAGTTTATGATGTGAAGGAAGGGGCAAAGATCGCAAAAAAAATCGGTTATCCGGTTATTATCAAGGCAGCACTCGGTGGTGGCGGAAAGGGAATGCGTGTGGCACAGAACCCGGAAGAATTTGAGCAGAGTTTCCAGACAGCACGGAAAGAAGCCGGGATCGCTTTTGGAGATGAAACGATGTATATTGAACATTTTGTAAAGCATCCGAGGCACATCGAGTTTCAGATTCTTGCAGACAACTATGGGAATGTAATCCATTTAGGAGAACGTGACTGTTCTATCCAGAGAAACCATCAGAAAATGATCGAAGAATCTCCATCGGTTGCACTGAGTGCCGGTCTGCGTAAGAAAATGGGAGAGGCGGCTGTCCGGGCTGCAAAGGCAGCAGGCTACAGAAATGCCGGTACGATCGAATTTCTTCTTGAAAAGAGCGGAGCATTTTATTTTATGGAAATGAATACAAGGATTCAGGTGGAGCATCCGGTCACGGAATGGGTAACCGGGGTGGATCTGATCAAAGAGCAGATCAGGATCGCAGATGGTCAGAAACTTGGCATGAAGCAGAAAGAAGTGCATATCAGCGGACATGCCATTGAGTGCAGGATCAATGCAGAAAACCCGATGAAGAATTTCAGACCATCTCCAGGCACGATCACGGATGTGCATTTCCCGGGAGGGGAAGGAATCCGTGTAGATACTGCAGTTTATACAGGTTATCAGGTACCGCCCTGTTATGATTCTATGCTGGCAAAGCTGATCGTTCATGGAGACAGCAGGGAAGAAGCAATCCATAAAATGAAAAGTGCATTAGGGGAAGTGATCATCAAAGGTGTTGAAACGAATATAGATTATCAGTATTCAATCTTAAACCACCCTGATTTTATTTCAGGAAATATTGATGTGGAATTTGTTACAGAGGCAAAAGGACTTTTGGCATAAAGAAGCAGGATTTTCGTGATGCAGGGATGGAAGAAGGGAGTAAAAATGAGACTTCAGAATATGTTTAAAAAGACAGGGGAAAGAGAGAATCCTGTACGAAAGGGGCGTTTAAGAAGAAGACCGGAAGCACCGGAAGGACTTTTGAAAAAATGCAATAAATGTGGTGCGGCAATCCTGTCGGAAGAAGTGATCAATGGAGCATATATTTGCCCGAAATGTCATGGGTATTTCAGAGTTCCTGCATACAAAAGGATTGAGATGATCGCAGATGAAGGAAGTTTTGAAGAGTGGGATATGGATCTGGATGGAATGGACGGTCCGCCTGACCCGCTGCAATTTAAAGGATATTCTGAAAAGATAAAGAAACTCAGGGAACAGACGGGATTAAAAGAAGCTGTTGTGACCGGGCGTGTAAAAATCAACGGAAAGCAGGCAGTGATCGGAGTCTGTGACGGGCGTTTTATGATGGCAAGCATGGGGTATGCAGTCGGCGAGAAGATCACCCGGGCGGTGGAACGTGCCACAAATGAAAACCTTCCTGTGATCTTATTTACCTGTTCCGGTGGAGCGAGAATGCAGGAAGGGATTATTTCGCTGATGCAGATGGAAAAGACTTCAGCGGCATTAAAACGTCATAGCGATGCAGGACTGTTATATGTGACGGTACTGACAGATCCGACGACAGGCGGCGTGACAGCCAGCTTTGCCATGTTGGGAGATATTATAATAGCAGAACCACAGGCATTGATTGGGTTTGCAGGCCCGCGGGTGATCGAGCAGACGATTGGGGAGAAACTGCCGGAAGGATTTCAACGGGCAGAATTTCTTTTGGAACATGGATTTGTAGATCAGATTGTAAAGCGGGAAAATATGAAGCCGGTTTTGGGAAGGATCCTGAAAATGCATGATCATGTCCACCCGGATTGCAGAAAGGGAAAAGAGATCAGAAAATCCGACAGAACAGAACCGGTCCAAAAGGCAGGAATGACAGAAAAAAAAGCAGGAAAGAAAGCAGCAGAACAGGAACCATGGTCTGAAAAATCTCTTACGGCATGGGAGCGGGTCTGCCGATCTCGTTCAAAAGAGCGTCCGGTCGGCAAGGATTATATTGACATTTTGTTTGAAGATTTTGTAGAATTACATGGAGATAGATATTACAGAGATGATCCGGCGATCATTGGAGGAATTGCATATTTTCAGGGAATCTGTGTGACGGTGATCGCACAGGCAAAAGGCAGGACGACAAAAGAAAATCTGGAACGGAATTTTGCCATGCCTTCCCCGGAAGGGTACAGAAAAGCACGGCGGCTGATGAAGCAGGCAGAAAAATTCCATCGTCCGGTCATCAATTTTGTAGATACTCCGGGTGCATTTTGCGGAATGGAGGCGGAAGAACGCGGGCAAGGAGAAGCAATCGCAAGAAATTTATTTGAATTGTCTGGATTGAAAGTGCCGGTACTTTCTGTTGTGATCGGTGAAGGCGGAAGTGGTGGTGCATTGGCACTGGCGGTGGCAGATGAAGTGTGGATGCTGGAGAACAGTGTCTATTCTGTCCTTTCGCCGGAAGGGTTTGCAAGCATTTTATGGAAGGACAGCAGCCGGTCGGCTGAAGCAGCAAAGATGATGAAACTGACAGCAGCCGATCTGAAGAAACTGGGGGTGATCGAGAGAGTATTCCCGGAACCACAAAACTTCAGTGTTTTGACGATGAAACCAACTGCAGAACTGCTGCGGGCAGGTCTGGCAGAGTTTCTGACAAAATACCAGAAGCTGGAAACGAAAGACTTGCTGGAAGGAAGATATGAGCGTTTCAGAAAGCTGTAGCGGACAGGATGGGGCGAGCGTTTCGGAAAGCTGTAGCGGATAGATAACGGCAGGCGTTTCAGAAAGCTGTAAATGACGGATAAATGCACCGGGATGATAAGGCGGAGGAGGGAAATCAGGAATGAAAACCTATGAGACGATCAATGATATTCTGGTACATTTATTTAATGAAATATGGGAACTGGAAAAAAATGCGATCATAACGGAAGAGTTTAAGGATATTACGAACAATGATATGCATATTATCGAGGCAATCGGTCTGACCGGAAAGACGACGATGTCTGTGGTGGCAAAAAAAATGAAGATCACAGCAGGCTCACTTACGACGGCAATGAATGCACTGGTCAATAAAAAGTACGTTTTGAGGGAACGTGGTGAGAAGGACAGGAGGGTGGTCTATATCTGGCTGACAGAAAAGGGGCAGCGGGCTTACAGGCATCATGCAAAGTTTCATGAACAGATGACGAATGCTGTGATCGAGGAACTGGACGAGACGGAAATTCCGGTACTGTTAAAGACTCTGAGAGGACTGGATACTTTTTTCAGGAGTTATTCTGACAATCAGGATCGGTCATGAGAGGAAGAAAAATAAAGGAAAAATTCTTGAATTTGACGTTTTGGGAAAAATGCGGTACAATCTGATAGAACTGTGAATTTATTCACAAGTACAAAGCAGGAAAAATCCATTGTACTTGGGTGTATAATTTAGGAGGGAAACGAGATTATGGTATCAAAGAAAGCAAATTCAACAGTAAAAGTAACAGCAGCCAAAGCAGAAGAGAAAGCAGCCGTTAAAGAAGCCGTTGAAGCAAAAGCAGTGAAAGCAGAAAGGAAAGCAGAAGAGAAAGCAGCAAAGACTCCGGTTGCAAAGCCGGAAGAAAAGGCCGATAAGAAAGAGACAGAAGCTGCAAAAGCGATTGAGACTAAGAAAGATTCTACAATGAAGCTCGAGACAAAGGCAGCAGTATTAGTGGATACACCGGAAGTTCAGACAGAAGAGACTGCAGCAAAAGAGACAGCGAAGAAAGCCGTAAAGAAAGTTGCGGAGACAGCGGAAAAAGCTGTAAAAGCTACTGCAAAGGCAGCAGATAAAGCAGTGAAAAAGACTGCAGCAAAGAAGACAGCAGCGAAGAAGTCAACAGCAAAAAAGGCAGAGCTTAAGACGGAGATGTTCCTTCAGTTTGCAGGTAAGGAATATACAGAAAAAGAGATCCTTCAGAAAGTGAAAGAGATCTGGACAAAGAATCTTAAGAGAAAAGTCGGAGAGATGAAGGATGTCAAGATTTATCTGAAACCGGAAGAGTCAGCAGCATATTATGTTGTCAATGGCGATACAACCGGAAGAGTAGATCTGTAAGATACATAAAATTATTTCCAGGAGATGCGGTACATGAAGTATGTACCGCATTTACTGTATGTGGTGAGGAAAGAAAAGATGTATGAAAAGGAAATAGCGGAACTTCAGAGGATTATAGATGAGAGTAGCAGGATCGTATTTTTCGGAGGAGCAGGAGTCTCAACTGAAAGCGGGATTCCGGATTTCAGAAGTGCAGACGGAATCTATCATCAGAAATACAAGTACTCTCCTGAGCAGGTTGTCAGTCATAGTTTCTTTATAAAATATCCGGAAGCATTTTATGAATTTTATAAAGAGAAGATGATGATGTTGGATGCAAAGCCGAACCCGGCACATCTGAAGCTGGCAGAGCTTGAGGCAGCAGGAAAGCTTCAGGCAGTTGTGACGCAGAATATTGATGGTCTTCATCAGGCGGCAGGCAGTAAAAAAGTATATGAACTTCATGGAAGTATCCATAGAAATTATTGTATGAAATGCGGAAAATTTTATGACGCAGAGTATGTAAAAAAATCGGAAGGTGTACCGCACTGTTCTTGTGGCGGCGAGATCAAGCCGGATGTGGTACTATATGAAGAAGGACTGGATGCAAAGACAATGGATGGTGCCGTCCGGGCAATCGGTTCAGCAGATACACTGATCATCGGAGGCACATCGCTGGTTGTATATCCGGCAGCAGGGTTTATTGATTATTTTCGGGGAAAGCACCTGGTTGTTATCAATAAATCCAGCACGGAGAAAGCAGTCCGGGCAGAACTGAACATTGCAGCACCTATTGGGGAGATTCTTGGGTCAATCCAGGTAAGATGAATCAGAAAGCCGGAAAAAAGAGAAGTAAAGAAAAGCAAAGGAAAAGCACCGGAAAGAAAACTCTTGGAAGAGATTCCTTATTCCGATGCTTTTTTCATATGATTTGCAATGTAAAAAGGCAACCAGTATCAGAAAAATCAACGGGATTCCCATCTGCCGGAAGCACCGCAGGGAAGAACCAGTCCTGAATTTGTAACAGGGAGTCCGATCTCCTGAGAATCAACATGACCGTTCCAGGATTTTAATTCGGTGGAGATCATGTAAGTCAGTACTGCAGGTGCAAGACCCGTTGTATAGGAGTTGACCAGGAAAAATAATGCATCTTCGGACAGAATTTTTGCACAGAGCCGGATCAACGGATGGATCATGTCTTCAATCTTCCAGATCTCACCTTTTGGTCCGCGTCCGTAAGAAGGCGGATCCATGATAATGGCATCGTAGGTGTTGCCACGGCGGATCTCACGTTCTACAAACTTCACACAATCATCTACAAGCCAGCGGATCGGAGCATCTTTCAACCCGGAAGATACAGCATTCTCCTTTGCCCAGGTGACCATTCCCTTGGAGGCATCAACATGAGTGACAGTTGCACCTGCAGCCGCGGCTGCGAGGGTAGCTCCTCCGGTATAGGCAAAGAGATTCAGTACTTTGACAGGTCGGCCGGCGTTGCGGATCTTTTCTGAAAACCAGTCCCAGTTGGTTGCCTGTTCAGGAAAAAGACCGGTATGCTTAAAACTGAACGGCTTGAGATTAAAAGTAAGCGAACCGTAATGGATCTGCCACTGCTGAGGAAGCTTAAAAAATTCCCATTCACCACCGCCTTTTTTGCTGCGATGGTAGTGACCGTTCATATTTTTCCAGCCACGGTCGGTCTTCGGGGTGTCCCAGATGACCTGGGGATCAGGACGGACGAGAAGATATTTGCCCCAGCGTTCCAGCTTCTCCCCCTTTGAACAGTCAATAATTTCATAGTCTTTCCAATTATCTGCAATCCACATAGATATAAAAGTCCTTTCTGATCTGTAAGCATTTCACGCAAAATAAAATGCTGCTATATATGACCTTATGATTATAGCACAGGAAAGAGCTGCCACTCAAGAGAAGAATCTTATGTAAATTCTGTACTTTAAGGTGAAAATATGCTATAATTCAACAGTTAAACTGCGGTTTGGCAAGGTAAAGCGGCGTTGATGTAAAATGACAGTTTTTGGGGAAGCTGACTTGGAGAAAGGATGCCGCAGTTTCAGATGAGAAAGGAATGAAAGAATGTTATCTACGATTGAATCAGTAAATAATGTTGTCAACAACTTTATATGGGGTGTGCCGGCAATGATCTGTATCATTGGAGTTGGTCTGCTGCTGAGCTTCAGAACGAGATTTTTACAGATCTGCAAATTCCCGTATGCGATGAAGGTGACGATTGGACGAATGCTCAGGAAGAGGGATGCATCGGACGGAGCGTTGACCCCGTTTCAGGCAGTATGTACGGCACTGGCAGCTACGGTAGGAACGGGAAATATAGCCGGTGTGGCCGGTGCGATCGCTATCGGAGGTCCGGGTGCGGTCTTCTGGATGTGGATCTCTGCAATCCTTGGAATGTGTACAAAGTTTTCCGAAGTAACGCTTGCGGTTCATTTCCGTGAAAAGAATGCAGATGGAGATCTTGTAGGCGGACCAATGTACTACATAAAAAATGGACTGAAGAAGAACTGGCACTGGCTGGCATATCTTTTTGCAGCGTTTGGTGTGCTGACTGTATTCGGAACAGGAAATGCAACTCAGGTCAATACGATCACGACAGCGATCGATTCAGCATTGATCAATTATGGAGTCATTGAAGCAGGAAAGTCAGGAACATTGAACCTGATCATCGGAATTGTTCTTGCCGCTTTGATCGCCCTGATCCTTTTAGGAGGGATTAAGAGGATCGGCCGGGTTACAGAGAAGCTGGTCCCGTTTATGGCAGTCGTTTATATTCTGCTGGCACTGGGCGTGATCCTGTTGAATATCAAGAATGTTCCGGGTGTATTTGCATCAATTTTTGAAGGTGCATTTTCTCCGGCTTCTGTTACAGGCGGTGCAGTGGGAAGTTTCTTTATGAGTATGAAAAAAGGTGTATCAAGAGGAATTTTTTCTAATGAAGCAGGTCTTGGTACAGGTTCGATCGCCCATGCATGTGCTGATACGCAGAAACCGGTCAAGCAGGGATTTTTTGGAATTTTTGAGGTGTTCGTAGATACGATCGTGATCTGCACAATGACAGCACTGGTTATTCTTTGCAGTGGCGTTTCCATTGGTTATGGTGAGGCTGCAGGTGCAGAGCTTACGATCAACGGGTTTACTTCTACTTATGGAAACTGGGTTTCTATTTTTACCGCAGTTGCCATGTGTTGTTTTGCATTTTCCACAATCCTTGGATGGGGCTTATATGGAACAAGATGTATTGAATTTTTGTTTGGTTCAAAAGTCAATAAACCATTTATGGTACTTTATTCGCTGGTAGCGATCGTCGGTGCTACGATGGATCTTGGCCTGATGTGGAGTATTGCGGAGACATTTAACGGACTGATGGCAATCCCGAACCTGCTTGCAGTGTTCCTGTTATCAGGGGTTGTTGTGAAGCTTGTAAAAGAATACTTTGAAAACGAAGGGAAAAAATAAGTTGCAGTTTTGGGTGCAATGAGAAGGGGCAGTGGTCTCATGCGAAAAAAGGAATTAAAAATTGTTGTAACCTTTCATACGACAGCAGATGCGATGGCAATGGAAAAGATCTGTAAAGAAAAGGGAATACCGGGACGGCTGATCCCGGTTCCCCGGATTCTGTCCGCAGGGTGTGGGCTGGCGTGGGCCGCACCGCCTGAGGACAAAGAGCTGATAGAAAAGATTTTGGCTGAAAGAGAAATTAACAGAGCGGGAGTGGATGAATGTATGGTTTAATCCTGAAAAGACGGGATTGCCATATATTTTTAATTGCGTTATACTCAAGGTGAATAAAATACATCATGAAAGAAAGGGCAGAGAAGATGAAGGTAACGGATGAAATTATTTATGTAGGCGTGAACAATCATGATATCGATTTATTTGAGGGGCAGTATATTGTTCCGAATGGAATGGCTTATAATTCTTATGTGATCCGGGATGAAAAGATCGCAGTTATGGATACAGTTGATGAGGCATTTGGAGAAGAATGGCTGGAGAATGTAAAGAATGCACTGGACGGAGCGAAACCGGAGTATCTGATCATCCAGCATATGGAACCGGATCATTCAGCCAATATTGAGAAGTTCATGGAAGTATACCCGGATACAAAGATTGTGGGCAATGCGAAGACATTTACTATGATATCCAACTTTTTCCGCAACCTGGATTTAGAGGGAAAGAAAGTCGTAGTTAAGAACCAGGAGAAGTTGGAACTTGGAAAGCATATCCTTACGTTTGTCTTCGCCCCGATGGTACACTGGCCGGAAGTTATGGTGACTTATGACAGTACGGATAAGGTGTTGTTCTCAGCGGATGGATTTGGAAAGTTCGGTGCATTGGATGTAGAGGAAGACTGGGACTGTGAGGCACGCCGTTACTATTTTGGAATCGTTGGAAAGTATGGTGTCCAGGTTCAGAATCTTCTGAAGGCTGCATCTGCACTTGAAATCGAAAAGATCTGTCCTCTGCATGGACCGGTTTTAAGCGAAAATCTGGAGCATTATCTGGGACAGTATCAGACCTGGTCTTCTTACGGCGTTGAGTCAGAAGGTGTTATGATCGCTTATACTTCTGTTTATGGAAATACCAAAAAGGCTGCAGAGCTGTTGGGAGAAAAACTGAAGGAAAAAGGCTGCCCGAAAGTTGTGGTATGTGATCTTGCCCGCGAGGATATGGCAGAAGCGGTAGAGGATGCATTCCGTTATGGAAAGCTGGTGCTTGCCACAATCACTTATAATGGAGATATCTTCCCGTTTATGAGAACTTTCATCGAACATCTGAAAGAACGGAATTATCAGAACCGGACGATCGGTCTGATTGAAAATGGTTCCTGGGCATCTACTGCAGGAAAAGTGATTGCAGGAATGTTGGAGAAGAGCAAAAATATTACAATGCTGGAGAAACCAGTGAAGATTATGTCCTCTCTGAGTGAAGAGAACCTGAAAGAGCTGGATGAGATGGCAGAAGAACTTATGAAATAAAAGCAGAGATATAAAAGAAAAGCTGCAATATAAAAGAGTGGATAAAAATGCCGGCTATAGCGGACCTGAACAGGATGCAGGATCTGTATAGCCGGTATTTTTATTGAGGGATTAAATCAAATCGATTTAGATCAATCAGTGTAAACTGTCTTTCCTGCACAGATAGTCCGCTTTACCTTTCCATATAATTCCCAACCGGTAAATGGAGAGTTGCAAGATTTGGAATGGTACTCTGTCGGAATCCATTTTTCGTTCGGATCAAAAAGTACCAGGTCAGCAGGAGCCCCCGGTTCCAGTTTTCCTGAAGGAAGATGATACAGATGAGCCGGATTAACTGTCATTTTCTCGAGTAACTGATTCAGAGTCAGATGACCCGGACGTACAAGAGAAGTGATGCCAAGTGCAAGTGAAGTCTCAAGCCCGATGATCCCGCTTGGAGCCGATGGAATCGGACGGCTCTTTTCCTCTGCACTGTGCGGGGCATGGTCAGTGGCAATGATGTCGATGGTTCCGTCGCAAAGTCCCTGTATGATGGCAAGACGGTCCTTTTCTGTACGAAGCGGTGGATTCATTTTTGCAAGAGAACCATATTTTATTACTGCCTCATCAGTCAGCGTAAAATGATGAGGAGTTGCCTCTGCGTGCAACTTTGCTCCAAGAGCTTTAAAAGTACGCACCAGTTCCACGGAAGTTCCGGAACTGATATGCTGGATCACGACATCTGCACCGGATTTCAGGGCGAGCATACAGTCACGGGCGACAAGGGATTCCTCAGCAATCGAAGGAGAACCGTAGATCCCAAGAAAATCAGAAGCAGCTCCGTGGTTGATTCCATTTATTTCAATGAAAGACGGGTCCTCCTCATGAAGACTGATTGGGAGGTTTAGTTGTGCGGCAAGCTCCATGGCTTTCAGAAGGAATGCAGCATCTTTTAACGGAATGCCGTCATCAGTAAATCCGCACGCACCGGCAGCGGCAAGAGCTTTCATGTCAGTCAGTTCTGTCCCTTTGAGATCATGGGAAACGGCAGCAGCCTGATAAATGTGAATAGCTTCTTCTTTTTCGCGGGCAGCGAGGCCGGAAAATACAGAAACTGAGTCAACGACAGGACTGGTATTTGCCATACAGATCACGGAAGTGAATCCGCCGGCAGCGGAGGCAGAAGCACCTGTATGAATATCTTCCTTATAGGTGAAGCCAGGATCGCGAAAATGAACGTGGGTGTCGATCAGTCCCGGAGCGATGGTCAGTCCTGAAGCATCAATGATCTCTTCTGACGGGGAAACTGAAAGATGCTGTCCGATTGAAAAAATTTTCCCATCAGAAATCTGAAGATCAGCAAATTCCGCTCTGCCAGAAGCGGGATCAATTATATAACCATTTTTTATAAGCATAAATAAATCCTCCTGTAAAAAATCATAATTATAGGTAATATCAGTATAACGTATTTGCGGTGAATTGTGTATAATAGAATGAAAGATAAAGAAAAGTAACTTGCCGTTAAGGCAATCTATCTGAAACATGGACGGATAAAAATAGGAACAGGAAAGGACAGGAGAATGAATCTGAATCAGACTCCGGCAGCAGAAAGGCCACATATTGGATTTTTTGGCTGCCGTAATGCAGGAAAATCAAGTATCGTCAATGCGGTGACAGGACAAAATCTGGCTGTAGTCTCCAACGTAAAGGGAACAACAACAGATCCGGTCGTAAAAGCGATGGAACTTCTTCCGGCCGGCCCGGTTGTAATGATCGATACGCCGGGAATTGATGATGACGGGGAACTTGGAAAGCTGCGGGTAGAAAAAAGCTATCAGATGCTGAATCGGACGGATCTGGCTATCGTAGTGATTGATGGAGGGACAGGCATAAAGAAAGAAGATTTTGCCCTGCTGAAGGAAATAGAAAAAAGAAAGGTGCCTTTTATCATTGCTGTAAATAAAAGCGATCTTTTAAAAGAACACCGGATACAGTCAAAGGGCAGTGGAAAAGTGCCGGAAGAGAGCCTGATTTATGTAAGTGCGGAGACAGGAGAAGGAATCCGTGAATTAAAGAAAAGAATCGGGGAAAGCATCTGCACAGAGAAAAATAAAAAAAGAATCGTGGGAGATCTGCTGGAATCGGGAGATGTTGTTGTGCTTGTCATCCCGATTGATGAATCTGCACCAAAAGGGCGGCTGATCCTTCCTCAACAGCAGACGATCCGGGACATTCTGGAATCGGGAGCAATTTCAGTCGTTACCAAAGAGGACAGAGTGAAAGAAACCATTGAAAATCTGAAAATACCGCCAAAGCTTGTGATTACAGACAGTCAAGTGTTTGAGAAAGTAGCATGCAATGTATTAAAAGAGATAAAATTAACATCATTCTCGATTCTGTTTGCACGCTATAAGGGAAATCTCAGAACGAATATAGAAGGAGTTATGATGTTGGATAAGCTGAAAAACGGAGATAAAATCCTGATCAGCGAGGGATGCACTCACCATCGGCAGTGCGGAGATATCGGAACGGTAAAGATCCCGAAATGGATCAGGGAGTATACCGGAAAAGAGCTTCTTTTTGAAACTACATCAGGAACAGAGTTCCCTGCAGATCTGAGTCCTTATAAAATGGTTGTACATTGTGGAGGATGTATGCTTAATGAACGGGAAATGCAGATTCGGCTGGAGAGGTCAAAAGGGCAGAAAGTACCAATGACAAATTATGGGATACTGATCGCATATACGCATGGAATATTAAAAAGAAGCGTGGAAATATTCCCGGAGATCGCTGAACTGTTCAGAAGAGAAAGTTTTACCGGAAAGATTCTGTAAACTGAAAGAGTTCTTTCCTATTATAATAGGAAGAAAATGATAAATGACAGTGGGAAGAAAATGTCATACGGGAATCAGGCAGAGAATGCCGGATAGAAATTTTATACAGAAAACGAAAATAACGCTGCACATCCGGATCTGCAACTCCGGACAGCAGCGTTATTTTCATGGTATGTAATTGAGAGGATTCTTGAGCCATCGGGCAGAACATCTGCATATTAACTGGGGAATCCCTGCAAAGAGGATATAAATGCAGAAGGAGATTTTGCCGCGGCAGGGACATTCTTGGGGGAAACGTCCGGCTCTGGCATACTGCAATACTGCACGATGACCAAGGATCTGACCTGCAAAAAAAAGACGGTCTCCCTACAGGGAAAACCGCCTTTGGTTCTTCTACAAGTCAGATATAATATACCATTCTAATTGGTATATGTCAAGAATCTGCAATGTACGAAAAAAAATACAATAAATAAAAAAAAAGACTTGAAATAAAGGAAAGTATCATTTATACTAAGAGAGCTGTGACATGATAGCAATGAAGCGTGAGGTTGCTGTCCTGCAAAAAAAAGATAAGCAAGGGCAGGTTTTCCGTG
>OBAS01001056.1_pt1 | contig 17764 bp, 14 predicted proteins | sample 1517591 | NCBI WGS metagenome assembly OBAS01 (sample SAMN04571700, study PRJEB22368) | human gut metagenome | biome: human gut; material: stool | host: Homo sapiens | place: Luxembourg | collected 2012-10-05
ATGCAATTCCAGCTTACAAGCTACCAGAAGCACCAACAGCTAAACAAGCCCAGTACAAATACATTGCTCTAAAGGTGGCTGAAATCAAGCGCAGAAATCAAGAAAAGAAAATCAACAACCGCTTTGCATATTTGCGAAAATTAATGCAAAAAGATATGGAAACAAAAGCTGAGAAAGAAACTGCGCAGCAATTGGCAGTCACACGTGGCACACAGGCATTTCGAAATTTTACAGAGCGAACCAATAATAATTACATCGAAAAGATCTTGGAGCAATATAAGCAGCATTGATAAATGCTACAGAAACAGGGGCATATCACTTTGATATGTCCCTGACCCTTCATTGCTGTGACTCTTTTCGGTATTGTCCCGGTGTCTTTCCAGTATATTTTTTAAAGCGTCTTATAAATACATGATCATCCTCATATCCTACCGCCTCGCTCACCTGCTTTACAAGCTGATCTGTCGTGCGAAGCAGTTCCTTTGCACGCTCTAACCGCACAACTGCCAGATAATCAGATGGGCTAATTCCGGTTTCATTCTTAAACTCAACTGCTAGTGTTACCGGAGAGATGCCAAGCTGGTCGGCTAGTGATGCCATATTTAAATCTGGATCAGAATACGTCTTTTGCATAATCTCCATTGCCTTTACAACCAGCTCTGACTGATGGTTCTTTACATCGGTCTTTGTGTCCAAAATCATATGGCAGGCCTCTGTCAAAAGTGAAGTGAAATCTTCCATTGTTAAGCATCTTGACAGTGTAAATACATTATAGACCTGATTCCAGTCCTTCTCGTCTCCATTCCACTGATCCATAAGAAAACGTAACACTTCGTCATACAAAAGACGAAACGTCAGAAGTGTCGCATGCTCTTCCTCCAACTTTTTACAAAGATCATGGATTGCCTTTTCAACCTCTTGCTCATTTCCCACACGAATCGTATTTTCTAGCTGTACCATGTAGCGGCTTCTCAGATTCTGATAGTTGCTGACAGATGAGTTCTGACCAATCTCTGTAAAGCGAATGATCTGACTGCTATCCACTAAGAATCGGCTGTCATAGGCTGTGTTTGCCTCTAAATAAGCCAATGAGCCATTGAGTAGGGAACGATGCGCCCAACTAACCGCTACCACAAACTCGTCACAGTGTACTCGGCCAATCCGAAGAATCTTATCATAGGCTTGATACAAATTTTCCTCCGATTCTCCAAAAAGTACCATCACTCGTTGATTGGTGTTAACTAGATGAATCCCGTATCCATCCAGATTTTCCTGTTTTTGAATGAACTCAAGAATCTGTTCAAATATTTTTTCTTCATTGCCAGATGCACTACTTCCAATTACACCAACCATCTGAAATCCATACGAAATATTGATTCTCGCATCAGCTGCATCGCGCCTTAAAATTTCAAGTGCCGTATATTTGCTCTGAAGAAAGCTTCGAATAAAGCGACTCTTTCGAAGTGACATCTGATCCTGCTTCATATCCTCAGAGCTATTTACCAACTGTCGGATTCCAACCTCAATTTTTCCCAAATCATAGGTTTCCTCTCCCTCACCAGGCAGCATACGATTTATTTTTTTCACACCGCCTAGCACACGACTTGACAAAATTCCAATTATCAGAAATGTCGGCACACAGCACAGAATAATCAAAACAGCAATTCCCCAAAGATGGGTTTTAAGCCGATCGGTAAAAACATTCATCGGTTGCAATGCAACATAAGAAAAACCTACATCATCTATCTCCTGTGTGAGAAGGTAATTTTTTCCCTGAAGCTTTACCTGTTTCTGCCCAGTTTCATCACCAAGTTCGCTAAGTAGCAGATCATTATCTATCTCATTTGCACCATGTCTTACTACGACATTTCCATCGTAGACTAGCCATGTGTTTCTCGTGTTTTCTTGTTCGTCTGCAAACAGATCATCATAGTGGTCGGTGCCGATGAAGAAAATCAAAATCGTATCATACTTTGGTGCTACCGGATAAATATAGATTACATTCTTTGCCTGTACATCATAAAAGTAGACAAGCTCCCCCTCTATCGCCTCTTCTGGAAGCACAAGTAACTTTTTTTGCTTTGCACAGAGAAGATCTTTCACCTCACTTGGACTATAATTTTCCAATTGATAGGCCGTATCACAGAATAAATCAATTGATATCGATGTCATGTGATTAAAAAGGTATTGATCCTTCTGATAATAGCAGTACATTACATCAAAAAACTGATTGACAGAGCGATACTGGTTTAGCTGCTTTTTCAGCGCAGCGCTTTTTGTCGGCTGCTCATCTAAAAGAAATCTAGCCGAGTCAGAAAGCGCAATCTGCATGGAAATATCCTGTAAAATCTGCAGCTCATTTCCATGCGTTTTTGCAATATTTCCAATATAGACAGAATTCTCCTTATAGAAATCCTCCTGCATTTTTTTGTAGTAAAATCGAAACAGATAGCCGCCCAATATGGCAATGATAAAAACAATCACAACACTTGATGCAATCACATAATGAAGTATGTTTTGCCCCGTCTTTTTTTTGCCCTTCATGCCTCATTTCTCCTTTGCCCTTTTGCCCCATTATACCCATTCACAATCATTTCGTCAAAGGGGTCGCAAAAGATGGCAGCTTATTTTACTGCCATCTTTCGCCTATATCTTCTTATCTTCTTGCCTTATACAGATGAATCATAGATCAATTCATTTTAAAATTATTCCAGATCCATACCATCAATTGCTTCCTGATAGGTGCTGACATACTGATCAATATTCATTCCGTCAAACTTTGATACGAAGGAATCCCAGCTGTCATCGGTCACACCATGAGCCACAAAGTCAGCAACTGCTTCACTAACCGCATTATCAATATCTGTCTCAATTAAACTGAAATCGGCAAGTACATCTGCAGTTAGACCTGACATTGCAAAATACTGGCTAGAATAGGTGTTGATGACACCGGCCTCATCATACATCTGGCAATAATCGATCTTTTCCAGACGCTGCTCGGACAGATTGTAGTTTTCAGAAATGTAATCACCTGGTGCAAAGAACTGAGTGTTGCAGTCAATCTGATTTTTCACAGTCACATCACTTACTGTCACTGTGTTAATCTTTCCGTTTTCCTCATCGTATACCCAACCGGTTCCCTCTGTCGGATTCTGAGGACCGTAGTACAGATCTGCCTGCATCTCAGTATCCATCATCGCATCCAGAAGGCGAATTGACTCCTCTACATGCTCATTGGTTGCTGTGATAAATGCACACGGACGAGCCAGCTCCAGATAGCGATCCATATAGGCTCCCTTTCCATCTACTGACGGTGGAAGAATACACTCGCTGTTTGCTGCAACTCCATCATCCCATCCCATGGCCTTTAATCTCCATGCTGTAAAAAAGCCAACATTTCCTTCGGATAGCTTTGTCTGAAGTGTATTGCCATCCTGTGACAGACACTCTGGATCTAACAATCCTTCCGCATAGCACTCTGACAACCACTCGACACAATCGCGGAATCCCTGCTGTACTGGTGCAAACTGCACCTTCTTATCCTCATCAATATACAGCCATTTATCAGAATTTGGAATACCAAACATTGGAAGTACATACTTTAAATCATAATATGCGCCAGCATCCAATCCCATCTCATACGGCACATAGTCTGGATACGCTTCCTTAAACTTGCGAAGCACCTCTGTCAGTTCATCCACAGTTGTCGGATCTTCCAGTCCCAGCTCATTCATCCAATCACGGTTAATGAAGTAATGACCTTCCTCACAGATATACTGACCAACCAGATATCCAATTGAATAGGTCTTTCCATCGGATGCAACGAGGCTAATTGTTGGATCGCTTTCCTCTGCCTGAATACGAGAGTAATAATTTGGCATCAATTCCTCAGTGATATAATCATCTAACGGAATTACCAGTTCCTGAGACACACCATACTCCTCATAGTCAATCTGTCCCTGTCCGTTTACAGCGATGATGATATCTGGCATCTCACCTGATGCAAACATCAGATTTGTCTTCATGGACCAGTCAGAAGCTTTAATCACTTCCCATTCTAGGTTGATGCCTGTCAATGCCTCCAAATCCTGCACAGCTGCAAGTTCTTCCGGTGCCTTGATCGTATCGCCGTCACGAATCGCCAACATAATCTTCAGCGTCAGATCCTCATCAGTGATCTTCTCAATTGAATCATAGGTACTGTCTCCATGGAGAGTCACACCGTCTCTCTCTGCTGCCGGTACTGCTAAGCCCATCAGTGTTCCTGTCACAAGCATTGCTGTCATTGCGGTTGCATACATTTTTCTTCTCATTTTGAATTCCTCCTGTTTTCCTTTTTTGTTTTTTGATTTTCTGATTCTATCTTTACGCCTTTGATATTTGCCTGCTGCAAATCATCCCTTCAGCGATCCGATCATAACACCCTTTTCAAAATATTTTTGCATAAATGCGTATAACACAACAACTGGTCCAGTTGCCAATACAATGATACAATATTTGGACACATTGGCAATTCTGGTTGCCTCTGCCAAATTCGACGCATCTTCCGACATTGTTGTCATAAAGTCTCCTGTCATATCCACTTGAAGTGTCGCCAAAATCTCACGAAGCACTGTCTGTAACGGATAGAGAGAACGATCCTTTAAATAAACTAGTCCAGTAAAGTAATCATTCCACTTTGCCACACCATAGTAGACAGCTAACACTGCGATAATCGTCTTCGAAAGTGGCATGACAACCTTGATAAAATATTGGAAGTGGGAAGCGCCGTCTAAAGCCGATGCCTCATACAATTCCTCTGGGATATTGGTCTGAATGAAGGTTCTTGCCACCATCAAATTCCAAACTGATACACAGCCCATCAGTATCATAACCAGCGGATTGTTGTACATACCGATGTCTTTCATCACAAGGAAGGTTGGAATCAATCCACCATTAAAGAACATTGTGATGACAAAGAACATATTGATTGCTGCCTTTCCAGGAAATTTCGGTCTGGAAAGAGAATACGCTGCTGTCAATGTCACGATAATACTGATGACCACACTCGATATCGTATAGATAAATGAGTTGCGATACGAAGACCAGAATTCAGTATACTCTAACACAGCCTTGTATCCAATCAACGAAAAATCAACTGGATGCCAAATAACTTTTCCTGCTACAATTGCATCTGGATCTGATACTGACGCAATGCAGACCAAATACAGCGGGTAAATAATCAAAAACATAAATATAATCCAGAAGATTGTATTAAATATGTAAAATACCTGATTGCTTCTGGAATGCTTGATCTTAGAACGTTTCATCTCGTCAATCCTCCCTCCTTTTAGAACAGACCTACATCTGCTGTCTTCTTGGAAATGGTATTTACCAGAATGATCATAACAAAGTTAATCACATTTACAAAAAGACCAATTGCCGATGTATAGGAAAATTGTCCGCTTCCAAGTCCGACGGTGTACACATATACGCCCAAAATATCGGATGTCGGAATGTTTCCAGATGTCTGCAAAACCAGTACCTTGTTCGTATTGCTGCTTAATAGCTTTCCACAATCCAAAATGAAAACCATCATCGCAGTTGGAACTAAGGTTGGAAGATCAATATAGCGAATCTTCTGCCAGATGCTTGCTCCGTCAATATCTGCTGCCTCGTACAGGGACAAATCAATTCCAGTCAGTGTCGCAATATAAAGAATTGTACTGTATCCTGCCGTCTGCCATATATTAGAAATGATGTAGATCGGTCTGAATGCTGCTGCCTCTGACATATAGTCGATTGGGTTTAGGCCCATCGCCTGTCTGACATGATTGAAGATACCACTTGTCGGTGATAAGAAAATATAAAGCATACCAGCTAATACAACTGTTGAAATAAAATATGGTACATAGATGGTTGTCTGAATTGCACGCTTTACCTTTTGCTTTCGAATCTGATTCAACAGAATTGATAACAATAACGGAACTGGAAAGCTAAATACCAGATTTAAAATATTCAACAGCAATGTGTTGATAATCAATCTGTCAAAATAATAAGCATTGAAGAAATTTTTAAAATGCTTTAGACCAACCCACGAGCTTCCTGCAATTCCCTTGACTGCCTTGTAATCCTTAAATGCAATCTGGATTCCATATAATGGCAAATAGTTGAAAACAAAAAAGTAAAGGACTGCCGGTAACACCAAAACATATAATTGCCAGTAGCTTTTAAATGCTGACCGAAATCCTTTCTTTTTTCTTGGGAGTGTACTCCCTCCTTTCTTTTTCTTCATCGCGAACCTCCTTACCCTCATTTTTGTTTTTTCGTTTTCGCTTCGTCTGATTGCAGTATAGCGTAGCACTTTCAAAAAAGAAAGGGAGTAAATTTTTACTCCCCATTTCTTGCTCAAATTTCATGTGTTTTCGATAATCTGTTCGGTGTTCAAAATTTTGTACCAATCTTTTACCGAAAAATATGCGATATTTTCTTGTTTTTCTCATTCTTTTTGCTCGAATATTATTTGCTTTGTACGATCATGGTAGAATTCTTCTTTATCAAGCCATGGCAACATACCTTACGTTTATCTTGCATATTTTCTTCTTTTTGTGTATCATGGACATAGCTCACCCGATCGGGCGAAACGAATGTTTGCGAATTGTAAAATTAATCAAGCAGTGGCACACTTCGTAGACATCACATCATTTTTATTTTGATAGGAGAAAAGAAAAATCATGAAACAGTATCTTGATTACATCATGGAACAATTAGAAAAGCTGATGGCAATTGACAGTCCATCTGGTTTCACAGAAAAAGTGACCGACTACCTGTTAGAGGAGTACGCACGTCTTGGCTATAGCGCAAAGCGTACCGTTAAAGGCGGCGTAATTGCAGAGATCGGCGGTGAGGGTGATCCGATTCTTACCATGGCTCACGTAGATACACTTGGCGCAGTTGTCGCTGAGATCAAGTCAAATGGTCGCCTGCGTCTGTCCCCAGTTGGTGGCTTTAACGCAAACAATGCAGAAGCTCATAACTGCCGCGTTTACACCTACGACGGACAAATTTATGAGGGAACCATCCAACTGGCAGATGCTTCCCTTCATGTAAATAAGGAATATTCTACTACACAGCGTACATTCCAGTCAGTTGAGGTTGTCTTAGACGAGCCTGTTACCTCTAAGGATGACGTAAAGGCACTCGGCATCACAAACGGCTGTTTTGTCTGTGCAGATCCAAATCTCATTGTAACCAACTCAGGCTACATCAAGAGCCGCTTCCTCGATGACAAGTTAAGCGCCGCAATTTTACTTGGATATGCAAAATATATCCGTGAAAACAACATCACACCACTTCGCAAGGTTTACCAGCATATGACAGTATTTGAAGAGGTTGGTCATGGTGCATGTGCTTCCATTCCAGAAGATGTTACTGAACTTCTTTCTGTTGATATGGGATGTGTTGGCGATGGTCTTGAATGTACTGAGCGTCAGGTATCAATCTGTGCCAAGGATGGCCACGGACCTTACAATTATCAGGTAACAACTGGTCTTGTAAATGCAGCAAAAAAAGACAGCATTGACTATGCTGTTGACATTTATCCATTCTACGGTTCTGATGCCGATGCTGCATTGAGTGCAGGAAAGGATGCCCGTCACGGTCTTATTGGTGCCGGTGTTTACGCATCCCACGGATATGAGCGTTCCCATAAAGACGGCGTAGTAAATACCTTCCGTCTGCTGTGCTCCTACTTAAACGGTGACGCACCGAAGATGGACTAAGATAATCTTGTGATAAATGATTGAAAGCCATGGGAAAATAAACTCCCATGGCTTTTTAGAATTGCGAGAGTTGCAGAGGGCGGAGCAATTCGTGGGTATCTATTCGTTAGTGGAATTTCGGCAGATACGTTCCGTGAGCTGCAATCAATTCATCCACCATCTTTTTGATTGTATCAATATCCAACTCGCTTCCTGTATGCGGATCAAGCATTGCTGCCTGATAGACATGCTCTAACTTATGCGTTCTTGCCGCCTCTATCGTCAGAAGCTGCACGTTAATATTTGTCATATTCATCGCTGCACACTGAACCGGAAGTGATCCGACTGCACACGGATGAATGCCAGAGCCGTTGACGAGACACGGTACCTCTACACATGCTTCTGCCGGAAGATTGGAAATCAGATGATTGGTATTTAATACATTTCCTCCAATCTGATAAGCCTTGTCAGTGACAACTGCCTCCATGATATGAGATGCATATTCGCGTGAGCGTGTATGTTCCTTCACACCCTTCTCCATCAACTCGGCATATTCCTTCTTCCAACCATCAATCTGGTTGACACAGCGATGCGGATACTCATCTAATGGAATGTTGTAGCGATCAATTAACTCTGGATACTTGTCCTTAATATAAAATCCATTGTACTCTGCATTGTGTTCACTCGATTCAGTGCAGTAGTATCCAAAATTTCGAATGTAGTCAAAGCGTACCTTATCCTTAAATTCAGGATCTTCCATTTTTGCCCCAATGCGTGACTTGATCTCTGGATACAGATCAACACCATTTTTGTCCTTTAATTCAATAAGCCAACCCATATGATTGATTCCTGCAATAAGTTCTTTTCTGCCCTCCAACTTGTCTTCCATGCCAACTTCCTTTAATAATGTCTCTGAGCAAACCTGAACACTGTGGCATAGACCCACTGTCTGAATCGGTGTGTAGCGAAGCATATAGCCAGTCAACATAGCCATCGGATTTGTATAATTTAAAAACAGAGCATCTGGACAAACCTCCGCCATATCTCTTGCAAAATCATCCATCACCGGAATGGTCCTAAGTGCACGCATGATACCACCGATTCCAAGCGTATCTGCAATTGTCTGTCTCAGACCAAATTTCTTTGGAATCTCAAAATCAATGATTGTGCACGGATCATAGCCGCCAACCTGGATTGCATTTACAACAAAATTGGCACCGCGAAGGGCCTCTTTTCTGTTTTCCACGCCCAGATAACACTCAATCTTTCCATAGCCGCCCATTGTCTCTCTCATCGCTTCCAAAATGGTCTGGCTTTCCTTTAATCTTGCACCATCGATGTCATATAAAGCAAATGTGCTGTCTCTTAGCACCTCTGAACACATGCAATCTCCGATTACATTTCGCGCAAATACTGTGCTTCCAGCACCCATAAAAGTAATTTTCATAGTAGTTTTCCTTTCTTTTTTAGTTGATTTCTTCTACCCGTCAAGATGTTTCCTAGCTATCTTAAGCTACCAACATCTTGTCTTTCTGTGTGTCTTCATTCTAACAGATTTTTTTTAAAATGGGATTGATTTTTGTCTGAAAAACTTGTTATTATGTTAGAAATGAATGTAAACAAAACAAACAAATAAAAATGATAAAACAAACCGCAAAAACTACAAGTGAAAGGAAAACACGATCAGATGATAAAAAGTGAAATTGTAATTGATCAACACTATAAAGATTTTAGTCCCATGCAATTTGGCAGTGAAACTTGCGATCCCGGTCATTTCTTTGGACCGAGTGTGCGCACTCACTGGCTTTTGCATTATGTTGTGTATGGTTTTGGTCGTTTCGAGCGCGACAGTATCTCTTACCAGGTCAAGCCTGGGGATATTTTTGTAATCCCGCCATATGAAAAAACCTATTATGAAGCCGATCAGAAAAAGCCATGGCGCTATATTTGGATTGGCTTTACAACAGATCAATCGGTCCCTGAGCAACTTTTAAAGCCGATCATTCACTGTCCAAGTGCTGGCAAAATTTTTGAGGAAATGCTTCAGTGCGAAAAAATGGGAAATGGCAGAACTGCTTTTTTGTGCGCAAAGCTGTGGGAATTTTTTAGTATTTTATTAGACAATGCAAAATCTGACACTGATTATGTGCAAAAGGCAATCAGCTGCATCAATGCTGAATATATCAATGGCATCACGATCAGGCAGGTCGCTGATCGCTTGAATATCAACCGCAGCTACCTGTCTGACCTTTTCAAAAAACGCATGGGCATCTCTCCCCAGAAATATTTGATTCAACTGCGACTTGAAAAAGCAGCAGAACTTTTGACTGTCTACGGACAATCTCCCTCCACTGCTGGAATTTCTGTTGGCTATCCAGACCTTTATCTCTTTTCTAAGATCTTTAAAAAGCATTTCGGTGTCTCACCTAGGGAATACCAGAAGCTTAATATTTAAAGATTTTGTACTTCATTCTCTTCGCTTTTCCTACTTTTCCTGCTGCCTCTTTCCGTCCCCATCGGCTTAATTTGTCTCCGTCGCAATAATTTTCCCATGATCCATCCGAAATACCGTATCGCAAAGGATTTGTATATCTTCTTTTGAATGACTGGCCAAAATAATCAATTTTTCTTTTTCTTTTAGGGATAAAAGTACTTTTCTTATTTCTTCTACACCCTCGTTGTCAAGTCCATTTAACGGCTCATCCAAAAGAAGAATATCTGGATCTTCCATGATCGCCTGTGCAATACCAAGGCGCTGGCGCATTCCGAGCGAATATTTTCCTACGTGTTTTTTACTGTCTGGATCAAGTCCAACTATACGCATTGCATTGCGAATTTCTTCATTTGAAATTTTATGATGTATCATTGCCAAGAATTTTAGATTTTTAAATCCTGAATACTCTGGCAAGAATCCTGGATTCTCTATAATTGCACCAATTCGATCTGGCATACTTATATCTTTTCCTAAAACCTTTCCTTCTATTTTTATACTACCAGATGACGGGCTAACAAAACCGAGTATCATTTTCATCAGCATTGTTTTTCCAGAACCATTTCTCCCTACTAATCCATAAATCTTTCCTGACACAAGCGTCATTGAAATATCAGAAATGACTGTCTGTGTTCCAAATGTTTTTGTCAAATTTTCAATTTCAAGCATATCACATCACGCCTCCTCCGTCAAAAAACCATTTAGCGAAATTCGTTTCGCTGTCTGGAATATTAAAATAAATAGAAAAATCACTAATAATGCATCGGCTGCTATCACAAACGGAATGCTGATAAAATGATTTGCTGCCAAAATATTCAACTGTTCAACACTTGTCCAACTGACAGGAGAAAATGCCAATATCCAATAATTATTTGGCCAGGCTGCCCACACTAAAATCGGGTCAAGAAATACAAGAGCTCCTGCAATTGCCATTCCACACACTACATTCCTTCTTATCAAACTAACCCAGTACATGAAAAGACCAAGAATTGAAAATGAAACCCAAACTGACACAAATGTATACATCATCGCGCCAGACGGATACAAATATCTTATCATTTCCGATGAGAATTGAGCACTCGGATAAATATTCGCAATCTCTCCAAGTGGCATCTTTCCTGTTCCAAGCACCATATCAGTCAATGCTCCTGAAAATGAATCCCTCATTGTTCCAATTGGGAAAATCATAAGTGACGACACAATTAATATAAAAGCAGCATACAACAATGCCATCCCTACAATATATATGCACTCGCCAACACACCATGCAGTGCGTTTACTCCTCATAATTATATATGGCTTTAATGGATAAAAAAAAGGAGCATCGCATAAAAGACACAGCATTCCAATATAAAACAAAATCTTAGGTGCTTTCACAGAAATTGTTGCACTGCAAAACAACAATTCCATAATATAGATAGGTGCTTTTGTCCCAGTATCAATTCCATAATTGATCACAGGACGCAAATAATAATGAATCAAAAGTGCTGTGAACACAAAAATAAACCACACTCTGGCATCACGCTTTAGTCGCCTAAAATTTGCTCCCGCTACAGCCAATACCGATCTACAATAATCCATTCTGCTCCCTCCATTTCATTCTCCGATAAAATAGATATGTACAAATAAGAATTACACAAATTGGATATAACATTCCCCATAAAAACATAATTCCTTGCAATGTTTCTTGTCCTGCTGGCAATGTCGGTTGCATACTAATCAAATTATAGACATCGAATATCGAACCTAACGGAATGTATGAAATTGCAGAGAAAAATACCATTCCTGAAATTCCAATGCAAACAAACGTATTTGGCTGAAATACTGAAAACAGCATTCCAACTGCGCAGCTCATTGCGCAGACCATTCCAAACTGCAACCCCATCATTCCAATATACAAAACTGGAAACTTATATCCTATTTGATAATAGCACGGAACCGTTTTAATCTGTGTTAGGTTTGCCCCTAAAAAGCCAACTGCCACAACTAAAAATAAATAAAATGAAGCAATACATGCAAAAACAACTGCAACTGTATTTACAATAAATTTTGATATGCTGTAACTTATTAAATCCGTTCTTGCAAGTATCATGCGAATATAATGATGTTTGAAATCATAACAAAATCCAGCTGTATAAATTCCAGCCGTGAACATTACCATTAACACCTTAAATTTATCCATCATTAGTGCTGTACCTAGCATATCAATTACACCATACGCCAAAATATCTTTTTTACTTGCTCTAATCATATCCCACGATGAAAAAATTAAAGTAAACACTAGAGCTACTATTATTATTATCATTTTTACGGAACAAATGCTTCGTTTTGCATCCATTTTCATTGCATTCATCTTTTTCACCTCCAATCATTCTATTCATCTTTATAAATTTTCAATATATTTGCTCACAAATCCTGTAACAGCATCAATCCATATACTTCCTTCATCATCCTCTGCCATTTCAGGATAAGAATAGTTAATTTTCCAACATGGGTTCATCGACGGTTCATCTGCCTCAAACTGCACAGCTCTAGTTGAATATACTAGTTCTATTGACTTAATTTTAAATTTACTCACATCTTCAATTCCCTTATCTAAAATTGCTGTCGATATTGCTACTTCTTTTGAGATCAGTTTTTTCTCCTGCTTTTTACTCACTTGAACTGGAGAATATCCTTTTACCAGAACCGCTTTTTCTAACTGCGGTACATACACAATAACTAGTGTCTGTCCCCATCCATCCACAAGCAAATTATTTACATACGGTCGGTAAATCAATAGATATGCTTCATCCTTTTTCTCCCACTGAATATACGAAATTTCATTCAGTTCCGTCATTTTCTGTTCAATTGATTGCACCAGATCGGTATCTTCCTTTTCTAATGCCTCCTGACGCTCCTTATTTAATCTCCACTTTTCTGCTTCTGAAAAAGGGTGATAAAAATTAGGATCTGGAGCAGCCGTCGTTGTATTGTTTATTTTACAGACACGGTTAAGCGCTTCTTTTGTCATTGCATATACCTGTACGTCTGCATCTTTATATCCACATGCCACCGCATATTTTTTGCATTGTTTAATTGCCTCTTCCCTTGTACATAATTTTAAATCCTCTTTTGGAAACTGCTTTTCCATTGAGGAACCGATTCCATTATATAAAAAACCAGGTATATCATAAATGTCATAGCACATACCCGCAGCATTTTTATTATCTGTATATATGATATAAGATGATTTTGATTGACCATTCTGTAATATATTTAATATCTCAAACTCATTCTCATAAAGATACTGCCCAGAAGACATATATCCCTGCTCTTCTAAATAATCATAATATGGCTTCACCAGATAATCCTGTGCCATTGTCTCATCACAGCCTAAAAAGCAATTTGTCAGCTCATTTAAAATAAACGCATCAGATACTTGTGCCTTAAGATACACAATCTCACCTGTCAGTGTATCTTTTTCCGTTTCACGCATTTGAGTCTCATCTATTTCAGTTTCATTTGCTTCACATGTTTGAATCTCATTTATTTTTGTATCACTTATTACAGTTTCATTTACAGTTGTTTCTGCAAATGGCACCTCCAATTCTCTCTTTAATTTGCATCCTGATAAAAAAGCTGTGCTCGATATTAAAATAATTGATGCAATAGGTATTAATCTCACTCTTGATTTCATATATGCACACCACCATTCTTTTATAAAATACATCCAAAAAAGTTAGTTGCCAAATTAATCCAATTACTTCCTGTTACTAGAACTTTAATCGTATTGGTCGCTTGATTTTTAATTTCACGACCTGCTTCATATCCCTTATTCTTTGTAAATACACCCAAATGATACGAACCGACCAATACAGTACTTCCAGATAATGCGAATATTAATGCAGCTACTATTGCCAATAATCTCTTTTTTAATGCAATATTCATAATAAGTCTACTTTCTAGTAGCTATCAATTAACTCAACTTTATTTCCCATTGGACTCACCTTCCCTTCTATAATCACGAGTTTCAATTCACTTGATTATTTTATACCATATATGATATCAAAAGTACATGACCAAAATACCATATTTTTTCTTATTTTTCTTTGATTTTGGTCATGTACTTTCTTTAAAAAACATGCTATAATTATTTATTAGTGACTAATAATTTTAAACATTTTGCGAAAGAAGAACGTCACATGAAAAAATTTAGAGCGGTCAATCGCTTCCTGACAAATTTCCATGGCTTTTTCCTGTCTGTTTATACTCCACTCCAATGCAGCAAATAAGAAAAGATTCGCAATGAAATTTGTGTTGCAAAACATATATTCTAGTGTTATACTTATCCTGAAAGGAACTTTTACACCGTGCAAATGATAAATGATCTTATATTAAGGTCAAAGATACCTTCGATAAAATTCCAAAATTTGGAGAATGATTTTTGAATGGAGGAGTTTTATGGAAAAACCAAATGAACAGCGACCCAGCACAAAAATCCAATGGCATCCTGCTTTCTGTGCCGCAGCCGAACTTGAGCTTCGCTTCAATAAAGACGATCTCGAATTTAAGCGCGAGTACAATCTAAGCAAGAAACCATTGCAAATGGATCTTCTGATCATCGAAAAAAGGAAAGGCGTGCAGATTCAAAATGAAATTGGAAAAATCTTTCGAGGACATAATATCATTGAATATAAATCACCCGATGATGGTATGACAATTGATGATTTTTTCAAGACGCTAGGATATGCCTTCCTGTACAAAGGCTTAGGAGAAAAAGTGAATCAAATTCCGCTAAGAGAATTGACCGTCTCACTTTTTCGGGCATCTGCTCCGAAGGAGCTGTTAAACCAGATTTCTAAAGAAGGATACATAATTGAAAAGCAGTCTCCTGGCATATACTATGTAAATGGACTTTCTGTTCCAACACAGATTGTTGTAACAAATGAGCTAAACTCTCAAAATCATGAAAGTCTTAAAGTGTTATCAAAAAGTGCTCAGACCGATGATATTCAAAGATTCACAGAATTAGCAAGCGCTTTTACCGAACCAGGCGACAAAGAAAAAGCAGATGCCGTATTGCAAGTTAGTGTCGCTGCAAACAGAAAAAACTATGACAAAGTAAGGAGGACTTCGGATATGTGTGAGGCATTGAGAGAGCTTATGAAGGAAGAGATTGAAGAAGAGTTAAAGAAAAACCGAGATAAAGCAATACAAGAAGGACTCGCACAAGGACTTGAACAGGGACTTCAGCAGGGTATTGAGCAAGGTATTGAGCAAGGTATTGAGCAGGGACGCATCAACCAGTTAATTGATCTTGTTATGCAAAATCTTCTGCCTATCGAAACTGCCGCTCAGTGTGCAAAGATGACGCTTGACGAATTTAAGGTTGCAATGGAGAAAAAGGAAAACTAATTAGCAATTCAAGTCAAAAAAATAGCCAGTGGACGAGAAAAACTTTTTCCCTTCCACTGGCTATTTGCTTCCTTTACTCAAAAATTCCAATATAGGACAGCGTCGGCGCCACTCTTGAATCTATAATTTCAATTACTAGTTCTTTTGTTTTGATCTCATCTAACAAGGCAATCTTTTTATAGCCAACCACTGTTCCCTCGAAAATGCATTTTTCACTGCCATCATGCACTGTTAAAATTCTAAATGCTTCTATACGCTGACTCTTTTTTATATTTTCTTTCAATACCACACGGTGAATATCATACTCTTTATCAAATTTTATGTGAATCCTACAGTTTCTTTGTCCATCTGATGTCGAAAAATATGAATCATAATCATCGCTTCTTGCGTTCTCGATTTCAAAACCTTTCTTTTGTTCTTCGCAGAAAAGCGATGCTTTCTCTAACAAGTTTTTGCCATAGCATTTCTTTTTATATTCACCGATCTCATGCAGTCGTTTTACATCATTTTCATGAAATAAACCTTCTTTTGTCGGAGGAATATTTAATAAAAACGTCGCGTTTCCTCCAACGGAGTGTTCATATATTGAAATCAATGTTTCCAATGATTTGACTTGATCGTCTTCTTCTTCATGATAAAACCATCCTGGACGAATACTTGTATTAACCTCTGCCGGATACCAGATAAGCTCCTTCTCATCCTTTATCAGTTCATAGCTTCCCAAATCCTGGTCTGACGCACGGACAATGCGCTCTCTAAACTGCGTATCATCCTGCTTTTGGCTGCTTTCCTGAATCTTTTCCGTATCTCTTGTGCGAAGCGGTACAACACTCCACTCAGATTCTCTCGTGCTTCCAGCCTCATTTCCGCACCAACGCACATCTGGTCCGCACACATGAATACAGGCATTTGGCTGCAGTCTTCTTACAACTTCATAATATCTCTCCCAATCATAGTACTGCTTTTTCCCATTTGGTCCTTCCCCACATGCACCGTCAAACCACACAGCAAAGATTGGTCCATATTGTGTCAGAAGCTCCGTTAACTGATTTACAAAATAATCATCATATGGCTTTCCCTGTCCGTATAGATAATTATTTCGATCCCACGGTGACAAGTAGATTCCAAAATCCAGTCCATGTCTTTTACAGGCTTCTGCTACTTCCTTTACAATATCGCCTTTTCCTTCACGATATGAACTTGCTGCTACCGTATGCCTTGTGTAACGGCTTGGCCATAAGCAAAAACCATCGTGATGCTTGCATGTCAAAATCAGCCCTTTCATGCCTGCAGCGCATAAAGCATCACACCACTGATCAGCATCCATTTTTACAGGATTAAAGATAGCCTCATCTTCTGTCCCGTCACCCCATTCTTTCCCTGTAAATGTATTAACTGTAAAATGAACAAAGCCATAAAATTCTCTTCTTTGATGCGCAATCTGCCGTCTTGACGGCACAACCGAAATCAAGCGCTGTTCCACAAATTTGTCAATTTCTTTTCTCATATGATCCTTCCCTCGGCTTTCTATCTTGCCTTTCCCTTCTTTTTCTTTTCTTCATACATGATCTTGTCTGCTTTTTCAAGCACCATTGGAATAGAAAGCTCGTCTGTACATAATACAATCTGACATCCAACCGACATATCAATTACAAACTTATTTTTTCCCTGTGCATTATACATGGCAATCTCTTTTCGCACAGTCTCCATCAATTCAATTGCACGAGTTTCATCGCCAATCATCATAAGTGCAAATTCATCACCGCCAAGGCGTCCTGCTATACCATGTACTCCGGCAGCTTTCTTTAAAATATCTGCACAGGCACAAATTGCAATATCTCCTGCTGCGTGACCATAATTATCATTGATTTGTTTTAATCCATCCATATCAGCAAACAGAATAATTGCTTTTCTATTTTTATAAACACGATTCATTTCCATTGCCTGTTCCATAAAGCCACGGCGATTTTTAATCTGCGTCAGCTCATCTCGCTCTGACACAAAATTTAAAATTTCATTTTTGCTTCGAAGCTCCTCAAGCAAAAGCTCACGCTCTCGCTGAACAGACAAACGCTTTTTTTCTGTGTGATACGCCATCAGCGCATTTGCCATTTGAATACTGATCAAATAGACCATA
>OBAS01001057.1_pt1 | contig 17754 bp, 14 predicted proteins | sample 1517591 | NCBI WGS metagenome assembly OBAS01 (sample SAMN04571700, study PRJEB22368) | human gut metagenome | biome: human gut; material: stool | host: Homo sapiens | place: Luxembourg | collected 2012-10-05
ATACGCTTTACAGCACGTATTCGTAGTGGGGGGGCGGTTTATAAACGCAGCCAAAAGCCGGGAATGATGGCGCCCGAATCCGAAATCCTGTTAATGAGCTGAATATCGTTTGAAAAATAGAGAGAATTCGTTAAATTGTCTTGAAATAAAATCAATATAGCGTTTCTTAGATGGGGCCATTTAGAGATAGATGCTGAAAAATAGATTCGGTTATGAAGAAAATATTTTGTTTAGTTTGTTTTTTCTCTGCTTTATTTTCGTTGAAAAGCATTGCTGCTGTTCCTGAGGGAGCTATTCCGTTTGTTTTCGACGGACATCTGTACCTGCAATCGACCTTGAATGATACTATTCCCGTTACCCTTATTTACGATACAGGAGCTGACTTTCTCTATCTCGACGAAGATTATTTGAAACTCAAAAATCTGCAAAACGCTTTCGGACGAAAAGGTAAGGCTAAAATGGGAGGTGCGGGGAATGGCGAGCCTGAACGCATAGAAATATTCATCGATCCGATTACAGTCCATTGCGGGGCGAGGGAATACCAAAACGAGATTACACCTATAATTAAGTTGCGTGATCTCCTCGGGAGGCACACTGACGGCTTGTTAGGTAATACTCATCTATTGATGAATCCTCTGGAAATCAATTTCAGCGAGAGCTATTTGCGCCAGTTAAAAGAACCGTTGTTAGCTGAACAGCTCGATAATTATGTAAAACTCGACGCTCGATTCGAGGATAACCGTATCGATGTAAAGGCGACGCTGCAAATCGACGATGAAAATAGCCTGGAGGGTTGGTTTAGAATGGATTTAGGGTGCGGCTCCACGATTATTCTCACGAATGAAACGGCGTCTGCATTCAATTTTATGGATGTGCCGAAGGCATATTTTCGTACGCAGGCCGGAGGTATCGGCGGCGGTTCTGAGGAGGTTACGATAAGGGCTGCAAAATTCTGTATGGTCGATACGCTCGAAAATATCGTGATAGATTACTCGCTCAATGAAAAGGGGGCATTATCGTCGGACAGACCCTATATAGGTATAATAGGTAATGAGATCTGGTCGCTCTACGACATTGTTTTGGATCCGGTAAGTTCTTCTGTATGGGTCAAACGCAATGAGAATCAGGGTACCTACGCCCAATCGTCGGTGACGCATATGGTTACTGGTGACCGTACGGATATTTGCGGTGGCTGGATTGTCAATGGCCTATATAAAGGAGGAGTCGCGGAGCAAGCCGGTATCGAAATCGGTGATATAATTGTAGCCATAAATAATCGTCCTGTCAAAGAAATAACCTGGGAAGAGCAACGAAAAGGTTTGGAACTTCAGGGAGAAACTACATATACCGTTCAAAAACCCGACGGTCAAATCGTTTCCTATACTTTGTTTATTGGTAAACAGATTATCTGACCCAACTATATCCCATATAGTCCGGAGTTTGCTGTTTCCAAAAAAATTGTGGAAAGGACGAGTATATGTCGATATGGAATCGGGACCGAGGACGATCGGTAAAGATGCCGCTCGCTGCCACGGGCCGGTTTGAATGTATGATCCATATTATTCGCCGAAAAACTCGCGGATAATTCCGTATGTTTTGTAAGTTTGGGGATAATTATGTGCGACTATGAAACATCCGGTAGATATTGATAATTGGAATCGTCGGGAGAACTATCTTTTTTTCCGGGATTTCGCCAATCCTTATTACAGTGTTACATCGCAGGTCGATGTAACGGAAGCGTATATTCGGGCGAAAGCGCTGGGTATCAAGTTTTCGCACTATGCGATGTACGCTTCGATACGGGCTGTCAATTCCATTGAGGCATTGAGGTACAGGCAGGTCGATGGAAAGGTCTGGCTATATGATCGGATCAGGCTCAATACGGCGGTTGCGCGTGAGGATCACTCCTTTGCATCGGTTATCATTCCCTATAATGATACGCTGGAGGAGTTCGTCGCTGAAGCGCGAGGGATCATTGCAGCCGCGATGCGGGGCGAGGGAGATGCGTACGGAGCCGATTCCGAGAAGGACACGTTTGTTATAAGTGTGAATCCGTGGTATAGCTTCACAGGGTTACAGTTCCAGTTTCCGCAGAATGCAGGCGAGAATATCCCTTTGTCGGTATTCGGAAAGATAATGGTCGATATGCAGGGACGCCGTACGATGCCTGTGGCTGTAAGTTTCCATCATGGGTTTGTCGATGGTTATCAGGTGGGGCGTTATTGGGAGGCGTTCCAACATAATCTCGATACGCTCTCGATGTAAAATACACGATCCGATTTCGGCCGGAGTTTTACGGTTGTCTAATAGGGACAGGTAGGGATATAGGGGAACTTTGAGGGGGACATAAAGAATTATCCGGGTATTATCGTCTGTAAGTTGTGTCTTGCGGCGAGGTGATTTTTTGAGAGGTCTATCGCGGCGTCAGAGGGTCTTATGGATTTATACTGCTCTCCAAAGGAGGCTTTTAGTGGCTTATCCCTTGTAATGGGGATGGTTTTCTGTGTTTTTTAGCCGATTCAGGCGATTGTGAAAGATAATGAATAGAACGATCTTTGTATTGTGAAAAGGGATAAGTGTTAATAGGGTTGATGAAAGGTTAGAAAAATTTTTGCCAAGAAATTTTATTTGTTAAAGATTGTGTGTGGAAAAGTCTGCTGGGAAGCAGGCTTTTCTGTTTCCGGGAGGCGACAGGGGCCGGCATTTCAACCGGTATGCAGGGGCGGTCGCGTTCAAATGCCGGAACAAGTCGATCGCCCTGTCGCGGCAATGCGATCGGGGGATTCGTTGCTGCTTTGCTCATTGTGCGGTCGTATAGTCGGTAATTCGTCGGTGTTGCGGCAGGACGGTTTCGGGGGATGCGGATATCTGTCCGGGATTTTGCATCGAGCTGTGTCACGCGGCCCGTGTCGGTGCGTGTCCGGTGCCGGAGTGCGGTACGAGGTGCTCGGCTTGCCCCGGGACTCGTCTTTGCTGTGGCAGGTGCGGGTCGTGCCGAAGATCGATGTCCCCGGTACGACCCGCACGGGCCGGAGAGTCAGATGCGCGGTTTTACGGCGATGCGCAGCAGCAGCGACAGTGCGTAGATAATCAGGCCGTAGATCGGAGCGATGAACGCCACGCGCAGACCGCCCGAGAGCAGCGTGAATGTGACGGAGTATCCGGTTGTCTGGATGATTTGGAGAATGGAGTAAAAGCCGATCATCATACTCAACACTCCGAGGGTGCAGGCCAGCAATCCGAGCTCCTTGATCCAGCGCGGCGCTTTCCATGTGCAGAAGAGCATGGCGATCAGACAGAGGGTGAGTGCGGTCATCCAGCCGTAGCCGCCTTCCAGGTAGAGATCGGCCGGTGAATGTCGGCTTTCCGATATTGCAAATTCGCTGACCTCCCACTCTTGTGTTTCGGGATTCAGAATGGCGATCTCATGCTCGTTCAGTTGGGGCTCTTTCCCCGGTTCGGTCGGTAATGTGCGGGTGATCTCTTGGGCGGACGGGAGGGCGGTTTTCTCGCCGGGTGTCGCCGATGTCGATTCGGCATCGGCCGCAGCCGATGTGTCGGCGGACGGAGGCGGTACGATGGCGACCTTTTCCTGTGCGAAGAGCGGGACCGAGGCCAGCAGAAGCAGTAGGCCGGTTGCAAGCAGTCGTTTCATTGCGTAATGATTTTAGGTTTGACATTGAGTGGATCGATCCTATTGCAAAGGTAGGGAGACTCGGCTGCAAATCCAATGTCGAATCCCGCTCTTTGCCGGTCGAAAGCCGCTGTTGCGTCCCGGAGAGGTTGCGTTGCGACCGGAATTTTGCTAAATTTGCAATAAACGGCTGCTGCAGGGCGTACTCCGGTGTTCGGTTTCGCCGACTGGACGCGGTCTGTTGCGGGCCTTTGTGCGAAAACGACGGATATGAGACATTCGGTGATGATCGGCTATTGGTGCGTGGTGGTACTGATGCTCGCTTCGGTGATGGCGAGCTGCGGGTATGAGTTTCGGCAGGGGGTGTTCCTTTCGACGACGATGTTGCCCGGGATGTTCTGCGCCAAACTGTCGTTGCCGGGGGCGCTGCGTGCTTCGAACCGTCGGGCCGTGGCGGTCGCCGGCGTTGCGGGTGGCATACTGGTCATCGAATGGCTGGCGTTGCTGTTGGCGCATCGCTATATCTGGAGCGGTTGGTTGCCCGGTGACGGGATGGTTTTCCACGTTCTTTTCTACAATCCGGTTTTCATCGGGTTGCTGCTGGCTGCGGTCCTTATCCCCGAGAGGCTGCTGGACCGCTGGATAAAAGCGCGGTTGCCGCGGATGGAAACAGTGAGCTTCATCTCGGAGCGCCGCAAGGTGACGCTTCCGGTCGGCGAATTGCTCTATGTCGAATCCAACGACACGGAAGTGTTTCTGCACACGGCGGACGGCGGGCTCTATCCTACGCGAACCCGGATTTCGCAGTGGGAGCGTTTGTTGGACGATCGGTTCATACGCATCCACCGTGCTTGGCTGGTCAATGCCGAGCGGGTGTCCCGGGTCACTATGACGGATGTGACCATAGAGCGGGTCACTCTCGAAGTTTCCCGGAAATACCGCAACGCCGTCGCCGAGCGTTTCGGACTGCATAAGCCTGCGCGGTAACGTTCGTTCCGTCATTTTCCTATCCTGTCCGATGCGGCCTTGTGTCGATTGGATACGAATGTGCGTATATATGCAAAAAAGCGTCCCGTGAAGGGACGCTTTTCATTTCGAGGGGCGGTTATTATTTGCCCATGTAGTTTTTCACGTAGTGGTGGTGCTGTCCGTAGCGCTCGAATGCTGCCCGGTCCAGGGATTCCTGGGCCGAAGGATCGGCGATCGAGATGATCAGCCGCGCACGCTCCTGCAGGCTTTTGCCGTAGAGATTGACGGCGCCGTTTTCGGTGACGAACCAGTGGATGTGGTTGCGGGTGGTTACCACGCCTGCGCCGCAGGTCAGTTCCGGAGCGATCTTCGAGATGCCTTTGTTGGTCACCGAAGGCATGGCGATAATCGCCTTGCCGCCTTTCGACAGCGAAGCGCCGTAGATGAAGTCTATCTGGCCGCCGACGCCCGAATAGAATTTCGTGCCCAGCGAATCGGCGCAAACCTGACCGGTGATATCCACCTGGAGTGCCGAGTTGATGGCCGTTACGCGGTCGTTCTTGGCGATGATGAACGGATCGTTGGTGTATCCCACGTCCATCATCAGTACGCCCGGGTTGTCGTCGATGAAGTCGTAAACCCGCTGCGAACCCATCAGGAAGGTGGAAACCATCTTGCCCTTGTCGATGTTCTTCGCTTCGCCGTTGATGACACCCTTCTCCACCAGCGGGAGAACGCCGTCGGCGAACATTTCGGTATGGATACCCAGGTTCTTATGGTTGCCGAGCTGTGCCAGAACCGCATTCGGAATAGCGCCGATACCCATCTGAAGCGTCGCACCGTCTTCGATCAGGGCCGCGCAGTGCTTGCCGATGCGGGTTTCGATCTCGTTGGGTTCGGTGAAATGCGCCTCTTCCAGCGGGGTATCGTCCTGTACGAAGAGGTCGATTTTCGACGAGTGGATCATCGCGTCGCCGAACGAACGGGGAACGTGCTTGTTCACCACCGCGATCACCGTGCGAGCCGTTTCCACGGCTGCCAGGGTCGCATCGACCGAGGTGCCGAGCGAAACGTAGCCGTGTTTGTCGGGCGTCGATACCTGGATCATCGCTACGTCGCAAGGTACCGTGCCGCTGCGATAGAGCTTCTGGGTTTCGCTCAAAAAGACGGGAATGTAGTCCGCATAACCGCTCTGCGTCACTTTGCGCACGTTCCCGCCCACGAAGAACGAGTCGAGCTGGAAGATGCCTTCGAACTGCGGATCGGCATAGGGAGCCGGCCCTTCCGTGTGCAGGTGGTGGATGTGCACATCCTTGAATTCGTGGTTGGCGCCGCGTTCGCACATGGCCTTAATCAGGCACTGGGGGGCCGAAGCGACCGAGCTGAGGTGAATATGGTCACCCGATTTGATGACTTTCACGGCTTCGGCTGCCGTTGTGAATTTAATCTGAGTGTTCATTTCTTTTTTCTTATTTTAGATGAGATTCCTTGCATTCGGTTAGTTGCGTTTTACCTCGACTTGCTCGTAACCTTCGATGACATCTCCTACGCGGATGTCGTTGAAGGATTCGATGTTCAGACCGCAGTCCTGACCCGTGAGCACCTCCTTGACATCGTCCTTGAACCGTTTGAGCGAGCCGAGCTTGCCCGTGTAGATCACGATACCGTCGCGGATCACGCGGATCGGGGTGTGGCGGGTCAGCTTGCCTTCGCGGACGACGCATCCGGCGACGGTGCCGACTTTGGAAATTCGGAAGATCTCCATGACTTCCGCCGAGCAGACGATCTCTTCCTTCATCACCGGTTCGAGCATGCCTTCGATGGCATCCTTGATGTCGTTGATCGCATCGTAGATGATCGAATAGAGGCGGATTTCGATCTCCTCCTTTTCGGCGAGCTTGCGTGCCGATGCCGACGGACGGACCTGGAAGCCGACGATGATGGCATTCGAGGCCGCCGCTAACAGAACGTCCGATTCCGAGATCTGACCGACGGCCGAGTGGATCACATTCACCTGCACGGTCTCCTTCGAGAGCTTGATCAGCGAACCCGACATAGCCTCAACCGAACCATCGACATCGCCTTTTACGATGATATTCAGCTCCTTGAACGATCCGATGGCGATGCGGCGTCCGATTTCGTCGAGCGTCACGTGCTTCTGGGTCATGATGCCCTGGATACGCTGGAGTTGCTCGCGTTTGTTGGCGATTTCACGGGCCGAGCGGTCGTCCTCCATGACGTTGAACGTGTCGCCTGCCTGGGGAGCACCGTTCAGACCGAGCACCTGTACCGGCGTCGAAGGGCCAGCTTCGGTCACTTTTTGGCCGTTTTCGTTGAACATCGCTTTCACACGGCCCGTGTGTATGCCCGAAAGCATTACGTCGCCTATGTGCAGCGTACCGTTTTGTACGAGCACCGTAGCTACGTAACCGCGGCCCTTGTCGAGTGTCGATTCGATGACGGCTCCCGAAGCGCGGCGGTTCGGATTGGCCTTCAGGTCGAGCATTTCGGCTTCGAGCAGCACTTTTTCGAGCAGTTTGTCGAGATTCAGGCCCTTTTTGGCCGAAACTTCCTGATCCTGGTATTTGCCGCCCCACGACTCCACGAGGTAGTTCATCTGCGAAAGCTGCTCCTTGATGTGGTCGGGGTTGGCTGCGGGTTTGTCGATCTTGTTGATGGCGAAAACCATCGGGACGCCTGCCGCCTGGGCGTGGTTGATCGCCTCGACGGTCTGGGGCATCACGTTGTCGTCCGCCGCTACGATGATGATCGCTACGTCGGTGATCTTGGCACCACGGGCGCGCATGGCGGTGAAAGCCTCGTGGCCGGGGGTGTCGAGGAACGTGATTTTCTGGCCGTTCAGCTCTACACTGTAAGCACCGATGTGCTGGGTGATACCGCCTGCCTCACCTTCGATGACGTTGGTTTTGCGGATGTTGTCCAGCAGCGAAGTCTTACCGTGATCGACGTGTCCCATGACGGTTACGATCGGCGGTCGCGGCACGAGGTCTTCCTCGCTGTCCTGTTCGTCGTCGCCGATGGCTTCCTGGATGTCCGCCGATACGAATTCGGTCTTGAAGCCGAACTCTTCGGCTACGACCACGAGCGCCTCGGCGTCGAGACGTTGGTTGATCGACACCATCAGGCCCAGGTTCATGCAGGCCGTGATGACCTCGGTCGCCGAAACGTTCATCATCGTAGCCAGCTCGGCTACGGTCACGAATTCGGTGACCTTCAGGATGGAGCGTTCCTGCTCTTCGCGCTGGAATTCTTCGTTCATGCGCTCGGCTACGGCTTCGCGTTTTTCCTTGCGGTATTTCGAACCTTTGCTCTTGGCGTTTTTCGACGTCAGGCGGGCCAGTGTATCTTTCACCTGCTTCGAAACCTCCTCGTCGCTGATTTCGGGACGAACGACGGGCTTCGGAGCTTTGAGTTTGTCCTTGCGGGTCTTCTTGTTCTCTCCCGGACGGGGTTGGTTGGATTGCGGGCCTTGTCCGCGGCTGGGCTGTGCGGCGGATTTACCGTTGCTGCCCGGCTTGGGGCCGCCTGCCGGCGTACGGGTCACGTCCACTTTCTCTTTACTCAAGCGTTTGCGTTTGTGGCGGTTGCCCGGTGTGAATCCCGATACGTCCATCGTGCCGAGTACCTGCGGGCCCGTGAGGGTCTGCACGGCGGGGCGGAAGATGTTGTCGCTCTTGGGCGCCGCTTCCGGTTCGGGTTTGGCTGCGGAAGCCGTTTCGGAGGCAGGTGCCGCTTGGGGGCGGCCGGTTGCGGTGCCGGCTGCGGTTTCGGAGCCGCAGCCTCCGGTACGGGCTCTGCCGCCGGTTTGCTTACCGGTTTCGGAGCCGGTTTGGGCTTGGGCGAAAGATCTATTTTGCCCAGAATTTTGGGCTGGGGCAGTTCGTCCTTGACGCTGATGACGTTGCTTTTGATAATTACCTCCTGCTCCTCTTCGCGCGTCTGTTTCTGTGCCTCTTCGAGGGTGATCGTAGCCTGCTTCTGGGAGATTCGCTCCCGGATGCTTTCCCGTTCGTTGCCGGTAATTCGGCTCCCGCCGAATTCCTTCTCCAGAACGGCATAGACGTCCGGTTCCACCAGCGTATTGGGCGAACCGTCGGTTTTTATACCCTTCTTTTGCAGGAAGTCCGTGATGGTATTCAATCCCACCTTGAACTCCTTGGCAACCTGGATAAGTCTTAATTTTCTTTCGTTACTCATATATCGGTTTTAATTTTTGTGCGATGGGACGGATTACTCCTCGAATTCCGCTTTCAGTATCTCGACGACTTTCTGTGCCTGTTCCAGCTCCAGGTCGGCACGGGCGGCGATCTCTTCGACGGGCAGTTCCAGCACGCTCTTGGCCGTGTCGCAGCCGCAGGCTTTCAGGGCGTCGATCACCCAGCCGTCGATCTCGTCGGCAAATTCGGTGAGTGCAACGTCTTCCTCCTCGATTTCGCGGTAAACATCGATATCGTAGCCGGTCAGCATCTTCGAAAGCCGGATGTTCAGGCCGCCCTTGCCGATGGCCAGCGATACCTGGTCGGGCTTGAGATAGACCGAAGCTGTCTTCTTCTCCTCGTCGATGGTGATGCTCGAAATCTTCGCGGGGTTCAGGGCACGCTGGATCATTAACTGCGGGTTGGTCGTGTAGTTTACCACGTCGATATTTTCATTGCGCAGCTCCTTGACGATCGAGTAGATGCGCGATCCCTTCATGCCGACGCAGGCACCGACCGGATCGATGCGTTCGTCGTAGGATTCGACGGCTACCTTGGCACGCTCGCCGGGGATGCGGACGATCTTCTTGAGGGTGATCAGACCGTCGAAAATTTCGGGGACCTCCTGCTCGAAGAGCCGTTCGAGGAACTGGTTGGCCGTGCGCGAAAGGATGATGCGCGGCTGGTTGTTGTTCATCTCGACGCTCTTGACGATCGCCTTGATCGTGTCGCCCTTGCGGTAATAGTCGTTGGGAATCTGCTCGGTCTTGGGCAGGATCAGCTCGTTGCCCTCGTCGTCGAGGATCAGCACCTCTTTCTTCCATACCTGATATACCTCGCCGGTGATGATCTCGCCGACCTTCTCCGAATATTTTTCGTAAAGGTTGGCCTTCTCCAGATCGAGGATGCGCGAAGCGAGATTCTGACGCAGCGACAGCACGGCCCGGCGTCCGAACGATTCAAGTTTGATCGGATCGACGTATTCGTCGCCCACTTCGTAGGTCGGATCGATGGCCTTAACCTCCGATACGGCGATTTGCATGTTCGGATTCTCCACCGCGCCGTCCTCCACGACCGTACGGTTTCGCCAGATCTCCAGGTCGCCCTTTTCCGGGTTGATGATCACGTCGAAATTCTCGTCCGTCTCGAACTGCTTCTGAAGCGCGTGGCGGAAAACGTCCTCGAGGACTCCGATCATCGTGGCCTTGTCGATGTTTTTAAGCTCCTTGAACTCTGCGAAATTGCTGATAAGATTAAGATTATCCATTGGTTTTTTATCTTGTTTATTTTTGAATTTCCACTATTTGAAATCGAGGTATTCCTTCGTGTATTTGATCTCTGAGAAAGGGTAGCGGCGCGTAACCCGCACCGTCTGTTTCCGCTTTTTACCCTCTACGGCCTGCTTCTCCTCGTAGGAGAGGGTGAGTCCCTCCTGGTCCGCCTCGTCGAGCGTCGCCAGAATCTTCACGCCGCTTTTGAGCAGCACTTCGACCGGCTTGCCGATCAGTTTGCGGTATTGGCGGAGGTGCTTGAGTTCCGAGCCGATGCCTGCCGAAGCTACCGTGAGAGAGAAATCCTCCGTGTCGCGGTCGAATTCGGCCTCGATCGCGCGGCTCAGCTCCACGCAGGTTTCGATACCTACCGAGGTGTCGCTGTCGATCAGCAGTTCCACTTCGTTGGCGGGCGAACAGGTGCAATCCACTACGAACAGGTCGGTGCCGACGAGTTTGGCATTGGCTATTTCGGTGATTTTCGTACAATCGATCATATTTGCTGATGTTATCAATAAAGTCGTTTTTCGGTGCGGGCGGTCCGTGCAAATCCGGACCTCTGTCCTTCCTCGGCGAAAACTTGAAGTTCGTTCAGTCGTTTTTGCGGCCGGCCCGGAGGCGTTCGGCTTTTTGACGAAAATGTAGGGAATCGTCGCTTCCCGTTCGTTTTCATCGTCTTGCGTCCTGCGTTTTCTTCGAACATTGCATCGCAAGGAGCACTATTCGCGCCCGAATCTTGTCCCTGTTGTAGCAGGAGCTGTAATCGGGTCCCCGCATGGCCCGCAACTGCCGGTTTCTCCCGACGGAATGGGCATGCGAGGGCATGCGGGTCGAGAAAATCGTGCGGATGATTCGCCGGTCGGGAGCGGTGAATATATCTACGAAATAAGGGGACTTGCTCGTCCCCTTACCTCTTTATACCCGTTTACGCTACAAATATAGCGAATGTTTTCCTATTTTCAAACCTTTGTGTTGAAAAATTATTCGTCTTTTTCGTTGCTCGGAGAGTAGGGCTTGATAATGCCGCGCTGCGATTCGCGGATGAACCGGATGAGTCGGTCGCGTTCGGGACTTTGCGGAATCTGTTTTTCGACCTCCTCACAGCCGTTCAGGTAGTTCAGGCCGCTTTGGAAGAGGATGCGGCAGGCGTCGTGAATTTGTGAGATCGTTTCCGGCGTGAATCCGCGGCGGCTCAGACCGACGCGATTGACGCAGGCGAAACGTACCGGATCGTTGTTGCTGACGGTGATGAAGGGGGGAATGTCCTTGCCCACCAGCGCGCCGCCCTGAATCATCGTGTGCTCTCCGATGCGGGTCCACTGATGTACGGCTACGTGGCCGCCGATAACGGCCCAGTCGCCGACTTCGACCTCTCCGGCGAGCGATACGCGGTTGGCCATGACGCAGTGGCTGCCTACCACGTCGTCGTGGGCGATATGCACGTAAGCCATAATCAGGTTGTGGCTGCCGACGACGGTCTTGCCCCGGGAGGCGGTGCCCCGGCTGATGGTGACGCATTCGCGGATTTCGTTGTAGTCGCCGATTTCGGCCGTCGTTTTTTCACCGACGAACTTCAGGTCCTGCGGGGTGCAGGCGATCGATGCGGCCGTATGGATCTTGCAGCCTTTGCCGATGCGGGCTCCGTCGTGGATCACGGCCCCGGGGCCGATCCAGCAGTCGTCGCCGATCACCACATCGCCGGCGATGTAGGCGAAAGGCTCCACCGTTACGTTCTTTCCGAGTTTCGCGTCGGGATGGATGTATGCCTGGTTGCTTATCATGTGCGGTTACTCTTTATTTTTAACGATCTGGGCCATCATCGTGGCTTCGCAGGCGAGCGTTTCGCCGACGAAGGCCTTGCCTTCGACTACGGCTACGCCTCGTCGGATGGGCTCCAGCAGTTGAACTTCGAAATGAAGGGTGTCGCCCGGAACCACCTTGCGCTTGAATTTTACGCCGTCGATCTTCATGAAATAGGTCGAGTAGTGCTCCGGATCAGGAATACTGCGTAATACCAGCATACCGCAACATTGCGCCATCGCTTCGACGATCAGCACACCCGGCATGACCGGCTCTTCGGGGAAATGTCCCACGAAGAACGGCTCGTTCATCGTGACGTTCTTGATGCCGGCTACCGTCGTGTCGTCGATGTAGAAGATGCGGTCCACCAGCAGGAACGGCGGGCGGTGGGGCAGCATGCGGCGGATATCGTTGATGTCGTAAACCGGCGGTTTGCGGCAGTCGTATTGGAAGCGGGGTTTCTCTCCTTCGCGGCGGATAGTCTGTTTGACTTGCTTCATGAACTCCGTGTTGGCGAAATGGCCGGGGCGGGTAGCCCATACGCGGCCCTTGATGCGTTTGCCGAGCAGAGCGAAGTCCCCCAGCAGGTCGAGGAGCTTGTGGCGGGCCAGTTCGTTGTTGAAACGAAGTTCCAGGTTGTTCAGGTAGCCGCCCGTGATGCGGATATCCTGTTTGTTGAAGATTTTCTTGAGGTGTTCGAGCTGATCGTCCGGGACGGGATTCTCCACAACAACGATGGCATTGTCCAGGTCGCCGCCCTTGATCAGATTCATTTTCATCAGAGGCTCCAGGTCATGCAGGAAGACGAAGGTGCGGCAGGGCGCGATTTTCGAGGCGTAGTCGTCTTCGGGATTGAAGGTCGCGTACTGGTTGCCGATCACCTTGGAGTTGTAGTCCACGTGCAGCGATACGGAGAATTCGTCGTCGGGGTAAAGGATGATGGCCACGCCTTTTTCCGGAATCGTATAGACCATTTTTTCGGTGACGTGGTAGTAGGTGCGTTCGGCTTCCTGGGGTTGCAGGCCGGTTTCGACGATCGTTTTCGCATATTCTTTGGCCGAACCGTCCATGATCGGGGTTTCGCCGGCATCGACGTCGATCGTGGCGTTGTCCACGCCCAGGGTCCAGAGGGCCGACATGATATGTTCGATGGTCGCAACGCGTGCGCCATCCTTTTCGATGGTCGTACCCCGCGAGGTATCCGTGACATAGTCGCACAGGGCCGGAATTTCGGGTTTGCCTTCCAGGTCGATGCGGCGGAAAACGATGCCGCTGTTCTCCGGGGCGGGATGTACCGTCATCGTCACTTTGACGCCGGTGTGGAGGCCTGTACCTGAAAACGAGATCGGGGCTTTGAGGGTTTGTTGTTTGGCAGCCATAATCTGAATTTATTCAAATCGCAACATACATTCCCGCTGACTGCCGGGTCCCGACGTGTGTGGGGCCGACCGTCATTTTCGGAAATGTTTATCGCATTATTTGCGCGCAAATATAGGAAATATTATTCAAAAATCGTATTTTTGCCTAAATTATTGATAAACCGAAATTCCGTGGCATCACCCGACAGAACTCCTCGTCCTCCGAAATTGCAGCTTCCCTTCGAGCAGAAAAAAACCGATGCGGGAGAATGGGCTTACGACCATCGGATCGGATTGTGTGTCACGTTGATTGCCTATTTGGTGCTTGCGATCGCCTTTATGGTGGGAAAAATCGTCGTGGGGGCCAAACCTTCCGTGCAAGGCATAATCATTGATACGAAAACTTTAGCGGAGCTCGAGGCGGAGAAGATGCGTCTTGAACAGGAGGTACGGGCCCGCCAACAGGCGCAGGAAGGCGGCGATTGGCGGGATGTGCGCAACCAGTACTCCAACGAGAATGCGCTCGAGGAGCGGTCGCGTGACGACCGTGGCTCGATGTCCTCGTCGCTGAAAGAATCCGCCGAAGCGGTCGGCGAACGGATGCAGGCCAACCGGGACGCTTACGAGCAGGGATTGGCCGAGGAGCGTGCGATTCGGGAGCGTATGGGGCGCAGCGGCAAGGACGATCGGACACAGGACAGTCGGGCCAGGGGACGGGTCACGGTTTCCTTTTCGCTGACCGATCCCGTGCGGACGCGCCGTTATCTGGAGGTGCCGGCCTATCAGTGCGAGGGAGGCGGCGAAGTGGTCGTCGGTATTACGGTCAATCCTTCGGGAGAGGTCGTTGCTGCAAAAGTGGCCTCCGGAGGCGATGACTGTATGCGGGAGGCTGCGCTGGAAGCTGCACGCAACTCGCTTTTCAATATCGATGATTCGGCGCCTGCCCGACAGTCGGGAACGATTACTTACCTATTCATTCCTCAATAGGGTGCGGTGCCTGTCAGCGATTGTACGCGACAGGCATTTTTTTGTAAATTTATATAAGGATTTCCTATGCATAATATCATTACGACCGAAAACATTCTGTTGATCGGAGCCTTGCTTCTTTTCGTCGCGGTAATGGCCGGCAAGGCGGCCTATCGTTTCGGCGCCCCGGCCTTGCTCTTTTTTCTGGGGGTCGGTATGCTGTTCGGCATCAATTTCATTTCGTTCCATTCCGTCGAAGCGACCCAGTTCGTAGGTATGATCGCTCTTTGTATCATCCTTTTCACGGGCGGTATGGATACCAAGTTTTCGGAAATACGACCGGTGATCGGACCGGGTATCGTACTGGCGACCGCCGGAGTCGTCATGACGGCGGTGATCGTAGCGGGTTTCGTCACGCTCATTGCCCCATGGGTCGGGCTGGCCGTATCGTTTCCTGCGGCGCTGCTGCTGGCCGCGACGATGTCTTCGACGGATTCGGCTTCGGTTTTCTCCATCCTGCGAAGCAAGAAACAGGGGCTGAACGAGAACCTGCGCCCTCTGCTGGAGCTGGAGAGCGGTTCGAACGACCCGATGGCGTACGTGCTGACCATTGTGCTGATCGGCGTATTGTCCGGCGGTGCGGAGGCCGTGAGCGTACCGATGAGTATCGTGAAATTCGTGATCCAGATGCTTCTCGGCGGTTTGATGGGGTATGCTATCGGTCGGATCGGCGTATGGACCATTAACCGCATTAACCTGAGCAACTATTCGCTTTACCCGGTGCTTTTGCTTGCCTTCGTTTTCTTTACCTTCTCGTTTACCGACCTGATCGGTGGCAACGGATATCTGGCCGTCTATCTGGCCGGTTTGGTCTTGGGTAATAATCAGCTGACGCAGAAGCGGTCGCTTACGATCTTCTTCGACGGCTTCACCTGGCTGGTGCAGATCGTGATGTTCCTTACGCTGGGTCTGCTCGTCAACCTCGACGAACTCTTGCAGCCCGACGTGCTGATGCTGGGATGCCTGGTCGGGGCTTTTATGATGTTCATTGCGCGTCCTATCACGGTGTTCGCCTGTATGATGCCTTTCCGCAAGTTCACGACCAAAGCCCGTCTTTATGTTTCCTGGGTCGGTCTGCGCGGTGCCGTGCCGATTATTTTTGCGACCTATCCTTTGCTGGCCGGTACGGAGGGGGCACGGCTGCTGTTCAATGTGGTTTTTCTGGTGACGATTCTCTCGCTGCTGGTACAGGGTACGACCGTGAGCTGGATGGCGAATTTGCTCGGGCTTGGGTATGCCGAAAAGAGTCCTGCCTTCGGGGTCGATGTCCACGAAGATATTCCGTCGATATTTACCGAGGTCCTTGTCAATGAATCGATGCTTCAGGGGGGCACTACGCTCAAGGAGATCAACCTGCCGGAGCATACGTTGGTGATGATGGTCTATCGTGACGGGGACTATTTCGTCCCGCAGGGCAATACCGCGCTGAAGGTCGGCGACAAGCTCTTGGTTATTTCAGACCGGGGCGAGGAGCTGGAGTCCACCTATAAGGATATGGGAGTCGATGAAGTGCTGAAACTTTGAGATATTTCCTGTAAGGACCGGTTCTCTCTGTTATCGAAACAAAAAAGCTGTCGTTTTCGACAGCTTTTTTGTTTCGAATATATCTGTGAAGATTAGATCTCCCAAGTAGCGCCCGAGTGGAGCAGGTCGTCCACACAGTGGATCTTGCTCTGGGCTTTCACCTCTTCCACCTGCTTTTCGACAGCCTGATCGTAAACGATTTCGTCCTCGACCGAGCGGATTACACCGAGTGCGACCGGATAGTCGGGATATTTCATTGCGGCCAGCATCGAGTGCAGCGTCGTGTCTTTGGTGTGGGCGTCGTGCGTCAGGATCTTGTCCAGCGTATAGCCGTCCTGTCCGACCGTTACGACTTTCAGGCGCATATCCTCGAACACCAGACCTTTTTCGTTGTTGGCGCCGAAGAGCATCTTCTCGCCGTGGCGCAGCGTGATGGTGTGCTCCAGACGGGTAGCCTTGTCGCCAGCGAAAGCCGCATGGGTTTTGTCGTTGAAGATCACGCAGTTTTGCAGAACTTCGGTTACCGACATACCCTGGTGTTTCGCCGCTGCGATCAGGCACTCTTTGGTCAGATTCACCTCCATATCGATCGAACGGGCGAAGAACGTGCCTTTCGCACCGATCACCAGTTCGCCGGGGTTGAACGGTTTTTCGACCGTACCGTAGGGCGAGGTCTTGGTGATTTTGCCCAGCTTCGAGGTCGGCGAGTACTGACCTTTGGTCAGACCGTAGATCTCGTTGTTGAACAGGATCGCGTTGAGGTTGATGTTGCGGCGGATCGCGTGGATGAAGTGGTTGCCGCCGATGGCCAGCGAGTCGCCGTCGCCCGAGGTAACCCAAACGTTCAGACGCGGATTCGCAGTCTTCACACCCGTAGCGATGGCGTTGGCGCGTCCGTGTACGGAGTGGAAGCCGAAGGTCTTCATATAGTAGATGAAGCGCGACGAGCAGCCGATGCCCGAAATGAACGTGAAGAGGTTGTGCGGCGTATCGGTCTGGTCGGCGATTTCGGGCAGGGCCCGCTGTACGGCATTCAGAATTGCGTGGTCACCGCAGCCGGGACACCATCTTACTTCCTGGTCGCTTTTGAAGTCTGCCGGAGTATATTTGTAATCTGCCATGGCTTTATTTCAGTAAAGAGTGAAACTTGTTCATAAGCTCGGTCACCGTGAACGGCTGGCCTTCGCACTTGTTGTACTGTTCGTAGTCGAATTGCTGCAACTTACCGCGCAGGTAGTTGGCGAACTGTCCTTCGTTGAGCTCGCAAACCACGATCTTCTTGAAACGCTTGAAGATGTCGGCGACGCCGTGCGGCAGCGGGTTGATGTAGTTGAAGTGGCAGAGCGAAACTTTCTTGCCTTCGGCACGCATCTTATCGACGGCGTTCTGCAGGTGTCCGCGCGTACCGCCCCAACCTACTACGAGCAGGTCGCCTTCCGGATCTCCGTAAACCGTCTGGTGCGGGATATAGTCGGCGATTTTGGCTACTTTCGCAGCACGCAGGTTGGTCATTTCCTGGTGGTTCTGTGCATCGGTCGAGATGCTGCCTTTCAGCTTGTCTTTCTCCAGGCCGCCTACACGGTGCTCCAGACCTGCCTTGCCGGGGAATGCCCAGCTGCGTGCCAGTTTCTCGTTGCGGGCGTAGGGCATGAAGGGACCTCCGTCCTCGGTTTTGTCGATAATCGGCGGGTTGATGGTCGGGTAATCTTTCATCGAAGGAATCTTCCACGGTTCGGAGCCGTTGGCGATGAATCCGTCCGAGAGGAGTACTACCGGCGTCATGTGCTCCATGGCGATACGACCGGCCTCGAATGCGTAGTGGAAGCAGTCGCTCGGCATCGAAGCGGCGATGACCGCTACCGGGCTTTCTCCGTTACGGCCGTAGAGGGCCTGCTGAAGGTCGCTCTGCTCGGTCTTGGTCGGAAGACCCGTCGAGGGGCCGCCGCGCTGTACGT
>OBAS01001063.1_pt1 | contig 17596 bp, 9 predicted proteins | sample 1517591 | NCBI WGS metagenome assembly OBAS01 (sample SAMN04571700, study PRJEB22368) | human gut metagenome | biome: human gut; material: stool | host: Homo sapiens | place: Luxembourg | collected 2012-10-05
ATGAGGATATGTATAACAACCTGTGGATTGCAACGACCAACAGCGGCGTGTTCTCCTACAATACCCTGAGCGGACACTGGAAACATTTCCAGCACGAACGGGAAGATTCGACCACCATTACCAGTAATTCGGTGATCACGGTATTTGAAGATAACAAAGGCGTGATGTGGTTTGGCACGAATGGGGGAGGATTATGCTCCTTCGATCCCAAAACAGAGGCATTTATTGAGTTTGATTCTGCGCTTCCCAATAAGGTGATCTATTCTATTGAACAAGATCAGACAGGAGATTTCTGGATATCCAGCAATGCAGGGATATTTAAGATTAATCCGATTTCTAAAGCTCATTTCCGACAGTTTACGATTAATGATGGTTTGCAGGGAAATCAGTTTATGGCACGTTCTTCTTTAAAATCTTCTGAAGGTAAACTATATTTTGGCGGAATCAACGGCTTTAATGTTTTCCAGCCGGAACGTTTTGTGGATAATTCCTACATTCCTCCGGTATATGTGACTGATATCCGTTTATCCTATCTGAATGACGAACAGGAAGTGAAGAAGCTGCTTCAACTGGGGAAACCGATTTATATGGCTGACAAGATAACCTTGTCTTATGAAAATAATAGTTTCACGATTCGTTTTGTGGCGTTAAGCTATGAAGACCCGGCACGAAACAGATATTCCTATATATTAAAAGGAGTAGATAAAGAGTGGATTACCAACTCCGAGAACAACTCTGCTTCTTATACCAATCTGCCTCCCGGAGAATACGAGTTCGAAGTGCGTGGCTCCAATAATGACCATCAGTGGAACGAGAAAACGACTACTCTGCGGGTAGTGATTACTCCCCCTTGGTGGCGTAGTTCTTTCGCCTATTTTATTTATATTCTCCTGTTGATGGGCTGGATTGTCTGGATTGCATGGCGCTGGAATCTTCGCGTGAAGCATAAGTACAAACGTCGGATGGAGAAATATCAGATTGCTAAAGAACAGGAAGTTTATAAATCAAAGATCGGCTTCTTCATTAATCTGGTACATGAGATACGTACCCCTCTCAGTCTGATCCGATTGCCTCTTGAAAAGTTGCAAGAGATAGAACATGAAGGAAAAGAAGCTAAGTATCTGTCTGTAATAGATAAGAATGTAAACTATCTTTTAGGGATTACCAATCAGCTGCTCGACTTCCAGAAGATGGAAAACGGAGCTTTGCAACTGAATCTGGTAAGTTGCGATATTAAGGAAATAGTGAATGATGTATATAGTCAGTTCACCAGTCCTGCCGAGTTAAAGGGAATTGAACTGGTATTGACTCTGCCCGAGCAGAAACTGGTATCAATGGTCGATCGGGAAAAGTTGAGTAAGATACTGGTGAATCTGATGGGCAATGCGATAAAATATGCCCGTACGCGTATCGATTTGAAACTCGTGACAACTGATGCGGGATATGAGATATATGTGAGTGATGACGGTCGTGGAGTACCGGATGCCCAAAAGGGAAAGATATTTGAAGCCTTCTACCAAATGCCGGATGATAAAGTCGCTACCGCCACAGGTACCGGTATCGGACTGGCTTTTGCGAAATCTCTGGCAGAAGCCCATCAAGGCAGCCTGCGCCTTGAAGATAACGAACCGCAAGGCTCCTCGTTTATATTATCTCTTCCTTTAAGCGAAAAGAAGGCAGAAGAAGCTGCTGATATCGTTGAGGTTCATTCCGAAAACGAAGGTTCGGCAGAGAATATTCCTTCAGAGTTCTCCGGAAAGAAATTCACCGTATTGCTGGTAGAAGATAATGTCGAACTGTTGAATCTGACGCGTGACTCGTTGGTTGCCTGGTTCCGTGTGCTGAAAGCTCCGAATGGTCGTGCGGCACTTGAGATACTCGAACAGGAGAGTGTAGACGTCATCGTCAGTGATGTGATGATGCCGGAAATGAACGGGCTGGAACTCTGTAGCAAAGTGAAATCGGAAATCGACTATTCACATATTCCGGTCATCTTACTGACGGCAAAAACGACGCTGGAATCTAAGGTGGAAGGACTGGAATGCGGAGCCGATGTGTATATTGAGAAGCCATTCTCTATCAAACAACTGCATAAGCAGATCGAGAACCTGCTCCGGTTGAGGCAGTCTTTCCATAAGCTGATGGTTAGTTTGTCCGGGAATGCCAATCAGGCCTCGGCAGAACTTGCGATGACTCAGAGAGATTGTGAGTTTGTTGCCAAGATACAGGAAGTGATTGCCGACCAGTTGGCAGACGAGAATTTCTCCATCGATACTCTTGCAGAGCAGATGAACATGAGCCGTTCCAACTTCTATCGGAAGATAAAAGCATTGTCGGGAATGTCGCCCAATGATTATCTGAAGGCCCTCCGTATGAATAAGGCAGCTGAGTTAATTCAGGGCGGTACACGTATTTCCGAGGTTGCGGCACAGGTTGGATTCACTTCCTCCTCTTATTTTGCCAAGTGTTTCAAGGCACAATATGGAGTTCTCCCGAAGGAATATGTCAATCAGTTGTCTGCTTCCGATACAGCGGCAGAAAGCACTCCGGATGCTGATTCTACCATTTGATTTGTCATCAGATGTATGAAAGAAGCATGCAGGGCTTGACAAACCGTTTTTTATGTTGTATATTTGTAAGTGAGAACCGGAAGTAAATTCGATAACATTGATAATATAGACGAAAAATGAGTAATAATAAGTACAATATAATAACAGATTGCAAGCGTTTCCATTTCGGATAATGCTTGCCGGATAGTCTGATACAAGCTAAGGGCTGCGATTCTTTATGGGAATTGCAGCCCTTTTTGTTGCTTAAAATTAATATTTGTTGCTGAAATAACGATGCTCGGGTTTATAATAAACTTGGGGGACGTTTATAATAAACGATGAACGAATTTATTAATAAATGATTCGGAAGAAGTATATAAACGGTTAATATATTTCGTGTGAAAGTGTGTAATGATGCCAAGAAACTTTCTGTTTTTATTATTAATGGGTAGTTTGTCTTTACATTCTCTTTTTTCTGTTTTCCTGTCATCAGCAGGATGTGTCACGATGTAATGACGAGAATGATATTCCAAACTTAATTTTTATTTTCGCTTTATTAACTATTAATGAAAAAAAAGTCTTTTCTTTGTATCATCTTAAAAATGAAACTATGAGAATCAATTTATGTTTGTTATTATTCCTTGTTTTGCTGAACATCTCTTGTAATTCCAAACGGGCGGGAAAAAAAGAAGATGTTGAAAAAGATACTTATGCCAATCCATTATTTATGGAAGGGGCTAATTCAAGCGCGATTTACCATAATGGTAAATATTATTATACCCATGAAACTAATGAGCAAATATATCTGTGGGTAACCACCGATATTACCGATATGGCTCATTCCACTTGTAAAGAGGTCTGGGTGCCTAAAGATCCTTCGAATAGCCATAACCTTTGGAATCCGGAAATACGGAATATCAATGGTAAATGGTATATCTATTTTGCTGCCGATGATGGAAATACAGATAATCATCAGATTTATGTGATTGAGAATGATTCTCCTGACCCTATGCAGGGAGAGTTTCGCATGAAAGGAGCGATCATGACCAATCCCGATTGGAACTGGGGAATACATCCCTCAACTTTTGAACATAAAGGGGAGCTTTATCTTCTATGGTCCGGGTGGCCTAATCGGAGGATAGGCAGTGAAACACAATGCATCTATATTGCCCGCATGGAAAACCCCTGGACATTGGCTACGGAAAGGATTCTGATTTCGAAGCCGGAGTATGAATGGGAACGGCAGTGGGTAAATCCGGATGGCGGGCGGACTGCTTATCCGATTTATGTAAATGAAAGCCCTCAGTATTTTCATTCCAAAGATAACCGGACTGTCATTGTCTATTATGCGGCAAGCGGTTGCTGGTCTCCTTATTATTGTACCGGAATGTTGACTGCCGACGCGGATAGTGACTTGCTGAATCCGGCTTCCTGGAAGAAGAGCCCCGTTCCTGTATTTCAACAGAGACCGGAAGATGGAGTGTATGGCCCGGCTAACCTTTCCTTTCTTCCTTCGCCTGATGGAACGGAATGGTATATATTGTATCAGGCAAGAAGTGTTCCTAGCGGTAATACGGGAGAGTCGGAAAGTCGCAATCCACGATTGCAGAAGATAGGATGGGATGCTGATGGAATGCCGGATTTGGGAGTCCCTTTACCGGTGAATACTCCGTTACCTAAACCATCTGGCACAGTTCCAAATCAATAACTCTTTTGGGGAGAAACTCGCTCATTATTAACTCGCGCTGTTTTTGATTTGCTACGAACAGGCTGGTTGAGAGAATCTCACCGGTGGTTCCATCATCCGTTACTACTGTCACTTGTCTTACTCCTTCCAGTGGTTTGCCACTTGAAGGGGAGATAATGTGTTTGCGATCATCTGAGTTGTTTCCGGAGGTGGTTAAACATTCGTTATTAAGGAGTATGGATTGAGTTTTATGGTTTTTTGTAGTACTTGCCTGATCGTCAAAGCTGACTTTCCATCCTGTGCCAACCGGATGATTGCCTAGAGCGAGTACAGAACTGTTTCCCATATTTATTAAGGCATTTGCTATGATGTGAACCTTTAATATTTCTCTTATTTTGTCGAGAGCATAACCTTTAAGAAATCCGGAAAGGTTTATTGTAGTACCTGCTTGTTGAAAGAAGACACTTTGTGCTTCGGGGTATAAATGAATGGAGTGTATGGTATCTTGATTATAATTATCTGAGTGGATAGTAACATCGAAACATCCTAACGTTTTTTTATGATATTCTGTGCACAATGAAATCATCCTGTAAAGAGACTGACTGATCATAACAGGAGCTGTGGAAGCTCTTTGATTGACTTGCGATAATTCACTGGAAGGGTCATAATAATTTGCAATTCTTTCCAGTTGTCGGAGAGTGTCATATATACTATTAACTACAAGCATTAATTCATTTTCTGATTTCTGGCAGCAGAGTATTATATCTACGCGTGTATGCATGGATAAAAACCAAGCATAAAGCAAACCGTCATCACCATGTGTCTTGTATAAGTGTTGAATTGTATGCTGCATTTTGTTTTATTGAAATATTAAGAGGGCATGCCACTTTGTGCATGCCCTTCTACTCTTGATTTTATGTTAGAAATCGGCTTTTCAGTGCAAGTTATTTCAGCTCTTTGATTTTTACATTTTTAAACCAGACTTCGTCTCCATGATCTTGAAGAAGAATATTGCCTTCTGCGGAATTACCAAAATTAGGCCAGTTTTTATATTTACTGTAGGCAACCAAAGCATTCCACATGTCAGTATTGCGAGTATATTCGATCAGTTTTACCCCATTCAGCCAGTGTTCTACGTGGTTATCTTGCACAATAATGGTGGCGGTATTAAAATCTTTTTTGTTGAAAGGCTTCTTCTCAGGAGCCGGAATAAGATCATATAATGAACCCAACTTTCTGTTGCCTTTTACTCCAAGTTTAGCATCTGGATGTTTGTCATCATCAAGAATTTGAAACTCACAGCCAATAGCAGAGCCTTCTCCTTTGTTCAAATCAGGGTTGACAAAGTATTTAACCCCGCTATTTGCGCCTTCGGTAATCTTGAAATCTACCGTGAGAATGAAGTTTTTATATTTGCGGGTAGTTACGATATCTCCACCATTAGCTGATTCTGCTCCTCCGCTCTTCATCACTTTCAGAATTCCATCTTCCATCTTCCATCCTTTTTCCGGAAAAGCATTCAATTTTGCTCCTCTCCAACCATTGTTGGTTTTACCATCCCAAAGTAGGGCCCAACCCTCTTTGGCTTCACGTGGAGATATGGTGTTGGCAATCATATTTCGTTCGGGCGCTTCTTCCGTTTCAGGTGTCTGGTAACGTTCTACATCCGTTGTACAAATACGGATGTCTTTCCAGCTGACAGTTTTACCTTCTTCGGAAGCATTACCTATTGCGTGTACTTGCAATGCAATAAATCCGCTAGGTGTCATATCATCCCAGATATTGGCACAAGGTACTCCATTAATCCAGGTACGGATAGAATTTCCGATAGCTTCAATCCTGGCTTTATTCCATGCATTGTTTTTAAAAGCGGTTTTTGCAGCCGGATTCAAAGTCAGTGGATACAACCAGTTTCTGCGTGCTTCATCATAGATACCTCCTGACCAAGCTCGCTTAGACGGGTCAATTTCAAACTGATAACCGTGCACACGACCATTCTGATAATCTTTCTTGCTTTCACTACGAAGTTGTACTCCTGAATTTAATCCGTCATCAATTTTGAAATCAAATTCAAGTATGAAGTCTCCATAGTTCTTGGTTGTTGCCAGAAAAGTATTTGGAGTTCCCATTTTAGAAATACCCACAATGGCACCATCTACGATTTTATACTCGGCTTTGCCATTTAGTTTTTTCCATCCTTTCAGGTTTTTGCCGTTGAAAAGAGGTTCCCAGGTCTGCGCAGATAATGAAGCCGCACAGAATAAAAGTAAAGTAAATAAGAAGTTCTTTTTCATTTTTAATGTTATTCTTAGTAAATTGTTTATAGCTGGTTTAATGGGTGGTTATGTTCATTTATAATTTATAAAATTCGTCCCAACCTTTGCGTGGAGGTATCCCTGTCAGCATTGCATTGGCAAACTCGTTATTTGTAATTTGTTTGGTACGGCTGTCGAAGAACAGCTGAGTGTTGAGGCGTTGAGCCATTACACCAAGTGAGAATACCTGACTTAGCACTCCATTGATTTCGAATGGAGAACGTGTTTTTTCTATACCGTTACATGCCAATAAAAAATTCTCGAAATGATTGGACGGGCTCTTTGGTATTTGGGGTAGCTTGTCTGCCATCTCTTTGGCTTTTTCTTCGGGAATGATGGATAAGGTACTTCCATGACTTCCTCCTTTAAATGTCAGGTCTTTTGTATAAATGATCTTTCCAGGATTCAATTTGGCGGCCGGAACATCTCCTTGGTTAGTCGTGGGGATATTAGGGTCTAATCCTGATACTCCGTAACCGGCAGGAATAGGAGGGAGGTTGTCTAGTCCGTCATACCAGGTGATATCTACGGGTGGCATCCCTTTGCGTTGTGGGAAGCGGAAAAGAATAGTGGAAGAATAAGGAAAGAAATAATCATTATGCCCTTTTTCATGCAATAAAGTTACTTCATAGGGCAATCCTAATTCCAAAAACTCATGAACGGTATCCAGAATATGTGCTCCCCAGTCTCCTAAAGCTCCCATTCCGAAGTCATACCAACAGCGCCATTCTCCCTGATGATATTTTTCATTGTATTCATGATATGGAACAGCGCCGAGCCATGTATCCCAATCCATGTCTTTCGGAAGTTGCTGTCCTGAGGGGAGTTTATAAATGTTTGTATCCCATTTATGCCAACGCCGTACGTTATTCATGTGTGCAGTGACGGCGGTCACGTCTTTAATAATTCCGGCATCCATCCAAGCTTTGAACTGGAAGTAGTTTGCTTCAGAATGTCCTTGGTTTCCTACTTGTGTAGCCAGATTAGGACGTTTGAGCGCTGCTTGCATCAAAAGTTCCGCTTCATAGAAAGTACGTGCTAACGGCTTTTCTACATATACGTGTTTGCCAGATGCCAAAGCTAGCATGCTAATCGGAAAATGAGAGTGATCTGGTGTAGCAATTGCAACGGCATCAAATTCTTTTCCCGCTTTATCAAACATCTGGCGGAAGTCTCTGAACTGTTTTGCTTTGGGATACATGCCTATTACCTTTTGTGTATGTTTGGCACCCATGTCTACATCACAGAGGGCAACTACTTCTACCATGCCGGTCCGGGCAAAATCTTCAATAATTTGCTGCCCGCGGTTACCGATACCTACATAAGCTATCTTCACTTTTTCGTTTTTGTTTTTTGAAGATGACAATGTTTGTGCATTCAATATTTCACCAGCTCCTGCTGCCAGTCCGGCAGAAGCCATTGTCATTGTTTTCAGGAAATCTCTTCGTGTTACCATAATTTCTTCATTGATATTGATTAAGTATTCTGTTGATTATATGTTATAAATCTGTTATTATTCTTTTTTCTTTTTGAATAGTGCTGTTATGCCATAAAAGAGGATACGTAAAAGGCTCCAGATGATATATAGCGCTACAGAAAATATGAGCACATAAAAAAATGAAGTTATCATCTCCGTCAAAGGAGTATTATACGTAAATATAGAGTATAAATTGACCAAATTGGCAATAATAAAACACAGGAACAGTGTAATCAACTCTGTTTTCTTTCGTCGAGCGGTCAGGATTGTATCTTTCATACTGCTTCGGATGTTTTTGATTGATGATTCAGATAATTAATTTTGTATTCATCAGGGAAATATAGTGTTTTTTCTTCCTGTAACGCTTGGTGACCCAATAGGCAGAGCATACTCGCATAATATCCTTCTTCCGCGATTCTTGCGGGTTGTTTGCGAGTAATAACAGCTTCTACAAAAGCTTCCAATAACAAAGAAGTGCCATCGCTCTTAGGACGTTCTCCGAGGATTAATTCTCCTTTGTTTTCGTTAGCCGTTTCCGGAGCCCAACTGGTACCTGCGAAAGGCAGAGTGTCAAATAATTTATTTTCCCAATCGTTTATCATTTGCAGAAAACCGGGTGCCGGCGGGATACTTTCAAAGTAATATTTACCTTTTTCTGGTTCAACAGTTCCGAGATTTCCCATGATTTGCTCTTCCAAACCATAAAATTGATTGGAAATAACAGAATCGAATGTCATTTTTACGCCATCATCGAATACATATAGGCAACTTACATTGTCGTATACTTCCCGACCGTCTTTCCAGTATGTAATAGCTCCATGTCCCATCACTTTCTCTGGGAGTTTATTCAATGCCCAACTTCCTATTTGTAATTGATGGCAGGCCAGTTCCGTCATTAGTCCTTTTGAATACTCTTTATAGAGTCGCCAGTTAATTTGTCGTTCTAAATTAGCAGAAGGAACTGGGCGTCTCCAGTCTCCATTTCTGTACCAGAATGTGCGGATCGCATTTATTTCTCCAAATGTGCCGGCATGAATCATTTCCATAGCTTTGATATAACGAGGATCGAACAGACGCTGTTGACCTGTGAAGAATATTTTTCCCGTACTACGATGTTTATTGTACATACGGAAACATTCTTCCATTGTAAAACCAATTGTTTTTTCACAGAATACATGTTTACCGGCATCAAAAGCATCCATTACAATTTTACAGTGCGAACTGAGAGGAGTCGCTACAAGTATAGCATCTATGTTGTTGTTTTCCAATAGCTCACGATAGTCACCATATACTTTTGCTTTGGGAGCAAGCTTCAATGCTTCATCTATCGAAGGCTGGTAAATATCGCAAAGTGCTACGATATCAACTTTAGGATTTTGGACTAAAAAGCTCATAAGGAAGCGACCTCGTGAGCCTGGTCCAATAACCCCCAAACGACATTTTTCATTGGAGGTGTTCACGGCTTCTGAAAAGGCAGAAAGCCAGGGACTTGCTGCAAGAAGAACTCCAGCTCCGGTCATTCCGATATTCTTCAGAAACTCTCTTCTGCTAATTTGCGTATGTTTCATTTTGAAGTTATTTGATTCTCAGTATTTTATTCTGTATGCAAATATAGAAAGAAGAGTAAACTTTCTATAAAATTCACTCTTCTTTTTATTAAAATTGGCATTTACCATTCAATTGCCTGATCTTCGTCTGGTATTTGAGTATTTATTTTACGTTCCATCGTTAGAGATCCCTTTACAACATATTCAAGCGGATAACCCGGAACTGAAGTATAATCTGTAAACTCATATTCCAGATTGTTGATTGTTACGTAAATATGTTTTAGGTAAGGTCGTGTAGCATCCATCTCTTCTTCAACCGTATAGGAAGGTTGCCCTTTCACTACCAGATTTATGTCCTCATTATCAGAAGAAATCTTCAGCTTACGTGTTTGAAGATCTATTTTCTCTTCTGTAAATTCAAATTTAATTTTGTAATATTTCCGATCCAAGCGGTCAATGTCTATAAGGCCCGCATAGAAAAATATAGTTTTGTCATCTATTACATAAGAAGTATGGTATTCCGGAACTATAGCCTCTTTTTCGTTTCCTTTAAAATATACTTTATACGCAGTAGCACTATATTGCCCGGAATAATCATTGAATGGGGAAATACGTAACATCGCCCTCCTATAAAATTTGCGGGGATTGGCCTGGTAGTTGTGTGATGGATCGTTGCTCTGAATAGCTAACGGCAATACCCATTTGTCTACCTGATCTAAATCTTTCAGGGCAAAATCGATAGGCAGTAAGCTTGTACATTCGCCTGCCGGTATCTGTACTGTTTCCGGGAACTCGTAATACTTGTTTTCCAACGGTTTAAAGAAAAGTTCTTTACGGCTGCCGAAATGTTCAACATTCAACACATCCAATGTGTCAAGATCCAATCCTACATGCACATTCAAGTCTTTGGAATTCATGGTTGACCCGCTGACTATCAATGGGAGTTGGTATGTTACTTTCCCTTCCGGCTTGTAACGTATGTAAATAGGAGTTACTCCTTGTGCGTTGACTGGTGCCTTGAAAGATACCATTTGCACATATTGTTCAGATTCCCATTCATTATTGCATGACGCACATACTATCAGTACAGTCATGGCTAAGAGTAAATAATATATCTTTTTCATTTTTTTCAAGTTTATAAGATTATTCCGGATAAGTCCAGCCTGGATTTTGAGTTAAACGTTTGTTGCGCTTTAATTCAGTATGATTGATTGGCCAAAACCACATTTTGCGTGAGAAGGTTGTTGGTAATGAAGGTACTGCTACCGGTGTATGGAATACATCTGCCATTTCTTTAGTTGCTAAAGTGTTACACCCATAAATTGGAGTTGATTCTTCTACCGGAGCATCTAGCCAACGACGTAAATCAAAATAGCGATGTCCTTCTCCCATCAATTCAATCTGACGTTCACGTTTTAACTTTTTGCGGAATTCGATAGGGTCATCATATTCTTCTTGGGTATAATCAGGAACTCCTGCACGAATACGTATAGGACGAATTCCTTTTTTCATTTCATTGATATCGCGTTTGATTATATGAGTCTTATTACCATCCCAAGAAGGTATGTCGTATTGCCCGTTTAATTCGTTCAATGCTTCGGCATAAATCAACAGAACTTCTGCATAACGGATAGCCGGTTCTACTTTCTTTTTAATAAGTTCTTCATTGTTGTCTCCTTTACCCATATCATCCGGGTGTACAAATTTTTTAACTCCAATGCCGGTGCGTAACCAAAACATCGAGTTTGTATACCCATTACCGTCTCCACGGTAATAGAAGACTTGTATGTTTTGAGGTTCTCCTGCATTTTTATTGCTGTTCAACAAATTCCAAACATCACCATTGTAGGCTACTGAAGCATAGAAACGGGGCTCACGATTAGCATACTGTAAAGAGACGCCTTCTGACAAAGGTTTGTAACGACCTGCTTCTACGTCTTCTTTCGTCACATAGCCGGACATGCGTTCCGAACCGTCACCGCGGTTGATTTCTTTATCTTTACCGGGACAATCAGTTCCATCATTCATATAATATGCGTCACATTGTTTCTGTGTAAGTCCGTGTGTATTCCATCCTTTAGCAACACGTGGTAGCTGATGTATTACCATGTTATTAATGCTTTGGTCACCAGTATTCTGCCCACGGGTAAAAATTAATTCTTTATTCTCAAAAGCACTGACTGTTCCGTTGAATATAGCACGATAAGATTCGAACGGATCGATGTCTTTCCACCCATTCGGCCAAGCTTGTTCTGAGAATTCAGGGTGGTATGGAGGAGCAATCGTTGCAGGAAATGCAATATCCCCTTTGTCTGTAGCATAAGAAACAAACAGCGTGTAACGGTTCAATTCTATCACATCCTTGGCAGCGGCAGCAGCTTTCGCCCACTTAGATTCATCGTAAGCTTCTGGTAACAGTCGATTACCTTGATCATCTACCAGTTCTGAAGCAATATCAGCAGGCGTTTGTCCATTCATTAATGGGCTGGCAGCATATAGCAGAACTTTGGCACGAAGAGCTAATGCCGCACCACGGGTGGGGCGAGCTATTTCTTGTATTGCACGGTCTAAAGGGAGAGCTTGCGCAGCCAGAACTAATTCATTTGTGATATAGGTCACACATTCGTCATACGTATTACGCGGTTGTGCTACTGCATCATAATCTTCCATGTAGTCAATGCCTTGATCCGGCACAATAGGAACAGGACCGAACAAGCGCAACATAATCCAGTAGAAATAGGCTTTCAAAAAGTGCGCTTGTGCTTTGTTGTCAGCAATTTCTTCCGCTGTATATTCCGTATTCATGTCTATATTGTTCAAATATATAGAGGCTTGGCGAATGCCTTTATAACATTTGTTCCAGATTTCTGCACTTTCTCCTGCTAAACCTCCTTCGTTATATTCACCGTTTTTCCATGCTTTATATCGGTCATCTCGATCACCGAAATACATGTCATCAGCAAAACAGAAAGGAACATATCCTTTACTGGCTACATCGAGAAGATGGTTATCTCCCAAAAAGAAGTATGCGCGTGCCAGCCATTTGTCAGAATAAGCTCTGCTTGTAAAAACATCTTCTATTGACATACGCTCATCAAATAGATAATCAGAGTCCAAGTAATCGGAACATGAACTGAGGGTAAATCCTATCCCTATTATAAATGATAAAATAATGTATATTTTCTTCATAATGTCATTGCGTGTATTATAAATTAACGGATATTCCTAAAGATAAATTTTTGCTGAGCGGATATCTCTTTCCATCCGTACTTCCCATTTCCGGGTCCCATAATTTGAATGCAGACCATGTGAGTAAATTGGTGCCAACAAAGAAGATACGGACAGTGTTAAAATGTACCTTATTTACCAGCTGGGTTGGTAGCGTATACCCTACTTCTACAGTCTTTAAACGTAGATAAGACCCGTTGCGTAACCAATAAGTAGATTGCTGATAGTTATTAGAATTAGGTCCGTAGGATAGTCGGGGATATTCAGCATTCGGATTCTCTGTAGCTGGATCACCAGATATATCTGCTGAAATCCAACGATTGGAATTAGCCATCTCTGACAGGACATTTCCCCAGCCATCTCCCAACTTGAACATATGGACTGTTGAGCCATCGATAAAATAAGTTGATTTTCCGGCTCCCTGAAAGTGCAGATTCACATCTAGACCTTTCCAGTTTGCAGCTATTCCGAATCCATAAATAAGATTAGGTTTGGTCGTTGCACCGATTGCGACTTGGTCATTACCGTCAATTTTACCATCACCATTCACGTCTTTATATTTAATATCACCAGGCATTACTTTATAACCATCGAAATCTTGTACCGGACTATTACGGATATCATCATAGTCTTTAAACAACCCTAAAGATATCAATCCTCTTGCTTGATTTACACGATGTCCTTTTTGCATTTTATACCAGTAGTAGTTGTTTTCTTCATCTCTATCTACTATTTCATTTTTGCTATAAGTGATATTACTACGTATTGTTAAGCCAACAGCTCCCAGTTTCTGGCGGAAAGTGAAATGTCCGTCAAAACCTTCAGAAGTCACTTTTCCAACATTGGCACTAGGATTACTTTCTAAACCGACTATCCCCGGCAAATATTCGCGTAACATATAGATTCCTTCGCGTTTCTCATTAAAATAGTCAACAGAACCGGATAATTTGTCATTGAAAAAAGAGAAGTCAATACCGAGGTCATGCTTTGTTGCAATTTCCCATGTAACGTTAGGCGAAGATAAAGAAGAATAGCGCATACCACCATAATATCTGTCAAACGTGTAATCTCCAAAGTTGTATCCACCAGTGTCTACAGTTTTGTCACCATCTTTTTTAGTCATTGTTTCAATATCATAAAGGTAGGGGAAACGAGTATTTCCCAAATTGTCGTTACCTACTTTACCGTATGAATATCGAATTTTGAACATTTTCATCCATTTAAGATGTTTTTTTATCAAAGACTCCTCAGCTATGTTCCAAGCTCCTGAGATGGCAGGGAAGAAACCAAACCGATGTCCTGCTGCGAAATTCTCCGAACCGGTATATCCGAAATTGAAATCAATGAAATAACGATAATTCCAGTTATAGGTAAATCGTCCTGCCAATCCTTGATTACGTCTGGCAATACCTTGTTTAAGATCATCTCCAAGGCCTACCGTTTTTATTTTTGAAGACTGGTTATATTTTAATGTTCCTCCTAGATGATGATGTTTGAATCCTCGGCTATAATGTAACTCTGCTTCAAAGAATTCATTTCTAAGGCCATCGGAACCGCTCTCTTGAAACATCTTTCTTTCTTCAGCTACACGGTCATAATCGAGGGTTCCGTCTGTTGCGCGGAAACGTTTTGCCTTCCACTGTTCCGGCCATTTTCTGCGGTTAATCCAGTTGTTATTTTCTGTGTCATATCCGAAGCGTCCCACGAATCTAAGTCCTTTGGTGATGAAATCAAGTTTCTGCTCTAAGGTTACATTAGTCTGGATATTATTCTTCCAGTTTTCCCGATAACCAGTCATTGTAGCTTGAACCCATGGATTAAAGCGATCTCCATTGTCATTTCCATAGGCTGGTACGTATCCATTAGAATATAATTTAGGAACCATAATGGCATTATATCCCATAAGAGCTGTCCAAATAGCATCACTGCCAACTCCTGAATCATTGGCCTTTTGTAATGAACCTGAAACACCGACTTTTAATAGAGTTGATTTAGTGATGTCTATATCTACATTCATGCGGTAATTCCAACGACGGAAATTTGCATTTGTATTGTAATCTTTCAAAGCTTTATCTACTTTGTACATACCTTGTTGGTCAAGATAGCTTCCTGATACATAGTATCGTGCTGTATTACCACCACCGTTCATGCTTAGTGTGGCACGAGTGCTCCATGAACCTTTTCGTAGTAATTCATCTATCCAATTAACATTGGGATATAAATCAGGATCTAGTCCTAAACGGAATATTTCCAATTCGTCCGCTTTATATAGCGGCTCAAGATTACGTGTGATTTTAGCTTCATTTGCCATGGAAGCATATGTGTATCCATCTACAAAGTCAGGAACTTGGGTGAGCATATTGTAGAACGTTTCCGCTTTTGCACTGATATTAATTTTCCCGGCTTTACCGTGTTTGGTTGTGATTAATACTACTCCATTTGCACCTTTGGAACCGTAAATAGCAGTAGCTGATGCATCTTTTAATACGGAAAAAGATTCGACATCTTCTACATTTATTTCATCCAGACTACGTTCGAATCCGTCAACGAGAACTAATGCGGAATTACTGGCTCCGAAAGTTGAAATACCACGGATCCAGAATTCAGAAACACTACCCGGCTTTCCGGAAGTTTGCATCGCTAAGATGCCCGGTACATTACCTGCCAGGGCATTAGCCATAGAACCTGAGGGATTTGCTTTTAAGACATCTACATCCACATTAGTAATAGCACCTGTTACAGTCAACTTCTTTTGGGCACCGGTACCCGTGATTACCACCTCGTCAATCTCTCTAGCACTTGCTTCTTTCATTGTGACATTGACAGTTCGTTGCTCTTTGACTAATACTTCTACTTTTTCAAAGCCTATATAAGTAAATACCAATTTGTGGTAGGGTGGCATTTTAATACTGTATTTTCCATTCAAATCAGTAATGGCACCTAAGCCGGGTATATTACTTATTGATACATTAACCCCAATCATGGGCTCTTTATTTGTATCAGTTACGACACCTGTTACTACAATGCTTTCTTGTGCCAAAGCACTGGTAGAAAGTCCAAGCAACAACATGCATATAAATAAAAAGTTTTTCATCATATAAATGTATGTGTTAATCATGTATTATTCTTCGTAGCCAATTTTGCGAATACGGCGGTTTTCACGGTCACCTATAAAGAAACATTCTCTTTCTTCATCGTATACGATTCCTTCAGGATGATTGAAGCGTGCTTCTTGGCGTAAATCACCATCATTATATCCGGAAGTTCCATTACTGCCTCTACCAGCAAATGTCGTTACTCGACCTTGTGGTGTTAAGATACGGATACAGTGGTTTTCTCTATCACAGAAATAAAAGTCATATTCATCGCTGCTCCCTTTGTATGCTGGATTCTTTACGAATGTACCTTGTCGGGGAGCATGCATGCGGGCTTTTTTACCAACTCCATCTACCCAATCTTTGGCACCCTGCTGACCACAAACAATATATGGGGTGGTAAGGCGCTTTGTCTTCCAGTCATAATCAGAACGTAAGATGTAATGTTGATTAACTACTACAATGTATGCATAGTTTCCGCTAGGGTGGAATTGGATATGAAACTCCCATCCACTATCTTGTATCGTAAACAAAGGGGTAGTTTCCTGAGTTGTAAAATCATATCGAAACACTTGACCAGCATTCCATGAATTGAAATATAATTCTCCATTTATAGGATGAGTTTCTGCACCATTACAGTTTTGACCTTTTGTCAATTCTGTTATAACTTTGAATCCTGATTCACGTGTAAGAATATAATTGTTCGGTCTATCATTATTATTTTGGTCATTGGTAATAATCATGCTGTCAGCTTCATGTGTCCAGCAGATGGTACGTACTTTGCTTAATCCACTATATACGGTACTTACATATTCTTTTTCAAAGTCAATCAAACGGGTAGGGTGCTGTTCACCCACTAGATATAAATGATTGTGATTTTTGGGATCAAAGGACAACCAAACAGCACCTCCAAAGCCACCACAATCATCAAAAGGTCCATCTTTTAAATCATATTTGGTGTTTCCATCATACATTGTTCCTAGAAATGTTGTAACAAGCATCTTCTTTTGATATACAAACTTCTCATTGGCTTCTGTATTTGCAATTTCTTCACCTTCATCGTTGAGAATACTTAATTTAATATCTCCATCATAAGCTTTAGCTGGCACAACACAGTAGAGGCTTTTTCCTTTTGCTCCTACAACTTTGGAGTCTTGTCCACCGATAGTTACCTTTATTTTAGAAATATCACTTCCGAAGTTTTCTCCATACAAGAGCATTCGGGTTCCAAGTCCTCCTTCTTTTGGACTGAATTCAGAAATGACAACAGGCTTATTCGGATCAAAATCTCCTGTTGCGTCATCATTATCTTTGCAACTTGCAAAGATAAGTGTAAGTAAAGCCAGTACTACCCATTGAGTGTACTGACAGCAACTTTTGGTCTTACTTTTCATTTTCATAATACATTGGATTTTATTGGTAAAAATATTTGTATGCATTTTTACAGATTATTTGAATTCTTATTCACTAGTACTTTCATCCAATATCCTCCGATTACAGAACGAGCCTTAAAACCAGTCATTTTGCCTGTTTTCGTATCATGCCAATCACTGATAGGTACTCGTGAAGTCGTTTCATTGATATATTTATAGAGAGGATTTATAAACTTTTCAAAAGTAGCCTGATCCGGAGACATAGTTGCAGTCCACATAATCCAGTCAGACTTTGTATACTCTTTGCGGGAGTCCAATGGCAATC
>OBAS01001074.1_pt1 | contig 17361 bp, 10 predicted proteins | sample 1517591 | NCBI WGS metagenome assembly OBAS01 (sample SAMN04571700, study PRJEB22368) | human gut metagenome | biome: human gut; material: stool | host: Homo sapiens | place: Luxembourg | collected 2012-10-05
GGCGTCACTGTTCGCCTGAAAATTGAAACGGCGATAATTGACACTCTTCACAATACCGGACTGATCGAGAAAACCGCCGGATACATAATAATGCGCCTTTTCCGTGCCGCCGGAATAGCTGACCGAATAACTCTGCTTCACTCCCGTGCGCAGCATCTCGTCGAGCCAGTTGGTTCCTTTTCCCAATGAAGAAGGGTCTGCCCAGTAAGGGTTGGTGTTATCGTCATTGTTTGAGAGCATATCATTGCTCAATGCTGCATATTGGGCGGCATTCAGCATATCAGGCACTTTGGTTGCATTCTGTATCGCCCAGTTCGCATTGACCGTTACCTTTCCGGCGCCTTCGGCACCGCGTTTGCTGGTAATCATCACTACACCGTTGGCACCGCGCGAACCGTAGATGGCAGTTGCCGAAGCATCTTTCAGCACGTCTACCCGTTCCACATCGGCCATATTCAGAGAAGACAGACCTAAGTCGGTAGGGATTCCGTCGATCACCACCAGCGGGTTGCTGTTGTTGATCGTGCCCAGACCACGGATTTTAATGGTTACATTGTCCCCCGGTTTGCCGGCATCGATAATTTGCACGCCGGATACTTTTCCCTGCATTGCCTGACCGATATTGGCTACCGGAGAGTCTTTGATATCTTTGACTCCTACGGAAGATACGGCGCCGGTCAGGTCGCTCTTTTTCATCGTTCCGTAACCTACTACAACGACTTCGTCCAATACTTCGGTATCTTCCTGCAAGGTTACTTTCAGTGCGGTTTTTCCGTTCACCGAAACAGTCTGCGTCTTATAGCCGACAAAAGAAATGGTCAATGCGCTGTTAGCAGAAACATTTAATGAGAAGTTACCGTCGATATCGGTAATCGTGCCGTTCGTGGACTTGCCTTCTATCACACTGGCTCCGATCACCGGTTCGCCCGTGGCGTCCACTACATGTCCTTTTACTGTAATCTGCTGTGCGAATGCACTAAGAGATAGTAACAAGCCCCACATTATTAATAGGAGGCGATGTTCAAAGCCTTTCGACTTTATACTCTGTTCCATGTACATCAATTTAAAGTTAATATTAGGATTACTTTTTGTTTTCACTGAAACAAAAGTATCCACAATTAAATGCGCTTCTTTTGCCAGATAGCAAAAATATAGTGGTTTATACAGTACAAAACAGCATAAAACACTAATAATAAGAATATTATAGAATAGCGACCGTGCTAAAAAAGTAGTGGATTTCTTACTCTTCCACCTTCCCTATTTTCATTACTTTAGCCTCAAACTCATCCCGTTCGCCGAGTGCCTTGTTGCGGACACGTGTCCGGTAATTATAAATAGTGGTCACAGAGTAGCGGAGGAACTGGGCGATCTTGGTACTATCCGTAATCCCCAGACGAATCAGGGCAAAGATACGAAGTTCGGTATTCAGCAGTTCGCCCTGCTTGGGCTGCATCGGTTCGACAAGTAACGCATTAAACTCTTCCACAAAGTTAGGGAAGAGTTGCAGGAAGGTCATATCAAAGTTTGCGTAGAAGTCTTTCAGCTCTTCTTCGAGGAATTGGGAGGATTTAATAGCTTTATACAACTCTTCTACCCTGCCGGCAGCCGCAATCTTATTCAGAGAACGACGGTATAAGTCCATCTTATCCAGATAGGTGGAACACTGGTCCATGTAGCGGCCGATGTATTCCTCTTTAATATAGTTAGCTTCCGAAAGGGTATGGTTCATCTCTTTCAGTTGCGAATTGGAGTCATGAAGTTCACCATTCAGCTCTTGTAGAAGCGTATTCGTGTCAATCACTTCCCGACGGGCGGCAGCCACTTTCTTCATCTGCTTGTAAACGAAGAATATAGCCACCAGCAGAAAGACGGAAAGCAGACTGATACAAATCAGAGATATCTTCATTTCCTGTTGCTGCCGCTTGGTTTTCAGCTGGTAAGCCTGATCGATGATGGGGAAGACTTGCGAGATTTCCAGTGTACGAAGGCGGGCGTTGCAGAGCGTAGCATCTTCGAGCGAGCATTTCAGATAGTTGTATGCACGGTCAATGTCTCCGTCTTCATATACAAGAGAGGCGAGTTTCCGCAGGGAGACGTATTCCTTGACTGCCGATTTTAAATCGGCGATGGCCGAGAGAGCCAGAAAGTGTTTCTGCCCTTTCTTGTCTCCTTTGAGGCGATAGGCTTCTGACAAGGTATAAGTAATCATCGCCTTGGAATGATCGTCCAGAGAGGGTTTCCGGTAGAAGTCGGTCAGCATGGTTATTGCCTGATCATATTGGGCGTGTACGGTGCATTTGTCGGCCATCACCAGCACATGACCCAATGAGTCGGAGGCATTAGTCTGTAAAAGGGAATCCCGATACAGGTCCGTCATCCGGTAATACTCTTTTTTCTCTTTCTCGGTGACGGCATAATCTCCCATCAAACCGTAAATAGTACGATACAAGTGGTAATAATAGGGATAGAGATAATCAGACAGGGTTTTCTTGTCTATCTGTCCCAACTGCTCCAGAGCTTCCTTGTACATTCCGGTGGTTCCCATCCTCTGCCATATTCATGGCGGCATCATCCAGATAATCCTGTTTGTTCAAATGAGAAGCCAGTCCCTGCTTCCGCTGTGCATATACATACGAAGAATCCAGATTATAAGCCCGATATTCATCGAAAAGCCTGCCGCAAAATCCATAACGCTGCTCATCGGAAGTAGCCTCGGACAGCAACTTCTTCAAATCGGAGATGCGTGCCTCCTTTTCTGCTCCGTAAGTCTGACGGTTCTTGATAATTCCGTCAATCTCACGAAGCAGCATATCTGTACTCTTATCATCATTTCTTGCGCAAAGCAAACAGGGAAGGACAATTGTCACGAAAATCAAAATAATCTTTCTCATAGCGCCATATGTATTATATCTGCAAAGATAAAAGTCTTTCAGAAACCGACAGCCTTCTTTGAGAAATTATTGCAAGTCTTGGGAATAAAAACGTGTCCGATCAGTAAGCCCTCAAACCGAAATCAAAGCTCATCTTTTTAGTTTCCCGTACTTCGATTTTCAACTCATTCTTTCCTTTTCGCAAATATCGGCAATAATTACTGATATTGTACTGATTATATTGCCTGGTTTGTTTCACCTCCTGCGAAAAGACCTCCACTCCATTCAACCATACCTTCACATCTCCGGTAGCACGCACCCACAAAGACAAATGGCTGAATTCATCATTGACATCAAATGAAGTTTCCGACACAATTTCCGAACGGGGAGGGCAATCGAAAGGCAAAGAGGTCATTTTCGACTCCTGCCCGTTAAGGCTGACTGCACGGCTGACCGCACTCCCATTCTGAGCGTCGGGCACCAAAGTAATGACTTTCGCCGGATTGACATGATATAAACGATCGTGCATGATATGCAACAAGCCTTCCGGAATTTTAATAACTTTCCGGTCATAAGTAATCAGACCATTTACTTCACCTTCGACATCAGTGGTTTGTGTATAAATCGCCGCACTCAGCCCCTGTGCTATCAATGTCTCCAAATCATAGACCAGACGACCATAGTTATCCATCAGCGCCATTGCTCCATCAATATTTTTATATCCCCAGTTCCGCATACCGGGATTCCACAGATGTTCTTTGATGGCCCATCCATACCCTCCGAATTCTCCTAAGACAGAAATCCGATTGCCATTACAAGCGGGCAAAATCATGGAAGCAGACGGATAATTGTGTACATCATACATATGGCCTACTCCTCTGTCTGTCCAGCCGGTTACTCCGTCAATGATACGGCTTTTATCGTATTCCATTACCTTTTCCACTATTTCTACCGTATTATGCTGTCCCCATCCTTCATTGAAGATTACCCACGTTGTGATACAGGAATAAAAACGCAGACGGTCAATCATCTCGAACATCTCCTGTTGCCATTGGTTAGTATGTGATGCGGGTGCATTCCAGTCCGTTTGCGCATTGGGCTTAATATGTTCTTCGTCTTTTCTTTCGGTAGAGAAGCCGGATACCATATCCTGCCACATCATCAAACCCAACGAATCGGCATAATAATAATATTGCTCCGGTTCTACTTTAATGTGTTTGCGTATGGTATTAAATCCCATATTTTTGAGCTGAACCATATCCCAAAGCATTGCTTCTTCGGAAGGAGGTGTCAGCAAACCATCCGGCCACCAGCCTTGATCCAGTGTTCCATACTGGAATATTGGATCACCATTCAGACAAATACGCTGGTAACCACATTCATCTTTGCGGATACTGACCTCACGCATCGCAAAATAGCTTTTTACCTGATCTATTACTTGTCCTTGACTTAACAACTCAATATTCAGATGGTAAAGTTTCGGAGAAGACGGACTCCAAAGAACAGCCTCCGGAACTTCCATTTCTATCTTTGAGGCTAATTTTTGCTCTGTCGTACCCACTACCTTACCTTCGTCCAGTAATTCCACTTTTACTTTTTCTCCTCCTTTGGCTTTAGCTACACTGATGTCCAGACTAACCGTCTTTTTATGAATATCAGCTGTAGGAAGAACCTGAAGAATATGGGTTGAATTTACAGCCTCCAACCACACAGTCTGCCAAATACCGGATACCGGAGAATACCAGATACCTTTCGGCTCCAACTGTTGCTTGCCACGGGAAATTGACTCCGTATCCGTAGGGTCGATAACAGCAACCTCAACAAGTTGCGAACCACCTTTTCTCAGCAATTTGGTTACATCGAAAGAGAAAGGATTATTCCCCCCTTTATGAATGCCCGCCAATTTGTTGTTTACCCATACCTGACATTCATAATCTACAGCTCCGAAATGCAAAATCACTGTTTTTCCTTTCCATGCGTCATCAAGGGTAAAGTTACGCTGATACCACAATTTCTCGGTAGGCAGAAAAGAACGCTGCACCCCCGAAAGGGAAGATTCGATAGCAAACGGAACGAGAATCTGTCCCTCGAACTTCACTTCTTTTTTAGGTGTATCCTGAGTAGTAACCGCATACTGCCATAACCCGTTCAGATTCATCCATTGCGAACGTTGTAACTGAGGACGCGGATAACTCTGCCATACATTTTCCGACGTAACTTTATCAGCCCAAACTGTTTTCATTCTATTTTCTTTCGGGCTTGCTGCGCAAGCGAACGTATGTGCCATAGCACTTACAAATACTGCAATTAGTAGTTTCTTGTTCATAAGTTCCTATCTTTTCTTTCCTACTGTGTTTTCCTACTTATCTCTATATTCTTTAAAGTCCTTCCGGCGTCCTTTATTATAAGTATTCCAAACCTTCGGGAAATAAAGCACATCACTATGGTCTGCCCACTCAAAATAAGCGTCTTCCAGTTCCTTTGCCATTTCAGGGTATTCCTTTATCAGATTATGTTGTTCTGTGCGGTCTTCTTTGATATTATAGAGTTCCCATTCATCACCTCTAAAATTCGCAGAGACCAGTTTCCAGTCACCTTTGCGTACCATACGATTACCTTCATGTTCCGCATAGATATAACGGTCCGGCATTTCTTCACCGCGTACAATAGGAAGGATTGACTTGCCCGGTGTAGGTACAATCTTTCTTCCTTCGTATTCTTCGGGATATTTAGTCCCTGCCAGTTCGATGCAAGTTGCCATGATATCCGAGAATTGTGCCGGTTGATGGTCAATACTGCCTTTGTGCTTAATCTGTTTACCCCACTGGATAATGCAAGGAGTGGATATTCCACCTTCATGCGCATAATGTTTATAAAGTGTAAATGGGGTACAACAAACGTTTGCCCAGCCGGTTCCGTAATGATGATAAGTTCCCGGTAGTCCCATCTGGTCTAATTCAGCACCAACATGAGTATGATATTCTGTTCCAGTTTGCTTGTCGAAACCAAATTCATGCCATTCGGCACAAGCTCCGTTGTCCGACATGAACATGATAAATGTATTATCCAGTTCACCGTTCTTCTGTAAAGTATCCAATACCCGACCAATATTGGTATCCATAATATCTATCATGGCAGCATAAATAGCCATACGGCGAGCCAGGTCAGTCTGCTGTTCCTTTGTTAAAGAATCCCAGGCAGGCAGCGGATGTGTCTCATCCTCAAACAAACTTTCGGGAACAACACCACGCGGGCTTAATGCTGGTTTTCCTTGCAAAAGCCCCATCTTTACTATTCGTTTCCAACGTTGATCTCGAATCTTATCCCAACCCTGCAGGTAAATCTTCATATATTTATCCGTTACTTCTTTCGGAGCGTGCAACGGAAAATGAGCAGCATTGTATGCCAAATACAGAAACAAAGGTTTTTCTTCCTGATGTGCCTGATTAATAAAGTCTATGGCATAATCGGTTATTACGTTAGTAGCATAAAATTCTCCCTCTTTATATTGACGTGGGTTACGATCCTTAGGCAATCGGGTATATACGTCCGGATTCCAAAAAGAATTGAATCCACCTAACAAACCATAATATTCCTGGAAACCTCGGTTTATCGGATTGGCGGTTTTGCCCAGATGCCATTTACCGGACATGGCTGTGAAATATCCGGCATCTTTTAATACTTCGGCAATGGTAACGTTGTCAGAATTGGAACGAAAGCCGGCATATCCTTTCGGCCATGCCGGACGGGTTGCATCCATGTGTCCTAACCCTGTCTGATGCGGATAAAGTCCGGTTAATAAATTGGCACGTGACGGACAACTCCGCGCACTGTTATACATTTGTGTCATACGGACACCCTGTTTGGCCATCTTATCCAATACCGGTGTCTGTACTTCTCCTCCGTAGCAACCTAAATCGGAGAAACCCAGATCGTCCGCCAATATAACAATGATATTAGGCTTTTCTTGTGCAAAAGTCATTGCTCCGAAAGCCAATCCCCCGGTTATCAATAGTGATGTTTTCATTTTGCCTGATAATTGTGATTAGGTTTAAATTTTCCGTTTTCATAAAGCATCGGAATCAATCCCGGCCGACATGTCACTTTATATTCGGCCGCCTGTGCGCCACGAGGGTTAAAAAACATGGTTGCCCACCAGTTGCCATCCTTATCCTGAAACAGATTGTTGTGTCCGCCGCCGGTAATTGCGTTATACCGTTTACCATAAGGACCATATACATTGTCGGCAGTGGCAATGATACAATCATAGCTATAACGAGTTTTCTTATTAGTTAACCCTTCCTTCTCGACATAAGTGTCCCCCTTCACCGTGCGGTGTGCCCAGATAGCTTGTACCAAATGATATTTTCCATCATATTTAAAGATGAATGCTCCTTCAACATACGGCTCCGGAGAGTATTTACTTTCTTTTAATGTCTTTATCTCTTCTGCCAAACCACTCATATCTGGTTTCATGCGTGCTATATAGTGGTTGTGACCGACAAAATATACGGTACCATCCGTATCTTCAAACAGGCTTCCGTCAATGTTTGGAAAAATGGCTTTATCCTCGTTACCTTCGATATTTTCATAAGGTCCCTCCGGCTTCCCGGTAGTACTCCGCAGAATAAAAGAGCCTCTTCCGCCTGCCGATTGATTCATGCAGGCTACAATAAACCAATTTTTCGCACTCTTTATATAGTGCATTTCCGGTGCCCATACAGCGTGGAAACGGTTATCCATCGGATCATTATTGATAGACTTCTTCGCATATTTCTCTCCCTCTTTATATACTTTGGGATCTTTCTGCCAGGTACCGTCTTTTTCCATTGACCAGATTCGTCCCATGGCTTCCCATATCTTCAGGTCTTTGGAGCGCCAAAGATACAAACCGTCATTCCAATCCCAGCAATGTCTCTGTCCCGGAAAGTGACGGTCGGGGGTAGAAGTGGTTCCAGTGATATAGTAGTAACCGTCGGGGCCTAGTGTTGCCCATGTGTCACGCATCCAGTAGTCAAATGCCGGTTGAACAGATTTTGGGACACGCAGCTCCGGAGCGTTTGTATCAGCAGTTCCATATGCTTGTGCCGATGCTGTGCTGACTGAGACAAATCCTGTCAGTAAAGCAAGTCCTAATCGCAATATAAATTTCATAGATTACAGTTTTATTATTTACGGATACAAAAGTAGGCTGTTACAGGATTGAGCTCATGGAACAATGTCTTTAATATCCGTCAATATGTACATTCTTTTGATTTATTATTGTTCGGGTTGGAGATAATTATAAGGATCCTGTTTAAAATGATAACGTTTCCGGGGAAGAGGGAGTGGATCCTGCAGACGTAATTCCCATGCGACTAACTTCGTCAGAAGCTCTGTCTGAACAGCAGTGTATTTCTTTTTACCAAACAGGTTATCTACTTCCGAAGGATCTTTCTTAAGATTATATAGTTCTCCGTTTCCATAGTTATCCATCACCAGTTTCCAGTCGTCTTTTCTGACCATACGAGAGGTACCGCTTTGAGTCCAGGTATTGAGTTCATCAAAGTATGCAATCTTACCCGGCGTCAATGCCCCTTCCTGTTCGAAAGTAAGAGAAGAATCCAGTCCGACATGTGCTCCTCCAAAACCTTGTTGTACGACAATGCTGGAAAACTCTTCTTTGGGGTATTCTTTTCCGGTCAACATCGGCCATAAGCTACGACCTTGAACACCAGCCGGAATCTTGGCACCGATTGCAGAACAAAGAGTAGGAAAAATATCAGCAATTGACACATGGCTATCCATAGGGGCTGATTGATTCTTGACATGATATCCTGCCCATACCATCGGGATACGTGCGAGACTTTCAGAAAGTCCGGCTCCTTTGCGGATCAACCCGTATTCTCCCCAATAATCGCCATGATCTGAAAGAACAACAAAGATTGTATTTTCAAACTGCCCGCTGGCTTTTAACGATTCGATCAGTCTCTTTATCTGGTCATCTATTAAACGGATCATGCCGATATAATTAGCACGGATTCTGGGTAGGTCCTGTTCCAGATTAGGACAAGACGCATCTTCCAGTTCTGCTAAAATGCGATATTTCTCTCCTTTCTTTTCCAAGTCTTTACGTGACGTCTTCAATACGGGAAGCTTATCCGGCGAAAACATAGAATAATAGGGTTCGCAAACCTGATAAGGATTATGAGGTTCCGGGAAAGATACCCACACAAAGAAAGGATTCTCTTTTTGACTCTCTATCCATGACAATGTCTCATTAACGATTTTAGCAGGGTGTTGCTCCTCTACAGGAATTGGCGAAGGTTCCAGCCATTGTCCCCTGGCTTTCTGGTTTAAGAAACGAGCCGTCTCTTTTTCTTCGGGAGTCGTTTTCTTATTTTTACCCCAATGCCCGTATTCTGACCAAAAGTCCAAGTCAGCAGGTTTCAGATAAGCATGGTTTTTACCTACAAGTGCTGTTTTATATCCGTTTTCTTTTAATACGCCCACCAAGTCCTGTTCAAAAAAGATATCCGGAATGTTGTGGTTGGTACGTACATGGGTTGCCGAAGGAAAACGTCCGGTGAACATGGAGCAGCGGGCAGGAGAACTGGCCGGTGCTACAGTATATGCTTTGTTAAACCATACATTTTCCTGAGCTAATTGATCTACATAAGGAGTAACTGCCAGAGGAAAACCTTCTCTGCCACATAGGTCAGCACGCTGCTGATCGGTCATAATGATTACAATATTCGGCTTGTCGGTTTGTGCCATCAATGACATAGACAAACCCTGTAATGCCAATCCCGTAATACAAAACGCTGCATTTCTCATATTTATCTTATTTAAAACGGTATACAATCATTGAAGAAGCCTCAAGCTGCAAATCTTTATTTAAGTCCAGTGTTACGGTCGACTGAACTGGCTTTACTGCATCCGGCATTTCCGGAGTGTTATTCTTGCCGGGTTCCAGACTCAATGTTATTTTTTGTGCCTGTATCTTTTTCCCAAATCCTTTCACTGCTGTTTGAAGTACCACCTCCTGTTTTCTCAAATTGATCAGTTTCAGGATATATTCTTTACTTTCACTATCATATCCCATCGTAACAAAGACATTCTGCAAACCCTTCATCCCCTGAATCCCAGCATCCAGGCATACATCGAAAGTGTGGTCTCTGAACATTTTTGATAAATAATAGAAAGATGTCCTGATGCTGCAATCTACCCCATTGATTAGCATAGAGTGCAACTGACGATGCTCTGAAAAATCCCAATGGCGCATCACCGGACGTTCTGCCAATAATGGATTCAAGTCTCCATTACGTTCAAGAGACATTCGCACCGCTCCGCTGGCTAACAGATTATAGGGATACTTCCCGTCAATGCCCAATTCTCCAACAAACAAATCCGCTATTCCCCGTTCATAGTTGTCAAAACGGTAATGCTGCTTGCAAGCCCATTCGACAGGTTGATAATGGTGTTCATCGAATACCTTCACATTCTTCGGGTTCACAAACTTCGCAATATCAATCCGTTTGTCGTCATTTTCTTTGCCTATGATACTGTTGGCTATGTATATCAAGTCGGGGTACTGTCTGTGTAACGCTTGATAAATCTTCTCGTAACGTTCCCAATAAACAGGTCCGAAGTCTTCGTTTCCAATTTCAATGTACTTTAGAGGGAAAGGCTTCGGATGTCCGTTCTTTACACGTAAAGCCCCCCATTTGCTGGTTTCCGGACCGATTGCGTATTCTATGGCATCCAGTGCATCCTGAATATAAGCATCCAGATCAACGTCCGGTTGAATGAAATTCCAGGGAGAACTTTGCTTTACCCAACCTGTACAGATCATCCCTGTAGGGATTACGTACATAGCATCTGCTCCCAAATATTCGCACAATTCGTAAAACTCATGATAACCAATTCCATCTGTACGGTAGTAAGGCGCCCATTTACTCCATTGTCCCGGTCGATTTTCAATGGGACCTATTGTCTTTTTCCAGTGGTACATGGTAGCTTCATTCACCCCATGCACAATACATCCGCCGGGAAAACGAATGAAATCCGGTGCATATTCTTTCAAGTTCTGCATAATATCCGCCCGAAAAACTGATTTTCCATTGTCCCATGTATCAGAAGGGAATAAAGAGACGACATCCAGTTGGAATTGCCCTTTACCTAACGGCTGAATGGCAAGCATCCCCCGTTTGACATCTTTATCAGGTTTTAATGTTCCGGTAAGTTTCGTCCACTCTTTACCCTTTACATCCAAAACAAGCTGAGTACTGACCGGTTTACCTTGTTCGTCTACCAGCATAACTTGAAGAAGAGCTGTATAATTTTTGCTTTTTATATACATGGAAAGATGATAAGATACCTCCTTTCGTAGATTCATACCGTAATATCCCCGATTTAGAATCATTGCCTCCGGATTGTTTGCAATATCTTCAGTCACGTTGACCAGCATTGAATACTTATTCTCCTTATTCAGAGGATTTTCTTCTGTACGGCTAATGAAAATGGGAGTATAAGACAGAGGATAAGTGTTCCATCCGATCAGAGGGTCTACATGAAATACATCTTTGTTTTTTCCACGCGGATTCGGTACATTCTGATAAAGCCCATTTTTGACCGCCAGATCTGCGGGTGGAGTTGCTTCTTCGAATGAACGGTTGCGTACCAGTTCGGCATGCAAGGCACCTTCTCCTATCATACCAATCTCTTCATAATGGAACCCATATTGGACACGGCTTACTTTGCGTGTTTTCTGTTTGTCGATATGCAAAACACCCTCATGAGTATCATTTACCTGGCTTCCTGTTATCGGCTGGATAAACATAAAACAGCACAGGCAATACACTGCCGTTCTGCAAAATTTTGTTTTCATGGTCTTTTCATTTGGTTTACGATACAAATGTAGAGAATTCAAAGAATAAACATTCGTAACATCATGTTCAATATAAGGAAGCATGTATTGTTTGAGCCCATAAAGCTTCGATTGTGCACATAATTTCTAATGGAATATACATTTGTACTAGAAAAACCGATAGAAAAAAGACTATCTTTGAGCGTTAAACAAGGAGTAGAATCAGATATGAAAAGGAGTACACTCAAAAATCTTATATCGGTAGCAGTTTGTTTATTATTCCTGCTTCATCCGACATTTGCGGAAGGAAAAATCCAATATAATAATGTCCGCTTCAAACAGCTAAGCATTACAGAAGGGCTTTCTCATAATACTGTCAATGCCATATCTCAGGACAGTAAGGGATTTATGTGGTTTGGCACCAGGAATGGATTATGCAGATATGATGGGTATAATATTACCCGGTACTTTCACGAAGAAGGGGATTCCACTACAATCAGCCATGATTTTATCACCAAACTATATAATGACCCCTGCCGGAATGTCCTCTGGATTTCTACGGAGCAAGGAATCTGCAAATACAATCCCCAGAATGAACAATTCACACGCTATCACATAGAGGGAAACAATAAGAACAGTGTCTTATTTCTGAACACGTCTGACAGCAGATTGCTGACCGGATGCAGTAACGGCATCTATCAATACGATAATGAAAAAAACAGCTTCACTCCTTTTATATTAAATGAAGGAAAAGGAGAAAATATTCGTGGACTGGTAGAAGACTCAAACAATGTTCTATGGATAAACAGTAACAAAGGGGTGAAACGCTATAATCTAAAGAAGGAACAATTTGAACCACTGCCTCTGAACATCCGTCCATTTTTGGAAACGTGCATTCAATTAGTTATGTTGCCTGGCAATCAGTTGTTATTCAATACACCTCAAGAGGTATTTGTGTACAATATCAATAATGATTCGCTGTATCCTCTGGCCGCGATCAAGGATATCAGACAATTCAGATGTGCAACAACTGATACTATGAACAACATCTGGCTGGGAACCGAAAATGGAATTTTCATTTATGACCAGACCTTTCGGTTAGTGACTCACTATCAGCAGTCGGAAAGTGACTTGAGTAATCTGAACGATTCTCCTATTTATAGCCTTTTTGAAGATTACAATCATAACATGTGGGTTGGAACCTATTTCGGTGGTGTGAATTATTTTATATATGCTTCGGATCAGTTCCGGATTTATCCTTATGGAAACTCTCCCAATCATCTGAGTGGTAAAGCTGTACGCCAGATCATCAATACTCCGGACAACGGGCTCTATATTGCTACCGAAGACGGAGGGCTTAACTACCTGAACAGCAATCGGGAAATAACGCGTTCCGAACGACTCCATGAACGGATGAATATAAAAGCCCGGAATATACATTCCTTGCTGATTGACAGTAAACAGAACCTATGGATCGGTCTGTTTCTTCGGGGAATGAACTATTATATGCCCAAAGAGAACAAAACGCTTTCTTTTAATGACGGAATGGGGAAAAACTCATCCGGGTTCTGCATCATAGAAGACGAAACCGGCAAAATCTGGTATGGAGGGCCGTCGGGACTATTTACCTTGAAGAAACAGAACGGCAGTTTCCAGTTGAAAAAAGTTTCTGCACTTCCTGTCTTTTGCATGCTTAACCTCAATGACAGCATTATCTGGACTGGAAACCGTCAAAATGGAATATACCAGATAAACAAACGAACAGAAGAACAGACACCTCTTCCACAATTCTCATCCAGTAAGTTGTATATGACTTATTTATATATGGACTCGCAGGGGAATATTTGGGCAGGAACGAACAATGACGGGCTTTTTGTTCTGAATAAAAAAGGCGAAAAATTGAAAAGTTATTCGAAGAAAGAATTGGGATCGAACGCTATAAAAGGTATAATAGAAGATGATCAGAACACTATATGGATAGGAACAGACAACGGATTATGTAATATTCAGCCGAAATCCGGATTAATCAGCCGGTATACCATAGCCGACGGACTGCCGACCAATCAGTTCAATTATTCCTCTGTCTGCAAGAAACCCGACGGCGAACTGTTCTTCGGAACAATTAATGGAATGATTTCTTTCTATCCTGAACAGGTGCGCCCTGTAGAACCTCATTTTAATATCGCTTTGACAGGAGTATGGAGCAATAACGATGTCGTATCTTCCAGCAATCCGGATGCGCTACTGCCCGCCTCTATCTCTGAAAGTGATGTGATGACGCTTACCCACGAACAGGCACAATCCATACGTATCGAATACTCAGGGCTTAATTATCAATACAAAGATAAAACGCAATATGCCATGAAGCTGGAAGGCATCGATAAAGAATGGCAGTTTGTAGGCAATCAGCATCAGGTACGTTTCTCTAATCTCCCGACCGGAGATTATACATTGAAGATTAAAGCAAGCAATGACGGAGTAAACTGGGATGAAAAAGGACAGAAAGAGTTGACTATCCATGTACTACCTCCGTGGTGGCTTTCTATATGGGCCTATCTGACCTACGTATGTATGGTTCTCTGCATCATCTATTTGGCATATAAATATACCAAAGCCAGGTTGATTCTTCTTATGAGACTGAAAACGGAACATGAGCAACGGGTTAATATGGAGAAGATGAATCAATCGAAAATAAACTTCTTTACGTACGTATCTCATGATCTGAAAACACCGTTGACTTTGATCCTGTCACCACTTCAGCGGCTCATCAAACAGAAACAAATCGATAATAATGATCGCGAGAAACTGGAAGTCATCTACCGCAATGCCAACAGAATGCATTATCTTATTGACGAACTGCTCACTTTCAGTAAAATCGAAATGCAGCAAATGGAAATTAACGTCAGAAAAGGAAACATCATGCATTTCCTGGAAGAGATTTCTCATATCTTCGATATTGTATCTAAGGAAAAGGAGATTGATTTCATTGTCAGTCTGGAAGAAACGGATGAAGAAGTCTGGTTCTCTCCATCCAAGCTGGAACGCATCATGTATAATCTGCTGTCGAATGCTTTCAAATACACCCAGCCGGGAGATTATGTGAAACTCAGTGCCAAGCTTCTCAAAAAAGATTCGGAAAATTTCATCGAAATATCAGTAAAAGACAGCGGCAGAGGGATTCCTAAAGAGATGAAAGATAAAATCTTTGACAGCTACTTCCAAGTAGAAAAAAAGGATCATAGAGAAGGCTTCGGATTGGGGTTATCTCTCACGAAGTCACTGATTCATATGCATAAGGGGGAGATTAAGGTTGAAAGCGAAGTCGGAAACGGATCGGAATTTATCGTCAGCCTGAATGTTTCAGAATCTGCCTATAGCTCTTCGGAGAAATCTTTGGAAAGTATCACGTCCGAAGAAATACAGAAATATAATCTGCGGATGAAAGAAACGATCGAACTGATTCCCGACCAGTTGATTTCTACCGAGCAAGATAACACCGACGTCAAAGAAAGTATCCTTATTGTAGAAGATAATAAAGAGATGAATGATTATCTGGCAGAGATATTTAGCAAAGATTATCAGGTATTTCGTGCTTACAATGGTGCTGAGGCTTGTAAGTTACTGAAGAAGCAACTGCCCGATCTGATAGTCAGCGATGTAATGATGCCCGTGATGGATGGTCTGGAATTAACGGCATACGTCAAACAGGATTTGAATAGCAGTCATATCCCGGTAATTCTGCTAACTGCTAAAACGGATGAATTGGATCATACTCAAGGGTACTTGAAAGGGGCGGATGCGTATATAACCAAGCCTTTTAATGCACAAAATCTGGAACTATTGGTTCAGAATATGCGTACTAACAGAAAGCAGAACATTGAGTATTTCAAGCGGATCGAGAAGCTGAACATTACACAAATAACGAACAATCCACGTGATGAAGTATTTATGAAAGAGTTAGTTGACCTGATTATGGCCAATATCAAAGACGAAGAGTTCGGAGTTACTGAAATTATTACTCATATGAAAGTGAGCCGAAGCCTGTTGCATACCAAGCTTAAATCATTGACCGGATGTTCTATCACCCAGTTCATGCGGACTATAAAGATGAAAGAAGCAAAGATTCATTTACAGAATGGCATGAATGTCTCGGAAGCTTCGTACGCCGTAGGAATGTCCGACCCTAACTATTTTACAAAATGTTTTAAGAAAGAGTTTAATATCACTCCTACTGAATTTATCAAACAACTGAATCTGTAAATTAAAAAACAAACTTATATCTAATGCTTATTAATATTTAATACATGAAAGTACATGTAAAATGAAAACATTTAGAATTATTGTATTGCTATTAGTTCTAGGAATTAATGCTACAGCACAAGAAAATCAAAATTTTGCTAAGATACTAGATACTTATGTAGGTACTTGGGTTTATCAGAAAAATGATACCGTATTTAAAATTAAATTTCAAAAAGGTCAACAGCTATGGACAAAAAAAACCGCAAATGGACTTTATGGAGGATATTATCTATCAGTCAATGGAAGAGTATTGGAAGATTATATGGGAGAACTTCCTACGTGTTGGGATGTATTAAAAGAGTGTCAGCCTAATAATTTGTTTATATGGGCTTACAGTCCTTATACTGATGAATTAGGAAGTTTAGGTATAATATTTTATGACCAACGTAAAAGACACTTTGGTGGTAAGGGGATTACAGGTGGATACATACAGTTATTGTCGCCTACTAAGATTCGCTGGAAACTGGATGAGGAAAAAGGAATTTGGAATGAGACAGAAGGTGATGAATCTATTAGTGACGCAGGAAGGAGACCAATTGGCTTTTCTGTCCCAGATGACGTTATTATGACGAAAGAATAAGTATTGCGTGGAATGTGTATTGCAGGAATTATATGCCCGACAATAATTTTTCACTAATAGTCATAGGTTATAATTAGATGTAACTAAAAATGCAAGTACATATAAAATGAAAACATTCAAATTTATCTTATTAGCATTAGTTGTTAGTAATACTATTACAGCACAGAAGAATGTACGTCCTACTAAGAATTTGGATTCTTATGAAGGTACTTGGATTTATCAAAAGAACGATATTATTTTCAAAATAAAGCTACAAAAAGGGCAAGAGGCATGGAGAAACGATCTAATTAACGGACTTTATGGAGGATATTATCTTTCTGTTAGAGGAGAGGTATTAGAGAACTATATGAGTGGATTCCCTGTATATTGGGATTTTTCAAAAGACCCTCGTCCTAATAACATGTATATTTGGGTTTCTAATCACTCACTTCGTTTAGATGATATCAATCCCAATTATGTTAGCGTTTGGTTTTATGACCAACGTAAAAGACATTTTGGTGGTAAGGGAATTACAGGTGGATACATACAGTTATTGTCACCTACTAAGATTCGCTGGAAACTGGATGAATTAACAGGTATTTGGAATGAGACAGAAGGTGATGAATCTATTAGTGATGCAGAAAGGAGACCAATTGGCTTTTCTGTCCCAGATGACGTTATTATGACGAAAGAATAGATGCTATTCACATATGCAGTTGGGCATAAGTAAGGGAGTGTAATTTAAACTCTGTCTGGTTTCTATTTCTTTTAAATCACAACAAATA
>OBAS01001102.1_pt1 | contig 17075 bp, 10 predicted proteins | sample 1517591 | NCBI WGS metagenome assembly OBAS01 (sample SAMN04571700, study PRJEB22368) | human gut metagenome | biome: human gut; material: stool | host: Homo sapiens | place: Luxembourg | collected 2012-10-05
AGGTGAACGCACCGATTTTTAAGAATGTGATAAATAAAGAGCAAATTAGTTTCATACCTGTATATCCTGCCTTCTTCGAATAATACCTACGAGTAAAACGCCCAATAGAATCAGGCAGCCAGACAACACCTGCGACACGCGGACACCTGGCATCAGATAGAGACTGTCAGTACGAAGTCCCTCTACAAAGCAGCGTATCACACCATAGCCGATCATGTAAAACGGAAGCAGATGAATGATGGCTTGGCAGAGCGTAAACCCAAGCCCAAGACTTCGGCGGCTGTCGCCAATCGGATGCGTTCATTGGATGGAGACGAGGACAGGCACACAAGAATATGCTCTTTTGGAAGTTCGCTTCCTTTGTTCTGTACATTTTCACCACCCCTCTTAAACGATATTATAGCACCAAGATGTGAAGGCTTCAACTGCGCCCAATCGGATTCGTTGTCCGGAAATGAAATTTGCTCTGAATCATAGATCACGATTTCTACATGGGCATGACTGCTGCAAAACCGGGAAAGCGTTTCCTCAAGTTCGTCAGGAGAAATATTTCCGGCCAGATGCACGCACTGCTCAGGCTGCTGTTGTTCGGGCGCTTCCTCGCTTCGCTTCTGATTTTCATCCAGAAAGCGATCCAGCCGCTTCATCAAAAACCAGCCGAACAGGAATATTAACGCTGTCCCAGCGATCAAAACTACATCTTCCACATACCCTCACCGTCCGTTCAGATTCGGAAGCACTTTTGCAGCGCTTTGTATTCGCCCAACGCTAAAATCGTTATTTCCCCGGACAGCACCGTATCAGGTGTAATTGATACTTCGGTTTTTCCCGAATGCTTGATGCCAAGAATGTTGATAGACAATATTTGTACTTTTTGTGCTAAAGCTCTGTTTTTGGAGCTTTGCGTTTATTATAAAACTCTAGCGGGGAAACTCCATCCCCGTACCTGTTGACTGGAGCGGAAAACCGCGATACAATAAAAGAAACGACCTTTTTACGGCAGCAGGCCACGAGGAAAACAAACTATGGAAGTAGAACTGCTCAAAAAATACGGCAGTGTGAGCCCCGGCAAAATAGAGAATCTGGACGGCACGACTGAAACTGTCGATTTCCGCTTTTCAACGGCGATCCGCTTTTACCACAACATGGAGGACGCCGATTTCCCACTGCACTGGCATGCCCCTGGCGAGATCATCTCCCCCATCGAGGGTACCTACACGGTTACGATTGCGGGCAAGACCGTGACGCTGCAGCCCCATGATGTGCTGATTATCGCATCGGGCGAGCTGCACAGCATTCGCGCACCCAAAACGGGGGAGCGATACATCATGAACTACAGCGTATCGTACTTTCATCAGATACAGGACATGGCCGAGTTGTTCAACACGTTCTACCCCTTCCGCCTTGTCACCCGGCAGGAGGACCCCGAACTGGCCGACCAGCTGTTTGCGGTGCTGGCGCAGATAGAGGGCGAGTATTTCAGCACGAACGTCTGCCGTGAGAGCGAGATCATGGCCTTGATGCTGCACTTTTTCTCGATCTTCGGGCGGTATGAGCACCGCCAGAACAGCGAGCAGGTGCTGGATTACCCCAAGCAGCAGGACCACATGCGCCGCTTTGCAGAGCTGTGCGCCTATATCAACAACCACTGCACCGAGCGTCTCTCGGTCGAGGATCTGGCCTCCCGCGCGGGGTTTAGTGTCTACCATTTTTCGCGCCTGTTCAAGGAAAACACGGGCATGACCTGCCACAATTACCTGGTGGCGCGCCGCATCATCTATGCCAAAGCACTGCTGGTGGACGATACGATCCCCATCACTGAGATTGCTATGCGGTCGGGCTTCAACTCGATCGCAACCTTCAACCGCCTGTTCAAGGCACAGATAGGCTATACCCCTACCGAGTACCGCCAGATGGCCTCCCACGGATAAAAAAGCGCCGCCGCGTGAAAGTTCCACGCGGCGGCGCACTTTTTAATTATTCGTAAATTTTGCGGCCGTGGGCATCGCCGATGCCCGTTTTGCGGTAGAAGTAGGTGTTGATAACGTCGCGCCACTCACAGGCGTGCTCCTTCTGGTGGGCAAAGCGTGCCTCCAGGCGGGCGTACACGGCAGGATCCAGGTAAGGCTTCAGCGTCACAACCTCGTCGTAGAACCGCGCGGCGTCCTCGGCACCCTCGAAGTGGGTGTCGTAGATGTGCTGCAGGATCGTTTTGCCGCTCTTGAGCACATAGTTGTACGGCATGTGGTGGAAGAAGAGCAGCAGCTCTTCGGGGCAGGTCTCCACATTGGCGTACATTTCGGCCAGTTCGGGGGCGTACTGGTGGCAGTAATCGCTGCCCGTGGGCGAGCGGTCAATGCCAATGCCGTCGAAGGAGGCGCGGTGGTAGCAGCCCCAGCGGCTGTACTCATAACCGTCAACGTTGGGGCCGTAGTGGTAGTTGGGGTTGACCATCCAGCCCACGCCCAGGGGGGCGTTGTATTTCTCATAGGTGGGCCAGGACTGCATCAAAATGCGGTGCAGCGTCTTTTCCACAGGCTCATTGTTGCCGAAGGTCAGCCGCAGCCACTCGCCGGCAATCACGGCGGGGTCCAGCGTGGTGTCATAGCTCAAGCGGCCGAATCCGTAGAGGTTCGCAGCGGCCAGGTCGTGGCCGGTCCAGTTTTCATCGTTGCCGGTGTTGGTCACGGCCACCATTCCGTTGCCCGCGCCTTGGATCAGCGCACGCACATGGGCGTCGCCGTTCGGGCGGGTGTGCATGTCGAAGTCCAAAATCTGGCGGAACCAGGGCATCAAGTAGCAGACGTGGCGCTGCTGGCCCGTGTACTCCTGCGCAATTTGGAACTCCACGGCAATGTGGGTGTGCTGCAGGCCGCCAATCAGCGGGGAGACCGGTTCGCGCACCTGGAAGTCCATGGGGCCGTTCTTGATTTGCAGCGTGACGTTGTCGCGGAAGGTGCCGTCCAGCGGCATAAAATAGTCGTAGCCTGCGCGGGCGCGGTCAATCTTGGTATTGCGCCAATCCTGCTGGCAGTTGTAGACGAAACAACGCCAGACAATGTGACCGCCGCAGGGGGCCACGGCATCGGCCAGCATGTTTGCGCCGTCGGCCTGGTTGCGACCGTAGGTGAAGGGGCCGGGGCGGCCCTCGGAGTCGGCCTTTACCAGGAAACCACCCAGGCCGGGCAGGTTTGCCCAGACCTCCTGGGCCTTATCCGCCCACCACTTGGCCACGGCGGGGTCGCAGGGGTCAGCGGAGTCCATGCCGCCCAGCTCCATCGGGGCGGCAAAGTTGATGCTCAGATACAGCTTGACGCCGTAGGGGGTGAAGATTTTCAGATACTCTTGCAGAGCGCCGAAGTAGCGGTCGGTGATGAGCCAGCTGGCGGCGTCCTTGACGTTGACGTTATTGATTGTGATGCCGTTGATGCCCACGGACGCGAGCATACGGGCGTAAGCCGTCAAACGCGGTACATCGATTAGAATTTCGGAATCTTTGAAAAAGAAGGAATCACCGGAGTAGCCGCGCTCAATGCTGCCGTCCATGTTATCCCAGTGGTTCAGCATGCGCAGGCGGTTGGATGGTGCCTTCTCCTCATCGGCGGTGAACTGCGCCCACGCCTTGCCTGCAGTCTGCAGATTGCGCAGCAGTGCAAAAACGCCGTACAAAACGCCTACTTCGCTGCCGCCCTCGATGGTGCAATGGCCGTCGGCGGCCTTCAAGCGGTAACCCTCAGGGTCCAGGGTCGTGTCCAGCGCCAGGGTGATGTCGTCGCCCTCGGTCAGCGCTGCGCCGTACAGGCCCTTGAAGCCCTCGGCCAGTTCTGCCTTGGCGCGGTCGATGGTTTCGCCCGTCAGCTCGGTATGCAGAGAAATCGCGTCGCAACGGCAGCCCCTAATCTCCGGGTATGCCAGCCAGCACTTGGTAAATGCCATGGTAAAACCTCCTATATATGTGAATAAAATTATTGTTGTTCCAGAATTTTTATCAGCCGTTCCGCAGCTTCTTTGCCGTCGCCGGGGCGGTTCGCACTGCCGAAGCTGAAACGTAAGGTCGACAGCGCATCCTCGGCCGCAGTGCCGCCCAGAGCCATTAAAACGTGGGAGGGTTCCTGCACGCCGCGGTTGTCGCACGCTGCGCCGGGGGAGACACTGACCCCTGCTACATCCAGCTGGTAGGTCAGCCGCTGGCCGCTGCGGCCGGGTAGGCCAACGCTCAGCAGGCCCGGCAGGCCGTCCGCAGGGGTGTGCAGCCGTGCTTCGGGCCGGGCAGCATGCAGCGTCTGCCAAAACTCCTCGGCCAGGGCACGCTTTTTGGCAGTGCGCTGGCGGCGCTCGGCGCAGGTGACCTTGAACGCTGCGGCCAAGCCCGCAATCAGCGCTGCGGGCTCAGTGCCGGGGCGCAGGCCGTACTGTTGACTGCCGCCGTAAATCAGCGGGCGCAGTTTGCGAGGCTCGCGCACATACAAGAAGCCGATGCCCTTCGGCCCGCCGAACTTGTGAGCCGACGCCGACAGAAAATCGATGCCGTCCAGCGGGATGGCCAGGTGTCCCGCAGCCTGCACAGCGTCAACGTGCAGCAGCACATCCGCCTCACGGCAGAGCGCTGCCAGCGCGGGGATGTTCTGTACAACGCCTACCTCGTTGTTGGCGTACTGCAGGCTGACCAGGTTGGGGTGGGCCGCCAGGGCGCGGGTCAAGCTCTCAGGTACAACGCGGCCGAACCCGTCAACCTCCAGCGTTGTCATGCGGCCGCCGTCGTCCCGGATTGACGCGCAGGCGTTCAGAACCGAGTGGTGCTCGATGGGCGTTGTGACCACATGGCCACCCTGCGGCACCGTGCCACGGATGGCCCAGGTGTTGCTTTCGCTGCCGCCGGAGGTGAAAAATATATGGTCGGGGGTGCAGCCCAGATTTTCCGCCACGGTCAGCCGTGCTTTTTCCACGGTCTGCTTGGTGTGCAGGGCGCTGCGGTAGAGTGCGGCGGGGTTCGCGTACTCTTGGTAAGCGGTATACATGGCCTCCAGCGCCAGCGGCTCAATGGGCGCGGTGGCGGCATGGTCCGCATAAATTTCGTGGTTCATAGGTAGTTGCCTCAAATAAATGTAAAGGAATCAAAGTCAAACTGCGTGCCGGGCAGGAAGAGGAACGTGACCTGCCGCGCCCCTGTGACGGGCTCAAACGTGAAGGTTTGCTCGCCCCAATCGGCCTGTGGGCCAAACTCGACCACACGGCGCTCGGTCTCACCGCCGTCTGCAGCGGCAAACATCAGATGCACCGTGTTGGCGGGCAACGGGCTGCGGCCCGTAATGCGGATGCCGCAGCAGCCGGTCTCGCCAAAGTCCATGCGGTCAAACAGCAGCGAGACATTGTTGCCGATGCCCAGCACACGCGACCCGTCGCGGGTAAAGGAATCGCCATAGACGGCATCGCACGCGCCCGCAGCCAGGGTATCCCATGCGCGAGAATGACGGGTGAAGGTAAAGCCCTTGATGTGGACCTTCACGTTCAGCTCCACGGCAAACCTGCCGATGCCGCGCAGGAGCTTGTCCAGCTTGAAGGTGTCGGGCTGGTAGACGTTCCACTGCTTGGGCTTGTGGTAGACGCGCTCGCCGATCATTGTACTGCCCTCGGCGTAGGGCTCGCCGTCCCAGAAGCGGAAGGTCGTCGGTTCTCCGTCCAGCACAAAGATTGGCAGCTCCACCGTATCTGCACCATCGGGGCCAAAGTCGATATCATCGAACAGCACCCAGCTGCGGCCCGTGCGGGAGGTGGAAACGCCACGCTCGTTGCCGTTGCCGATGTCGCCGAAGGACGCATCAAAACGGCTGGCCGAGATAAATTCATAAGGGTTCTTGTGCAGCTGACCGACGCCAGAGATGGACAGCTCCAATTGGGAGATCAGCTGCGGCGCATCGTGGCCGTTGCGCACCAGGGCGCGAACCCGCAGTGTGCCATCGCCCAGGGCGGTCACCGTCAGCACGTCACCATCTGGCTGCATGGCCGCGTTCACGGCGGGTACACCCTTGTCGTCGGTCAACTGCCACTCGATGTCGGTGAAGGTTGCTGCTGCAGGCCGGCGTGCGGCGGTGATGTGCGTTACGGGGTGCTCCTTGTCCAGCGCTGTGCGCTTGGCGGTCAGGGCCAGCTTGCGCACAGGGATTTCCTGCGTGCTGCCGCCAAAGGTCAGCGGCGGCAGACGGCGGCGAACGGGGCCCTCAAACGGGGCGGCGTTCAGCGTCAGCACTGCAGGGCGCAGGCCGGGGGCCGTGACATCCACGGTAATCGTGCCGGTGCGGCCATTGCCCGCCACAACGGCCAACAGCATGCCACTGAAAAGGCGGCGGCTGTCGGTCTGGTACTCATCGGGGTCGGCGCTGTCGCCGTTGTCAAGGCCCACCAACACACCCGCGCCATTTACGCGGACCGTCACGCGGTCGTTCGCGTTGCGCACAGGGTTGCCGTTCTTGTCGCGGGTTGTGATTGTGATAAATGCAAGCTCACGGCCATCGCCGGAAATCGTCTTGCGGTCAGCCTGCAGGCAGACCATAGCGCTGTCATCGAAGGAATCCTGCTCATCGGTTGCCACGACCTTGCCGTTTTCATCGTAGGCTACGACCTTGACGTTGCCGGGGCGGTAGGCTGTCTGCCAGCTGGCGGTACGGCCCTTGGCGGAGTCCAGCACCTTGCGGCCAAGGCTCTCGCCGTTCACAAACAGTTCTACGCTGTGGGCGTTGGTGCAAGCGCAGAGGTCAATCAGCTGTCCTTCGTTGAAGTCCCAGTAGGGGAACAGGTGTACCATTGGGTGTGTTTTGGGGTCGAGCCACGCGGCCTGCACAACGTAGTAGGCGTCCTTCGGGAAGCCTGCCGTGTCAATCGTGCCGAAATAGCTGCTGCGCGTGTGGTAAGGTGTCGGCTCGCCGATGTAATCCCACCCGGTCCAAAGGTACTGCCCCAGCGTGAACGGCCAGCGCTGCTCGCTCTGCAGACAGACATCCCAGCTCTCCGCGCCCCAACTTGTGCGGCTGTTGCCCAGGCTTGAGCACTGCAGGTCATCATCAGACAGCAGGCTTTGCGAAAGCGGGAAGTGGTAGATGCCGCGGCTCTGCACGATGGACGACGTTTCACTGCCGTAGATGACCCAGTCGGGGTGCTTCTCGTGGTGGCTGGCGTAGAGGCGCTCGCCGTAATTATAGCCCGCGACCTTGATGATATCGGCACAGTGCTGTGTATTTTCCCACGGCATGTAGTTGGAACCGAGCGTTGGGATGCCGTTGCGCGCAGGGTCGTGCGCGGCGACCTCGGCCAGCAGCATCCGCATTGTGTCCGCGCCCTCGGAACCCGCGTGGGTGTCGTAGATCTCGTTGCCGATGCACCAGAACAGCAGGCTTGGGTGGTTGCGGTCGCGGCGGATCCAGGCAGCAACATCCTTTTCCTGCCACTCGTCAAAGAAGCGGCCGTAGTCGTAAGGGTTCTTGCCGCTGCGCCAGCAGTCGAAGCTCTCGACATCCATCAAAATGCCCATCTCGTCGGCCAGATCCATGAACTGCGGCGCGGGCGGTGTGTGACCTGTGCGTATGCTGTTAACCCCCATGGACTTGAGGATTTCAAGCTGACGCTTGGCGGCGCTGTACTCAAACGCCGAACCGAGACAGCCGAAATCGTGGTGGATGCAGACACCCTTGATCAAAACGCGCTTGTGATTCACCAGCAGCCCGCAGTCGGGTGTGGCTTCGATGGTGCGGCAGCCAAAGCGGGTGGTTAGTGTGTCGGTAACGCCATCGGCGCCGGTTAGCTCTGCCGTGATGTGGTAGAAGTTCGGCGCGTCCAAGTCCCACAAAGCGGGGTCTTGCAGCGTGAAGGTGTGCGAGGCTTTGTAAATCGCGGTTTCCTTGCCCGTGCGCCAGCCATCGGGGGAGGGGAGAGCAGCCCATGCATCGGCAGGGATGGAGGCAGTGCCAAGAAGGCTGCCGTTGTCATCGGTCAGATGCAGCGTCAGCGTGCGGCCCGCGCTGGCGGCGGTGACGGAACCCGCCTCGGCAGTGACGGCCACGGTCCAAGCGCCGTTGTCGCCCTCTTTGGCAGCTACATACAGTCCATCGGGCATCAAGTGGAGGTCGGGAGCCTCCCACAGTTCCACATTGCGGTACAGGCCCGCACCGGAGTACCAGCGGGAGTTGGGGTGGCGCAGATTGCAGCGGACAAGAACCTCGTTCTGGCCCTCATGCAGCGCGTCGGTGATGTCGAACCAGAACGATGTGTAGCCGTACTTCCATTGGCCGACTTCGGTGCCGTTGACGAAAACGGTCGTATCCATGTAGGCCCCGCCGAACCAAAGCATGCGGCGGGTGCCGGGTACATCGGTGACAAAGAAATATTTGCGGTAGAACAGTGTGCCATCGCGGTACAGATCGTCCGCGTGGCGAATCTGCCAATCGTGGGGCAGGTCAACGGGGGTGAACTGCGCGTTCCAAGGCAGCAGCTCGGTATCCGGCGCGCAGGCGGCAAACAGCCAGTCGACGCTGAAATCGGTGCGTTTCATAAGGAACAGCTCCTTTTTAATAAGGGTAAGGGGATGTGACGGGAAGTGCCGTGCAGGTCCGACATGGCCGTGTCGGGCACACACGGTGCGCCCCGTCACCGGGGCGCGGTACTTGCGTACCATAAACAGCAAACCGGGGGCAGCCCCATGTTGTTACGTGAGGCTGCCCCCGGCAGTTGCATCACTGTCGCAGGGACAGTCAGTTTCCAAACAAATTACTTGCTTGCGTTGTAGGTGTCGTTGTACATATCAACGATGTTCTGCATGTTCTGGGCTTCGACCTCAGCAACGTAGGTATCCCAATCGTTGTTGATGTCGGCCTGATTCATGGCAAACTTGCAGGTCCAAGCGTTGACGGTATCGGTCATGGGGGTGCCCCACAGGTTCAGCATCTCCAGCTGATCCTCGTCGAAGGTAACGGTGGGATCCAGCGGGCGCAGCTTGCGGTACTGGCCCTGACGGTCGTAGAAGTCACGCAGATCATCGGTGAAGTTGCTGGTCAGCAGCTCGGTGTTGCCGCCATACATGAAGTTGCCGCAGGCGTAGCCCAGCTCTTCACGCAGGTCGACCTGATCGTCGGAGGTCTGTCCGATGGACAGGCCTTTGCAGTAGTAACCGGGGGTCAGGCTGTAGGTGCCGTCGGTGACGGTGTAGGTCTCGCCCTCTTTGCCCCACTTGGTCAGGGTCAGGCCCTCGTCAGAGTACCACAGCCAGTCAACAAAGCGCATCATCTTGATGAACTCGTCCTCGCCCAGCTCTTTCAGAGCGTTGGAAGAGATCATGATACCGCACTCAAGGCGCTGGTTCTCGGCCTGATAGTCGGATGTGCCGATGGGAGTGAGGATGCGGTACAGCTCGTAGTTGCCCTCGCCCAGCTGCTCCTTGACCTTGGCGTCCTGGACGGCGTACTGGGCACGGTTGGTGGACATGATGACGGTCTCGCCGCGGTAGAACTTGTTCAGCGCGGTGTCGTCATCCTGGGTCCAGGTCTCGGGGTCAAGAACCTTGTTCTGGACGAGCTTCTGCAGGACAGTGTAGGCCTGCTTGTATTTGTCGGAGACAGAGCCGTCAACGAAGGAATCGCTGTCGGCGTCATAGACCAGACCGTAGTTGGTGGTGATGGCCCAGCCGGTGTTGATATCGTAGGAGGCACCCAGCAGCTTCAGCAGGTTGCCGCCCTGACCGTAACCGGAGGTCTGGCCGCACCACATATCGGACCAGATGTAGTCATTCTCGCCGCACATGCCCTGCTCGACCATGTACTTCTTGACGCCGATCAACACGTCGGCGAACTTATCCCAGGTCCAATCCTTTTCCAGCTCGGTGACATCGTAGCCGGCAGCGTCAAAGATGTCCTTGCGGACGAGGAAGGTGTAATCCTGCAGAGCGGTCTCCTTCAGGCCGGGCAGGCGGTAGTACTTGCCGTCAGCCTGCGTGATGGTGGCCAAGTCGTCCTGCATGTTGTACTCCTCGACGAAGTTGGAGTAGTTGGGCATATACTGGACATAGTCGGAGACGGGGACAACGCCGCCGCCGGTGACATACGCAGTTTCAGTGTAGATCTTGGGGATGATGTAGGGGGAAGTGCCGGAAGAAACGGCCAAGGAAACCTTATCGGTGTAGTTGGAGTTGTCAACGACGGTCAGTTCCAGATGGACGTTGGTGGCATCCTCGATGGCCTTAAAGACGCCCTCGTTGATCCACTTGTCGTTCATGGGATAGGCGGGGTTGTCGTTGAAGAACATCGTGTAGGTGACAGGCTCGTCAGAGTGGAAGTGCTCGCCGTACTCATAGCCGAGGTTCGACTCGTCCGCAGCAGCGGTGTCGGTGGTAGCAGTGCTGCCATCGGTGTTGGTGCTTGCAGCCGTGGAGCTGCCGGAGCCGCCGCAGGCAGCCAGAGACAGCACCATGCCGGTAGCCAGCACGAGGGATGTGAGCTTTTTCATGTTTCGTAACCTCCATTACGTTTTTTCCTGCTCCCCGGAAGGCCCTGGGAAAACAGGCGTTTTCTTTCATCCGGCACCGGAGTCGGCGTCGGTTTTAAGACAGTGGAAAAACGGGACGCAGAGCACTAACGCGAAAACGTTAGCCCTTAACGCCACCCAGCATCATGCCCTGCACGAAATACTTCTGGATGAAGGGGTAGATGCAAATGATGGGAGCGGACGTCAGCACCATGGCGCAGGACTTGATGTTGGAAGCGATCTGCATGGCGTCGCCTGCATCGGCACTTGTGCCGGAAGCGCTGCTGATGAGCTGGCGCAGATAGTAGGCAACGGGCCATTTCGTGGTCGTATCCAAGTAGAGGAAAGCATCAAACCAGTCGTTCCAGTACTGGACGACGTAGAACAGTGTCATGGTGGCAATGATGGGCTTGGACAGGGGAATGGCGATGCGCCAGAACACGCCCCACAAGTCCAGGCCGTCGATCTCGCCGGCTTCTTCCAGCTCACGGGGGAGAGTGAGGAAGAAGGAACGCATCAGGATGACGTAGTAGGTGGAGATCATGCCGGGCAGGATGAAGGATGCCACGGTATCGCGCAGACCCAAAGAAACCATCAAAATGTAGTTGGGGATCATGCCGCCGCCAAAGTACATCGTGAAAATGATGAACTTGTTGATGGCCTTGCCGCCGTACAGCTCCGCCTTGGAAAGGGGATAGGCCAGCAGGGCGCTGAACAGCAGAGCGCAGACCGTGCCAATGATGGAGTACACAACGGTGTTGCCGTAATAGGGGATGAACTTGCCGTCGGTGACGACGTATTTATATGTGGAGATGTTGAAGTCCTTCGGGATCAGGCCGACTTGGCCTGCAACGATCGCCTGCGTAGAGGAGAAGGACTGGGCGATCAAGTACAGGAACGGGTAGAGCATCGCAACGCTGATCAGCGTCAGGATGATGGCGTTAAAGACCTTGAACACGCGGTAACTGGCGGATTCCTTGATCTTCATGGGGCCCATAGTAGTTGCTTTTGCCATTATTTTATCCTCCTAATTACCACAAACCGCTGCCGGTCAGCCAAGAGGAGACCTTGTTGGCAACCGTGAGCAGGACCAGGTTGATGACACCTTGGAACAGGCCGACGGCCGTTGCGTAGCTGTAGTTGCCGGAGCCAAGGCCCATGCGGTAGACGTAGGTGGCGATGATGTCGGCCGTCTCATAGGTGGTGGGGGTGTACAGCAGGAAGACCTTCTCGAAAGCGGCGGAACCGCACAGGCTGCCGATGTTCAGAACCAACAGGGTGGAGATGGTGGGCAGGATGGCGGGGATGGTAACGTGCAGGCACTGCTGGAAGCGGTTTGCGCCGTCCAGCTCAGCAGCCTCGTACAGTTCGGTGTTGATGCCGGACATGGCAGCCAAGTAAAGGATGGTGCCCCAGCCGAGGCCCTGCCATACGCCCGTGGTAACAAAGATCGTCGTGAACCACTCGGGCAGGGAGATGAAGGTGATAGCCTCGCCGCCCAGCTTGGTGATGAGGTTGTTGATGGGGCCGCTGGTGGACAGAATCTCGCGGACCATGCCCGCAACGATGACCATCGAGATGAAGTGGGGCAGGTAGGAGATCGTCTGCACAATCTTCTTGAAGTGAACGTTCTTGACCTCGTTCAGCAACAGGGCGAAGATCAGCGTCAGCGGGAAGCTGATGATCAGATACTTGAAGTTCAACAGCAGTGTGTTCTTGAACGCACGCCAGAAGTTCTGATCCTTCATGAACTGGTTGAAGTACTTCAGGCCGCTCCATTCATCGCCGAAGATGCTGCTGCCGGCGCGGTAGCGGCGGAACGCAATGATGTTGCCGAACATCGGGATGTAGCGGAACACGATGTAGTACACAATGGGAATGAACATCATTGCGTACCATTGCCAGTACTTTTTAATGTGCTTCATCACGGCGCCCTGCTTCTTGACAGTGGCCACAGAAGCGTCTTTTTGTGCGGTCTTGGGCATAGTTCTGTCTCTCCTTCCTAATATCAATCACAGGTCAAGGGCCTGCGTTGCGGACTGGGTGACAGTCAGCTTTGCGGGGGCCTGACCCATCAGCGCTACGCTGCGGGCATCAGGCTGGGAAGCACCAACGTAAACGCTGTAGCTGCCTGCCTCAACGATCGGCGTGCCTTCCTCATTGCAGAGGGCGAAGGCGGCCAGCGGCAGGTGAATTTTGACCTGCTTCGTCTCACCGGGCTGCAGCTCGACCTTGGCAAGGCCCTTCAGCTGGGCGTTCGGGGTGTTCTCGCGCTCGGCCTTGACGTAAACCTCCACGCTCTCACGGCCCGCAACGGAACCCTCGTTCGTGACGTCCACCGTCACATCAAGGCCGTCGGAGCCTGCCTCATTCGCGCTGACAGCAGCGTTCTTGAAGCCGAACTTCGTGTAGGACAGGCCGTAGCCGAAGGGGTAAAGGGCTTCCTTCTCCATGTAGCGGTAGGTGCGGCCCTTCATGGCGTAGTCGGTAAACTCCGGCAGGTCGCGGTCGCTGTGATAGAAGGTGACGGGCAGTTTGCCCTGCGGGTTCGTCTCACCGAACAGAGCGCGGGCCACAGCCTCGCCGCCACGGGCACCGGGATACCAGGCTTCGAGAATGGCGTTTGCGTGCTCATCTGCATAGTTGACAGCCAATGCACTGCCGCCCAGCAGAACCAGAACAACAGGCTTGCCGCTCTCAACGCAGGCTTTCAGGACTTCCTCCTGATGGCCGGGGAGCTTCAGGTTCGGCTTGTCGCCGCTGGCGAACTGGTTGCCCTGGTCGCCCTCCTCACCCTCAAGGCCGGCATCCAGACCGAGGACTGCGATAACGACATCGCTCTCCTCGCAGACGCCCTTGACCTCGCTCATCAGCTCGTTGGACTCGGCCAAGCCTTGGATGTTGTCGGCGTAGAGGTGGCAGCCCTGCGAGTAGCGGACTTTCACATCGTCGCCGAGGTAATCTTCAATGCCCTCCAGCACGGTGGTGTAGCGGGAGGCAGTGCCCTCATAGTTGCCCAGCAGCGCCTTGCGACTGTCGGCATTGGGGCCGATGACGCCGACGGTGTGCAGCTTGGACTTGTCCAGCGGCAGCGTGCCGTCGTTCTTCAGCAGCGTCATGATGCTGTCGGCGACTTTCAGGTTCAGGGCTTTCATCTCGGCGCTGTCGACAACGTCGTAGCCAACCTTATTATAAGGAACCTGATCCTCGGCGTCAAACATACCCAGACGCATGCGGGTCACATACAGGCGGGTCAGGCTCTCGTCGATCTTCTCTTCGGAAAGCTTGCCCTCGGCGACGGCCTGCTCAAGGTAAACGTAAAGGTCGCCGCAGTTCAGGTCGCAGCCGTTGTTGACGGCCAGTGCGACGGACTCCACAGGGCCGTCCGTGACCATGTGGCCGGTATGGAAGTCCTTGATGGCCCAGCAGTCGGAGGTGACGTGGCCGTCAAAATGCCACTTGTCACGCAGGATATCCTTTAGCAGGGTCTTGCTGCCGCAGCAGGGCTCGCCATTCGTGCGGTTGTACGCACCCATGACAGCCTCGACACCGGCTTCCTTGACCAGTGCGCGGAAGGCGGGCAGGTAGGTCTCCCACAGGTCCTGCTTGGAGACGATGGCGTTAAAGTGGTGGCGGTCGCTTTCGGGGCCAGAGTGTACGGCGAAATGCTTGGCGCAGGCGGCGGCCTGCAGGTAATCGGGATCGTTGCCCTGCATACCCTCAACAAAGCGGACGCCGAGGCGGCTCGTCAGGAACGGATCCTCGCCGTAAGTTTCGTGGCCACGACCCCAGCGGGGATCGCGGAAGATGTTGATGTTGGGGGCCCAGACGGTCAGACCCTTGAAAATGTCGCGGTCGCCGTGGGCGCGGCACATATTGTACTTACCGCGAGCCTCAACGCCGACGGCGTTGCCGACCTGCTCCATCATGTCCTCGTCAAAGGCGGCGGCCATGCCGATGGCCTGGGGGAAGACGGTGGCAGTGCCCGCGCGGCCGACACCGTGGATGCCCTCGCTCCACCAGTTGTAAGCGGGGATGCCCAGACGCTCGATCGCGGGAGCCCAGCTCAGCATCTGGCTGACCTTCTCGTGCAGGGTCATCTGCGCAACGAGGTCGGCCGCACGCTTGCGGTACTCAGCCTCTTTAGCGGGATTCTTGGTTCTCTTCATAATGCTTTCTCCTGTTCTTCCGTGTCCTTTACAGAACGCCGAAACCTAAAATGGTGAATACTTTGTCCGTGCCCGGCTCCTGCATCTTGATTTCGATGTGGTGCCGCTGCGCGGTTTCTTCCTTTAAGATAATGGCCGCATGGCAGTGGGTCCAACCGGCCTGCCGCGGGTCGTAGGCCGCGACCTCTTTGCCGTCTACCGTGACGACTGCCGCGCCGAACTCCTTGCTGCCCGAGTCCTTAAAAACGAGCTGAATGCTGCGGCAGGTGATGTCCATCGTGAACGGCTTGTCGCCCGCGCCCTTCTTCCAGTTGTGGGGGAACTCGGGGGTGTTGACATCCTCGAAGTCGAAGGGCACGCTCTGTAAATCGGTGTCCGTCTCGGTGAAGCAGCCGGGGTCGATGACCGCGTCAAAGGGGTTCACACTGCGGTCCAGCAGCTTCGTCTCGGCAAAGTCGAAACCGTAGTAGGGGGCGAGCTCTTTCGGGGCAGGCCCTTCCTGCTGCTTGTCCAGCCGGTCCAGCATATACATGAGGCAGTCCCGCATGATGCGGTGCCCGCTGTTGGAGGGATGGAACACATCGTAGAAGTACTGGCGGCGGGTGATGACGCTGCGCTCGCCGACACCAACGCGGAACTGCGGGCTGACGGCGTCCAGCACATTGACCATCGGCAGTTCATGCCGCCAACCGATGGGAGCCAAGCGATCCTTCAGGTTCCAGTCGTTGGCAAAAACGCTGAACAGCATCACAACGGCGGGCTCATTGGGGGCTGACCAGATCTTTTGGATCAGGCTCTCGTGCATCAGGCCCTTCGTCTCGTCAGCCTCGTCGTTGACGGCGAACTCGACGATGATCAGATCGGGCTGCACCGCACCGTCGCGGGTGATGTCGCGGTCATAGCGGATGATGCCGAGCTGGCAGGGCGTGCCGCCAACGCCCGCTTTGATGTAGCGGACATGTGCGCCGTGGTCGGGTGTGTACCTTTCGCAGATGGCCTCATAGGTCTTGCGCGCGTAGCACATTTCCTGCGAGGGAACCGCACCCGCGCCCTGTGTGATGGAGCCGCCCAGGAAGGCGATCGTCGTGGGCTTGCCATCGCGGAGCTGCTGCAACACGCGCTTGATACGGATGTTGTTGCCGGTGCTCAGGCAGCTGCGGGCGATCATCTCGCTGTAGGCGGGCGTATCGAAAGCCACGGGCGGGTCGGGGTCAACCTCGGGGACTGTGTAGCCGTCGTTCAAGTAGAGCTTGACGGTGGCCGTGGCAATGTCCTTCGGTTTGACGAGCTCGAACAGAAACTCCTGCGGCGTCTCGTCGCTGTCGGACCACTGCTGTTCATCCATGACCATGATGTGCTCGGTGCCATCGGTGGTAATCTTCATGCTGTTGCGGCTGCCGCCGCTGCCCAGTTCCCCGGAGAAGCCGAGGGTGAAGGTCACGACCTTGTCGGGCAGGTCGCCGACGATGCTGACGCCGACGCTGTGCACGAGCTTGCGGAAGCCCTTGGCCGTGCGGAGCATTTCCAGAATGTTCTCATCGTCAATGCCGCCGACCATCTTGGCGAAAGTTACAAGGCGGTCACCATTGATATAAACGGGGTGGTGGCCTACGCCGTCATTGCTCGGCAGGCCGCCGACCGGCTTGTCCAGCAGTACATAAAATCCCGGGCGTTTGGCCGTTGGGTCCTTGGGTGCGATCTTGTCCAACACCGTTTGCTTCACTCTTTTCTGAATTGTCTGTGTCTTATGTTTGGTGAGCTCATCACAGGCCAAACATATCATCTGCCGTTATTATACCGCATTCCGAAAATGCACGCTTCTCATTTTTTGCTATGTATCTTATCAATATCTGCTGTTTTTACAGGCTTGTTGATTGTTTTTTGTGCAATGTGCTAGAAAGAAAAACACAGTTTTTGTGCGATTCGAGAAACGAATTGTAACTTTCGTGTCATCGTTATGGATAAATGGTGCATAATATGCCGCGAATTTTTCCTACCTGCTGCGCTTGTTCGGCATCGCCAAAATTTACACAGCCTGAAAAATAGCACAAAATAAGCATTGCAAAAGCCGAAAGTCCCGAAAACGACGGGGCTTTTCTTGCAAAATGCGTCATTTTTGCGCTAAATTCCACGGTTACACTGCGTTATAAGTGGAATGCAGGGGTGCTGTATTTATGTTGCCCTGTTGAAAATCGAGCCCGGTACCCCCTTGATTTTGCCGCTGCAACCTGCTATATTGAGCCAAAACTGAACAACGAAAGGGGCCGATTTATGGCAGCAGTTACCCTGCCCACACACTATCGCAACGTTTTTGCGGAGCTGGGCTATGCGCAGGCGGAGATCGACGCACGCATTGAAAATACGTTTCATACCATTTTTTATGGGGACGAGGCCCACCGC
>OBAS01001125.1_pt1 | contig 16817 bp, 5 predicted proteins | sample 1517591 | NCBI WGS metagenome assembly OBAS01 (sample SAMN04571700, study PRJEB22368) | human gut metagenome | biome: human gut; material: stool | host: Homo sapiens | place: Luxembourg | collected 2012-10-05
CGAAGTATCAATTTCAGCAAGGTGTTCATATAACTTTCCGCTTGTCATCAGATTAAAATATAACACACGCTTGTGTTCTCTCAAATATCGTTGCCGTAACCGCCCGTATTTTGAAAGGGGAGGACTTTCCTCTACTGTTAGGCAGGGATAATAGTAATCTCCGATGAGTTCGTATCGGATACCTGTTCTTTCGTCTGTAATAAATCTTTGCATAGTTCTTTCTCCTTTTGCTTCTTGTAGTAAAACTCCAAGGTTTTCTTATTGTGGTTTACCTTTTTACATTCCTCGGAACAGAATTTCTGCTGACTGTGTGTAGGCCAGTAGGTACTGCCACACACAGCACATACACGCTGACGATAATAGTGATCACCTTTTTCCGCTTCTCTGTCGGCTTTCGTTTTATCCTGCCTTGCTTGATAGCAGCAATCCTTTGAACAGAAAATCTGTCGGTTGCTTGTAGGGGTAAACTCTTTCCCACAATGAGGACATACCTTTGTTTTGACGATTTCGCCACCGTTTTCAGCAAGTTTTTTTGCCTTTCGCTTCTCTCGATAGGCTTTTTCACGCTGACGCTGTTTCTCCAATCGCTTCTTTTCTTCCTGTTTTTCTTGCTCTTTTATCTCGGCAAGTTCTTCCTCGGTGTAGGCAATATCGACCTGTCCGACACAATTGAAGTAAATATCAACCTTTTGCGTTCTTGCTTTACCTACACCCTCGGATTCATACACCACAATCTTGTCAATGAGTTCGGTAAACATCAAATCGGAAACTTCCGTAGGATTTTTATACTTGCGTATCAGCGAAACAAAATGCTGAATATCCATAGTGCTGTCTTTTTCTTCGGAAAGTTCCTTTTTCATTGTTTCCATTTTTGCTTCCAACTCTGCCTGCTCATTGTCATACTGCTTCATCAGTTGCTTGTATTGTCTTTCGGGTAGCAATCCCGATATAAGATTTTCATACAAGCCACGAATGAGCGTAGAGAGTTCGTCATAGCGTTTCTGACAGCGTTTCAACTCCGATTGATTGTGCTTCGGCTTTTCCTCCTGCTTGTCTTTCCAAAGGGATTGCAGTTCCAAAGCAAAGGCTTTTTCGTCATTCAGAACGAATTTTGAAAAGCGTTTAACTGCCGATAATATCAAGGCTTCAACATTATCAGCACTTATTGAATGAGCAGTACAGGAATTTACCCTGCTCGCATAACCACCACAACGGTACGAATACTGCAAGGAGCGGTCTTTTTTGCTGTAATGTGTCTGCAAGGTCAATCTTCTGCCACAGTCGGCACAGTACAGATAACCGCTTAATCGGTTGGTATGTGTACCTCTTGCCGCAGCTCTGTTCACTCGTTTCTTTCGCTTCTGAACGCTGTCCCAAAGTTCCTGCGATATGATAGGCTCGTGGGTGTTATAAAACACATACTGCTCATCTTCATCGGTAGTCTTTCTCTTATGCAATTTAAAATTGGTGCTGACCGACTTTCTCAAAACAGTATGTCCAAGATATTCTTGTCTGCTTAAAATCGTTCTAATGGCAGATATGCCCCAAATATAAGAGTCTGCAAACTTAATCCCGTTGTACTGTTCTGGGTGATATTCCTTTGCATATGCGGCAGGAATTAAAACCTTTTCTTCGGTCAGTATTTCCGCTATGGCTCGTGGACTTTTGCCCTCATTTGCAAGCAGAAAGATACGCTTTACCACCTCAGAAGCCACAGGGTCAACAACAAGCGTCTGCTTATCGCTCGGCAATCGGTTATATCCATAAGGGATTGAACCGCTACAACGCTTTCCGTCTTTCATTCGGGCATCAAATACAGCCTTAATTTTATTGCTCGTGTCTTTGGCATAAAATTCGTTCATAATATTCAAAAACGGAGCAAAATCATTATCCGAAGCGTTGTTGCTGTCAATGCTGTTGTTGATTGCAAGGAAACGGACATCTTTCTGCGGAAACAAAATTTCCGTATAAAAGCCGACTTGCAGATAGTTTCGTCCTAATCGGCTCATATCCTTAACAATCAATGTTCCGACATTGCCTGCTTCAATTTCCTTAATCAACGCTTGAAAGCCGGGGCGATTGAAATTTACACCCGAAAAACCATCGTCAGTAAAATGGCGGATATTCTCAAAACCATTCCTACGGGCATAATCTTCGAGGTATTTTTTCTGATTGGTAATGGAATTACTCTCGCCATTCAGGTCATCATCTCTTGATAATCTCTCATAAAGTGCTGTAATCTTTGAAGTCCTTGACATTCTCTTAACCTCCTTCCTTATGTATTTTCAATTTAGGACAGTTAACTTTATCGTCCTATTAAAGCATAGCCCTCCGGTGATAATTCGATTGCGGTTACTGTCTCCCCGAACGTTGCCGCCCAGGAATCAAAATGTCCCATGCCCATACGCATGAGTGTGTCATACTGGAGATAACGCATGATAGTGTAAAGCTCGGTCATACTGTTCGATACGGGAGTACCTGTAGCAAAGGTGATCCCTCTGCCGCCTGTCAGTTCATCCATGTACCGGCATTTCATAAACATATCCGAACTTTTCTGTGCATCCGTCTGTGAGATACCCGCCACATTCCGCATTTTTGTATACAAAAAAAGGTTCTTAAAACTATGGCTTTCATCCACAAACAGCCGGTCTACGCCCAACTGTTCAAAAGTTACTACATCATCCTTTCTGGTCTGGTCATTGAGTTTCTTCATCCTCGCCTGCAGACTCTTCTTTGTTTTTTCCAACTGCTTGATGGTATAATTCTGTCCTGCCTGATGTGCCGCTTCTTCAATGGAGAACGTAATATCTGCAATCTGATCTTCCAGCATGGCAATCTGCCGTTCCCTTGAAAGAGGGATTTTCTCAAACTGTGTATGTCCAATGATCACGGCATCATAATCCCCTGTCGCAATACGGGAACAGAACCGTTTTCGGTTTGCCGGCTCAAAGTCTTTCTTCGTTGCCACCAAGATATTTGCTCCCGGATAGAGACGTAGGAAATCACCGCCCCACTGCTCGGTCAGATGGTTTGGCACAACATAAAGATTCTTCTGTGAGAGTCCCAGCCGTTTTGATTCCATACCAGCTGCGATCATCTGGAACGTCTTCCCTGCTCCTACGCAATGAGCCAGAAGGGTGTTATTTCCATACAGCACATGAGCCACTGCATTTTTCTGGTGCGGCATCAGGGTGATCTCCGGGTTCATGCCGACAAACTGAATATGGCTTCCATCATATTCCCGTGGACGGATGCTGTTAAATCGTTCATTATAAATCTTACAGAGATCTTCCCGTCGGTGCAGATCTTTAAATATCCACTCCTTAAATTCCTCTTTGATCAGCTCCTGCTTCTGCTGTGCCAGCATTGTTTCCTTCCGGTTTAATTCCCGGTGTTCCCCCTCGGCATCCTGTACCGTGTCATAAATCTTGGTATCTCTAAGGTTTAAGGCATCTTCCAAAAGGCGGTAAGCATTGGCTCTCTGTGTTCCATAAGTGGAAGTGACAAGGGCATTTCCGTAGCTGTCCACATTCTTTCCCATAACATTCCACTGTCCGGTCACTTCGGCATACTGGACTTTGACCTTGCTCCCTACATAATATCTTGGTGTATGGAATGTTTCTGCCATGAACCGTGTAATGTAATCCTCGGAGATCCAGGTTGCCCCAAGTCTTGCTTCAATCTCTGATGCATCCAGATCTTTTGGCTGTACCTGCTCCAAATACTGCACATTCACCTGATATTCCGGGTGATCTTCTGCAAACTGTTTTGCGATCTGCAGTTTCTCCCTCACATTTCCAGAAAGATATTCGTCCGACGGCTCCCATTTTTCACCGATCGGATTCTTAAAGATCACCCCTGCCAGTTCTTCTGTAAGCTCCTCTTCTGTTTTCCCTGAAAGCTGTGCCATATAGGAAAGGTCAACACCTGCCCTCTCACCAATGGAAACAGCAAGGGCTTCACTGGCAGTATCCACAGAAGTCACCGTTTCTGCCCGGCGGATCGTCCTTTTGGTAAAAATATCCGCTTTCCGTTTCAGTTCTCCCTTATCATCCAGAAATTCCAGAGAAGTCAAAAGACAATAGCTGCTGTCCTGACTAAATGCCCGCTTATTGGCATTGCTGCTGATAAGACCATATTTTGCTGTAAAGGTATCGTATTCTTCATTGAGTTTTCCCTGCAGCTTTGTGATCTGTTCATCGCTTTCCTCTTCCATCTGGCACTGGATCAGTTCATTCGTAATATCACGGATGTTCACCAGCCCTTTAACACGTTCCGCTGTCATAGCCGGAAGATCCATGCGGTTCATCACAGAATTTTCCCGGTAATAGACTTCATCATTCACTACGGTAAAACTGAAATTCTTTACATTCGGGTCTGCCGGGATAGAGACAACATCCTCCTCCAACTCTGTATCCGAAAGTTCCAGTTCCGTGATCGTACCATGGATATTCTGGACAGCTTCTTTTAATTGTTCTTCTAAGGTAATTCCTTCTTTTGGTTTTACGGTCACTTCCTGCTTTCCGTACTGGGTACTTTCTGTAGTAAAATCACCAAGCACCATTTCCGGATGCTCTGCAAAATAAGCATTGACCGAATAGCCTTCCGGTGTTTCCTTTAAATTTAACCATTCCGGTTCCTCAATGGATGCCCTGTCCCTTTTCTGGAAAAACAGAATATCAGAAACAACGCTGGTATTGGCATTTCTCTGGAACGCATTATTCGGTAATCGGATGGCTCCAAGCAGTTCTGCCCGGTTTGCGATATACTGTCTCACTGCCGGATTCTGCTTATCCATCGTTCCACTGGAAGTTACCACAGCCACTACGCCACCGGGACGCACCAGATCAAGGGATTTTGCAATAAAATAATCATGGATCATAAAATGATGCCTGTCATATCTGCGGTCACTGACCTGATACGCTCCAAACGGAACATTGCCTATCACACAGTCAAAAAAGCTGTCCGGATAACTGGTTTCCTCAAATCCCTGTACTGCAATCTTATTTTTCTGGTAAAGCTGTTTTGCAATCCTGCCCGAAACCGGGTCGAGTTCCACACCATACATATTGGCTTTGCTCATACTCTCAGGGATTAGTCCCATAAAGTTACCGACACCACAGGACGGTTCCAAAATATTTCCCTGTTTCAGTCCCATATTTTCCAGTGCTTCATACATACTTCGGATCACGGTTGGGGACGTATAAAAAGCATTTAAGGTCGATGCCCTTGCTGCACTGTATTCTTCTGGTGATAAGGTATTCTTTAACTCCAGATACTCATTCGCCCAGCTGCTGTTATTTTCCTCAAATGCCTGTGGGATACCACCCCAGCCAACATAACGGGATAAGATTTCCTGTTCTTCGGGTGTTGCCAGACGTTCTTCTTTCTCTAAAGTCTGTAACAAATGGATGGCTTCCATATTTGCCTTATACTTTGCCTTCGGACCGCCTGCCCCAAGGTCATTATCCTGAATACGGAAGTTGTGTGGTTCTAACACAGCTTTTTCCTGTTCCTGACTTTCCGGAATATCTTCTTTGGCAGTAACCTCTTCCTCTTCTATTTCCTCTACATCTGACATATCTACTACGGTCGGTTCTGTTACCGACTTAGTATCTAAGAAATCAAACATGGTCATCTGATGACCAGACGGTCCCGCAAAGGATGGTTCTGCTTCCGGTGTTGGGAATATTGTGTAAGTCCCCTCTACATACTGATGAAGTTCCGAAAGAAGTTCTGTTTTCTGCTGATAGTTTGTCCCATATGCTTCAAAATCCAATGGCAGAGCTGCCAATGCCGCATCCATCTTCTGTAACAGTTCCTCTGTCTGCTCTGTTCTTTCCAACACTGCCATCAATTCTGCTCTCGACACAGCCCCAAAAAAGTCATTGGTAAATGGTCTGTCTATTCCTTCCGGAAGACGAGCATAAAAACTAAGTATCTTATTCGCCATCTGTTCCCGTTCATATTCCGGCATACGAGCATAATCTTCTGCCTGCAGGAACTGGTCATTCTTTATCAAATAGGATATTCTATTGGCAACTTTCTTCCAAGATAATGAAATTGAAGCATATGGGCTATTATCATCACCTCTTGCAAGAAGCAGTCCTTTCCTGTCATAATTTACATAAAAATCATCTACATCAGGCAGTGCATGAATCCTTTTATTAGCTCCATACTTTTCTTTAACAAAATCTGTTCTGGATTTTTCATTTTCATTTAACAGATAAAAAGAATACGTTTTGAGCCTATCTTTTGAATAAGGGCCACCCCTTGCGAGAAAAGAATCTATCTCATCCTGCGTAATAAACATCTGATGTTCTTTCCACACAAATCCGTCCCTTGCCTGATAAGGGATGACCTCATCCGCAAACTTCTGAAACTGCTTTGAGATATTTACAGGATTATAATGATGGAAACGCATAATAGAATGATTTTCTTCATAGGCTTCTGCCAGTGCATCCAGTCTTTCATTCAGTTCCGAAAGCCACTGGGGATCCTCCAGCTTTTCTTCCAGATAATCCGTGATCTCCGGATAGATACTGCGAAGATGTGGTAAGTCCTTTTCGTCAAAAACAATCTCCGCTACTCCTTCTGCCATATCCCCTTTCATATAGGCAAGAGCCTGGGCGTGTTCTTTTACTGCATTACTTCTTGCCGCATCCAATACAGACTGCGGTGCATATTCACCCTGATCTAAAAGCTGATGGATACGTCCGCTGACATCTTCCCATGATAAAAATGCCTTATCTAAGATATGGTCTGTAACTGTATGCCCTACTGCGATCTGCATCCCGGTTTCATCAAACCAGACTGAATATTCATTTCCATCAATCTGAAAGCCTTTTCCCCCTTTGCGGTATTCACGCTTCACAAACTCCGTATATTCCTCCGGTGTCTGTTCACTCATGAAATTATAGATGACCCGGAGCTGGCTGGCTTTCCGGTTTCCTCCTGTCCGTAAGATCTCATCAACAACTTCCTCTGGAATCGGGATTTCTCCGGCATAAAGGGCAGCTGCCCTTTCCTCGATCTGCCGTCTTTGTTCATTTGCGGTTGGATATTCGGGCAAAGATAAAGCAGAGGCGATCTCTTCCTCTGCTTTACTCAATCCATCTTCTCTTGTATCTTCGGCTAACTGTATACCAATTCCGTCAAGATGCTCTCTTCCGCTGTTGCCATCAGTGCGTTCATGTGTGCTGTCCATGCCATCGGATCTGCTTCCTTGTCCGGTGCCGGATTCTTCTCCAGTAATTTCTCCATCTGGCTGTCCATTCTCTCCTGTGCTGCTTTCTCGATCTGTTCCAGATGGCTGTTCAGCTTCCCGGTCAGGAACAGGCTCTGATAAAGGCTGTTCTTGTGTTCTTTCAGAAATGTCCTCCGCAGCATCCCATATTTCCCGATCGTCACTTCTTCCTCTTCGACGGTCAGATTCGGAAACAGGTAATCTCCCTTGCGATGATATGTCAGTTCCATAATCGTTTCCTCCTTCATTTTCAATATTTTCTTCTTTTTTCGTTTCTGCATCCTGATTTTTAATTTCGCGTATTAACGTGGTAAAGTTATTATAATTCCTTTCATTGGATTTTTCAACCTCTTTTCTCGCTTCTTCCAGAGAAATTTTATGTACGGTCTTTCCAATATCAATCAGAATACTCTCACTGAGCTGGCTTGCCGCATTTCCAAGGAAGGTGAGAACTGACAGACGGTTATAATCTGTGATATGCATGAAGTCCTCTTCTTCCAGAAGTTCCATCGGGTCAAGCCCGCATCGCCTGGAAAGCAGATAGTAAACACTGTCTGTTGCCAGCTGACGAAAATCACTGCGGATCGTCACCTCATCCAGATCTTCCAGATAAGTACCTTCTACAGCATATTCCAATCCATCCAGGTATTCCTCCAGATTGTCATTGACCATTTTCCTTGCGACCGCCATCAATGCGTCCTGCAAAGTTGCCGCATCCTTTTCTTCCAGAGCATAGACTTCTGCCAGATGGGTGAGGATCTCTTCTCTCTGGTGTTCCTGCATCTTCCAAAGATATGGGCTTCTGCCTCCGGCTACCATGTGGGTATCCGAAATATCAAACACATAACGAAGTTTGGTATTCTGCCAGGTTTCATCAAACAAGGCAATTCCTCTTGCACCACGATTTACCCAGCGTAACATCTTTTCATTCCATAGTTCCAGTGATGCACAGGCTGTTGCGTCTGGACGCTGTGCATGGATCAGAAGCTGGTCTGAAAAAGAATAACGATATAACCTTGATGCTGTGTCCATATAATCCATCCAATCCCCTGGCGAACTGCTCACTGATACGGCATGTTCCTGCACCAAGTTTCGGATGTCCTGTAGTTTAGACATTTAACTTCCCTCCTGTCAATAAAAAAACAGCCTACTCTTTTTAGAATTGGCTGTATAAAATGTACTTTACTTTTCGGAGAGAAAATGCTATATTCTAATTGAAAAGAGTAACCGCCCACAAGGTGGATGCTCCTGGATTAGGTTTTAATTTATTTTGCTCTCAAAGAGAGCTGCCTATCCTGTTGGCAGACAGGGTAGGCTATTTTTTTCGCTTGTTGTCCCTATTATCCAAATAGGCAAGCAAAGCAATCAGAAACGTACCGCCTAAGAACAATAAGCTCAAGACTTCGTATGTATCCATTCGCTCCACCTCCCTTCTTCTGTATCCCTTAATGGGATCTGAAAATCCAGGAGGTTTTTACCAACCCTGTACACGGTTACTCCAGTAATATTCTAACAGGTAACTCTCCGCAAAGCAATTCCTTTTTACTTCATACGGTTTTATATTCTGTTTTTCTCTTATTCTCTGGCCAATGCAGTTTCCATTCCAGATATTCCTCTTCTGTGATTCTTCCATCGCCCAATTTCTGCTTTTTCCCCATCCATTCCTGCAGATAAGACATTGTTTTTTTATCCCTCATTGTGATTCCAACTATTTCACTTTCTGAATCATTTAGCAGGAACAGATGAAAAAGCCCTCTATTTTCTTCATCCATCCAGAATAAAGTTTCCATTAATTCGTCCATTGTCGCAATTCCAGGACTTAAAAAATTTCGGACATCAACTTCCAATATTTCTGCTATCCGGATAAGCGTTTCCTGCTTCGGTGTACGCTGTCCACTTTCATATTGGGCGATTCTCACATCCGCACTACTTTCCCCATATCCTAATCTGCGTCCCAATTCCTTTTGAGTTATGTTGCGAAACATACGGATTTTTCTTATTCTTGCTCCTAATTTCAATTTCTTCTCCTTTTCAAAATGGGGCTGTGCAGTAACCACAGCCCCAGAACACTATTTATATTATCATTTGCGTTTTCTCTTAACTGTCACTACAGTTCCCAGACATCCTGCTGATACTGCAAGTGCCAGCACAAAAATAGCAATATTTGTATTATCTCCTGTTTTTGGTGAATTGGATACAGAAGTCGCATCAGAACCATGGGAACCAGGAGTGCTGACTCCCTGGTTTTCTGATGTTTCCGGAGTGTCTTTTTCCGGAGCTTTCTTATTTGTCAGATCCAGAGTATATTCAATCACAGGAGTACGGTCATTGACATATTCAAACTGAATCTTATGCTCGGTTTCATCAAGCTGATAGCCATCCAGTGTTTTTGTTTCTTTCAGGATATATGTGATTGCTTTTTTATACTGCCCATTCTTAAAAGTCGCAATCGGATAATTCTTTGATTCTGCATGGCCAGCACTGTCTGTTACCAGAGTTTCCAGAACTTTACCTTTGCTGTCACAAAGGGCAAATTCTACACCTTTCATTGGCTTCTTGGTATCTTTATCCGTTTTATTTAAGATTACCTTGCCCATTGCCTGTTCATCTTCCATTTTGGCTCCCTGAACATCTCCGGTGTCCTTAACCTCAAATGTCACTTTATTTGCCACAATATAGCCTTTCGGTGCTGTTTCCTCCAACAACGTATAAGTGCCGACTGAAAGTTTCTCTACATAATGGGGCTGATCACCAGATGTCCAGCTTTCCATAACTTCCTGGTTTTCATTAAGAATATACAGTTTAGCACCTTTGACCTCGCTGCTTCCATCTGTCATATCAACTTTACTGATCAGAATTTTTGTTGTATCATCCTGCATTTCTACTTTCTGTATATCTGCAGTATTTTCTACTACAAACGTAATGGATTCTGCAGTTGCATAACCATCAGCAGGAATTGTCTCTGTTAATGTATATTTCTTTCCAACTTCCAGTTCCTTAATGATGTGTGGTGTGCTTCCGGAAGTCCACTCATCCACAACGTTTCCCTCTGAATCGGATACTTTCAGTTTTGCACCTGGTAATTCTTCCCCGGTTGTAATATCTGATTTTGTGATTTCAAAAGTAGTTGGCTCATCTTCATAAGTGAACTCAAAGGATACTTCTGCAACCTCTTCTCCCGCATAAGCAAAATCAAATTCCTTGATTTCTTCTGTTGTCACAAATCCAGCAGGAGCCTGCACTTCTTTTACATAGTAGTTGCCATTGATTGGAAGATCTGCCGTAAATACAATCCTTCCATCCTGATCCGTAGCTTTCTGCTCGATCATGGTATCTGCTTTCAGGATTACTTCGCCTTCTGCATTTAAAATATCATTCTTTGTATAAAGTGCAAATACTCCGCCTTCCAGAACACGGTCTGTATTTTTTTCTTTCTTAACTACAGTTACTTTTGCTTTCTGGCGGTTATTCTGCCAGTCCTCATCATAAGTCACAACCGGAGTATTCTGATCACGATAAGTCAGATCAACCTCTCTGATTTCTCCATCCAGAACATATCCATCCGCCGTCTCTTTTTCCTTTACATAATATTTGCCTAAAGGAAGATCTTCTGATCTTGCATATCCAAGAGCATCTGTCGTAATTGTTGCTACCAATTCGTCCTTTTTATAATAATCACTGCTTTCCCCATCTGCAGCCTTGATATCCTCCGCTGCATAAATTTCAAAAGTAACATCTTTCAAAGAACCTGTAACATAGCCAAATGCTGCGTCCATGCCGCCTGCCAGCATATCTTTCCAGGTAACTTCCTTGACAAATTCACCTTTTTTATTGATGATGATTCGTCCAACCGGAACAGCATCCTTCATTTCTACTTTTTGAACATCTGCAGTATCAGAAACTGTAAATTTCACTTCCTCCGCCTGCAGATAACCATATGGTGCAAACTCTTCCCGAAGTGTGTAGGTTTTTCCCACATGGAGTCTTTTTATTACATGAGCTTTTCCTTTTACAGAAGTCCATTTTTCTACTTCTTTTCCGTCTGAATCCAAAACCGTCAGTGTTGCTCCGTCAAGTTCCACACCTGTTGTAATATCTGATTTCGTAAATTCAGTTGTTGTCGGCTCATTCTTAAAAACGGTTTCCAGTTTTACTGTTTTTACTTCCTGTCCCTGATATTTCGCAGTCACCTCAATCTGCTCATCTGAAGATACAAAACCATCTGGTGCTGCCAGTTCTTTTATATAATAAGTTCCAAATGGCAGATCCTGCTCAAAAACAGTTTTTCCATCTTCACCTGTTACCGCTTTTGTAAGCAGTTCGTCTGCTTTTACCAGTACCTTATCCCCTGCTTTTATATCCTCTTTTGCGTAAAGACCAAACTCTGCTCCAGAAAGCCCTTTCTCATTTTCAGCATCTTTTTTCACAACTGACACTTCTACTTTCTGGCGGTCATTTATAAACTCTGCACTCTGTGAGATCACTGGTGTATTCTGGTCTGCATAGACGAAAGAAATCTTCTGTTCTTCTTCATTTAATACAAATCCCTCCGGTGCAGTCTTTTCTACAACTTTGTATTCTCCTAGAGGCAGATTATCAAGCTCTGCTTTTCCGGATTCATCCGTTGTCAGTTCTGCAACTTTTTCACCCTTTGCATATTTCAGGATTCTTTTTCCTGTGTCATCTTTCTGGAAATCAGCTGTATAAATATCCTCTGCAGCATACACTTCATATACTGCACCGGAAAGATTCTGAACTTCATACTTAAAATCATTCTTATAGGTCGAAAGAACCTCTCCTTTTTTCTGTACAGTGAGTTTTCCTTTCACCGGATGATTCTCATATACAACTTCAATGATTGCATCACCTGATACCGGGTCAGTCTGATACAGGGTATTGGTGTCCACCTGTATTTCGACATAATTTTTGTTAATGGTATAACCGTCCGGTGCTGTTACCTCTTCGATTCTATAATGACCGATTTTTAAATTCTGCGGCAGGATCAGATATCCATCTGTATCTGTGAAATAAGAGATATGTGTAACGGTTGTCGGGTATGTAGTTACCTGCTCTACATATTTTTCATGATCCATATCATAAATTTTAAACTCTGTTCCCGGAATTAGAACAGATTTTTTAGTCTCATCATCCTGTTTGATAATTTTCAGTTTTGCAGAAAATTCTTTATCCAAAAGAACTCTCCATGTCTGCGGCTCTGTTGGTTTATTCTCCGTAATCCGGACAATAAAATCATCTACAGGTTTGTAATTATGGGGTGTTGTAGTTTCTCTCACCAGATATGTTCCATATGGAATTGCAATGGATTTTACATAGCCTTTCTCATTTGTAAAAATTTCCGTTGCTCCATTTTCACCGATCACAACCGGCTCTGCAGAGGAAAAATCATAATTTTCATCCTCTTTTACCACCAAAGAAGATACCAGATATGCACTAAATCCAGCTCCGGATAGTAATGCAGCATCTGTGTCTCCATTATTGGCAGCTTTAATAAGTTCAAACGGCTGTTTCTTCACCGTTTCCAGTGAGGTACACTCTTTTTCTACAACCGCTGTCAGATCACCTTCATCACTGCATACAAGATCATATTCATGCTCGTCTGCCAGATATCCTACGGATGGGGTAATTTCCTTGATGTAATACTCTCCAAGATAAAGATTCTCTATCCTTGCTTTTCCTTCTTTATCGGTAGTTAGCGTACCAATCTGGCTTCCGGCTTTATAAATAACGCCTGTCTTTCCATCTGGATGGGTAATGTCGTTTCTTGCATAAAGTCCATACACCGCATTTTCCAGGGAAGCATCTCCCTGTGCCTTATTTTCTTTTGTCTCGGCATCTTTTTTATTCAAAGAGATTGCAGCACTGACCCTGTCATTCACAAAAGTATGACTGAAAGAAATTTTTGCCTGTTCATCATTGGTATAACTGAACTGGAAAGAATAAGTATCTTTCTCATTTCTGACATAACCAGCCGGAGCCTGGACTTCTTTTACATAATAAGAAAATCCCACTGGAAGATCTGCTTTAAATGCTGCTTTTCCATCAGTACCAGTAATTGCAGTCTCAATCAGAGCATCTTTTTTTACTGCTACTTTTCCATCCACAGTTTTCATATCCTGCGCTGCAAACAGAGCAAAATGCCCTCCGGATAGTGTATTTTCAGTATCTTTGTCTTTCTTTATCACCTGCACCACTGCTTTCTGACGGTCATTTGTAAAGGTAGTCTCTGAGAAAGCCGCTTCTGCAGTCTGCCCTGCATAAGAAATGGTTACTTTTTTTGTTTCTTTTGCATTATAAAAATTTTCCGGGGCCTGTGCTTCTGTTACATTATAGCTTCCAAGCGGAAGATTCTTTACCGTTACAGAACCGTCCTCACCTGTGATCAGATTTTTCGCTACTTCTGCGCCTTTTTTGTAAACTGTTTTTCCACCTGCTGTTACAATATCCTCGGCAGCATATACGTTATAAACGGCTCCTTTCTGACGGCGTTTCTCGTACTGGAATGAAGTTCCATTTTCATCAGATACAGCTCCTACAAAAACTTCTCCCTCTTTATAAACGGTCAGATTTCCTTTCTGCTCTTTGTCCGTTACAGTCTGTTTGGTTGTACTGCCAACTACTAATTTCACTCCATACGAAGAAGCCTGGACAACATAACCTTCCGGTGCTGTAATCTCTTTTAAGTAAACAGTATCCTGTGTCTTGGTAAGAGTTACACGTGAAGAACCATTGCTGTCTGTTGGCGGCATCTTAACAATCAGCTTTGTGCAGGCGTTATCACTATATACCCCATACACGGCTCCAGCCAGATTTTTCCCAGTATCTCCATCTTTCTTTGTAATTTCAATAACTGCTTCTTCCGGCCAGTCAACTGTAATCTGCAGGTCAGAGGAATCTGTATAGTAGCCAAAACCAATGTCCTGTGAACTCTCCAATTTTAAGAGCATTGCATGGAAATCCAAAGGAAAATTAGATGTAATCGCATACTTTCCTTTCAGGCTACCCATATTGGCTGTTGTAGCTACAAGATGGAATTTCTCTCCACCCTTTACAGTGACATTTCCAGATGCCGTTTTTCCTGTGGTTTCATTAACAAGGCTTACTCCGTTCTCCAGATGAATGGTAATGGTAAATGCTTCATTTGCCTTCCAGGTAAAACTTTCAGTTTCCTTTCCCGTTGCATTAACGGAAAGTCCTGGAAGAAGTTTCATTGCTGTCGGATCAGGCATTTTAGCAAGAGCTGCTTTAATCTCTTTCAGCATATTTTTAGCGGTTGTAGAAAGCGCACCTCCAAATCCGGATTCGCCATCATATAAATAGTCAACCAGGTAATGCTGCATGGCTCTTGTCTCAGAACTGCATCCATATTTTTCCATAATGGATTTTACATTATATCCATTGAATGTATGTCCCCATCCTGGACCGCCATATCCATAGAATAAGGCTTTTCTCAAATATTTATCATCTCCGCCTTCATCCAGTTCAACCATATTTTTATATGTTGTCCCACTTGGAGGTGACTGCATGGAGTGCTGCATACAATACGCATTTACTGTATAAGTCTTTCCGCCTGCTTTGTAACGAACATATTTGTAGCTGTCATTTCCACCCTGTCCCATAACTGTATCAAACGGATGAAGCTGGCCATCTGAATAATAGTAATATTTATTTGCTTCAATATTTGTTGCATCATCCCATGGAGTATCGGTTGCAAGTAACATGATACCGTTTTCTGCCTGATCCATGGAAACACTTAGATCAATGTCATCTGCTGGCATTTCAAAACTGAATTTATCCGATTCTTCGTGATAAGTCACCTCAGAATACAATAAATCTTCTGTATTCTCTGTCTGGTTTGCCTGTACTTTTGTTGTTCCTACTGCAATTAAGCTGCCTTGCGGCATATCTCCGGAAAAAACAACGGTTTCTCCTGGCTGATACTGTCCATCTTCATGGTTCAGCTCAATATGAAATTCCTCTCCACGAACAATATTTACCTGATAATTTCCATCTGCATCTTCTGTTTTCTCTGTTCCATCTGTAAAAGAGTCGTCTGTCGCCTCTGGCATTTCTTCCGGATCTGTATCTGTAATTTCTTCAAATGTGCTGTCTGTATCCGGATTATCATCTATGGCAGGTTCTTCTGTTGAAACTTCCTCAGACGGGTTTTCCGGAATTGGTGTATCTATTGGCTCTTCCTCAACCGGAATTTCTGTCGGAGTTACTTCTTCATAGATTCCATCCTCTGACGGAATTTCTACATTTACCTCATCCTGCACAGGTTCTTCACTCTCTGCAGTGCCTATGGCTGGTTCCTCGCCTTCTGCTTCATTCTCATCTTCCTGGTTGCTTACAGATTCCTGATTCTCAGATTCAGCAACCTGCACCACCGCTTCCTTTACAATCAGCTTACGATTAATCTGATAAATTGGGTGGCCACTTACTGGCTCTACATAATAAACAGCTTTGTATGTATCTTCGTAATCTGTTGTAAAGTCCTGCTTTTCCTCATTTTTTGCCTCATGGAAAGTGATTTTCACCTTTTTTTCATCTGGTATTTCCAGTCCGGTAAAATCTTTCTCCACTTCAAAAATACTGCCTGTTTCCAGTTCCAAATCTTTTGCTTTTACCACCTCATCTGCATCAAGTTCATTTTTTACCTCTTCGTATAACGGTGGCTCTTCTGGCACTGGCACTACATCTGCCGCATAGGACAGTATTGGAGATAGAATTGTAGATAACACTGTAAGCATTGCCAAGAATCCCGACAAAAATCTTCTCATATTTTTTTTATTCTTCATTCTTTTTTCCTTTCTTCCGTTCCGGGAAAATCAACTGAAACTTTGGATTTCCGGTTTCTGAAACCTCCATCTTTATAGTTGCTTCATACTTCCTTTTTGTTTTCTCTGATACCAGATCTTTGAAATGCACCTGCTTCTCACTCAGCAGTTTCCTGACAGTTGCTTCATCAAGTGTTTTTCCCTGACTCTCAAAAAATCGGTTATTTTTCCATAAAGTAAAACTGCAATCACTTCCTGAACAATAATAATTTCTCTTTCCCACATAAACCTTATTGCCGCATCTTGGGCATTTTCCAATTTCTTTCCGACCATCTGAAAATAGTTTCTGGTATTCTTCCACTGGCTGTCCATTATCACTTACCAATTTGGTAACCATTTTTTCAATTTCGAAGAGAAATTCTTCTACATTTTTCTGGCCTCTGGAAATCAGTGTCAGATCATTTTCCCATTCTGCTGTAAGTTTTGGTGATTTGATCATTTCCGGAAGAATCCTGATCAGATTTCTTCCATCTGCTGTAGGTAATATCTGCTTCTTTTTACGCTCAATAAAGCCTTTCTCAATCAGTTTTTCAATAATCGCTGCCCTGGTAGCCGGAGTTCCAAGCCCTTTTCTCTCTGCGTCTTCTATCGTATCCGAACTTCCAGCGTGTTCCATGGCACTAAGGAGCGTATCCTCCGTATAATGTTTCGGCGGTGCTGTAAAATGTTCACTAAATTTTACAACAACACATTCAAATACCTGTCCTATTTTT
>OBAS01001166.1_pt1 | contig 16372 bp, 18 predicted proteins | sample 1517591 | NCBI WGS metagenome assembly OBAS01 (sample SAMN04571700, study PRJEB22368) | human gut metagenome | biome: human gut; material: stool | host: Homo sapiens | place: Luxembourg | collected 2012-10-05
GCTCGATGAGAGTCGAACTCATGACCTTTGCCTTCGGAGGGCAACACTCTATCCACCTGAGCTACGAGCACAAAATAAAATGGCGCTCCCAAAAGGATTTGAACCTTCGGCCTAACGCTTAGGAGGCGTTCGCTCTATCCAGGCTGAGCTATAGGAGCACAAAACTAATTATAACAATTTCATCTCAATTTTTATAGGAAAACAAATCTTATTTTCCATATATATAGTGATGGTAAAAAATAATTTTCTGTCAGAAAGGAATTGTTATGAGTATTTTTAAATATATGTTTGTTTACAATTTTAAAAGAACAAGTATTAATCAAATTTGGTTAGAAAAATCTTAATTGTGAATACTAATTGATATTTATATGTTTTTGGCTTAAAAATGTTTTAAATTCATCAAAAGAGCAATCTGTGAATCCATTTTTATCTATGATAATAGGATCGGCATTTGTTACTAGCACTAAATAATTACCTACATAATATGTCTTTGTTATTCTTGAATATGAAACAGCATGCGAATTATCTTCCATAGTTATTTTTATGAAATCTTTATCAAATATATATTCAACTACATAGACATCTTTATTACCTTTTTTACCCCAAGATAAGGCTTTACCAAAAAAGTATATGCTATAAATAACAACGGCAATAACAATTATTATAGGTAAAATGATACCTAATATTTCATTTGTTGATCGATAGACACAAAATAAAACGACAGCAGCTATAATCGAAAAAATAGAATATGTAAGATATTTAGTTATTGATTGGCCACTTAATTGTATTTCCTTTTTAACAGTTAAGATAAATTCATCATTTAATTTTGTCTTATTTGTCATAGCATTCTCCTATTAATTTAATTTCTATAGCTAATGCGCCATATTTAGCAATTTGATCTTTTGAATAATATTGTTCAATATCTTTTGGATCAGCAACTTCATTTTCTAAGTAACCTATCGAAGCCTTGGAGTGGTGTTTGTATAATTCATCAAATGAATTATACCTATAAAGATTTGTTACTAAAACTTTAAGCTTTAAAGAAGGGTCATCTCTATGAGTGAAAATTATATAATCATTTACTTTTAAGTTTTTTCTACGTTCGTCATCTAAGCGCATTTCGATATTCTTTTGCCTAGATTTTATCATTTTATATGGTAAATTAGCTAAATTCATATAATATATCATTTTATTCTCCAATCAATTGATAGTTTACAACAACATTAAAAATAATAAAACAAGATTATTTTAAAAGTAATATGAAAGGATAATATGAAAAAATATAAAATAATAGCATTGACAATATTTGCTGCACAATTATGTGTTTCAACATATATGCCAAGCAAAATTAATAATGAAAAAATAAAAAACTACAATAGTATTAATTTAAGAGATGAAAACAAAAATATATTTGATTACATGCCAGAAGTTACGATCAATAATGAAAGTCGTAAAGTAACTTTCTCTGATTTAAAACCATATGGTGAACCGATAGATTATTTTGAGTATGTTGCTAAAGTAAAAGGGATTGGTACGACATCTGAAGAAGGAAAAAGTTGGTGCCGCGATAATCCTTATGATGTTGGTGATCCAGATGTTGATTATTATAACTGTCTACCATTTGAATTTGGCACAGAGAATAGCAACAAAATATATGAAATACCAAAAGCAAATAATAAAATAATTGTTTTGCGTTTGATTAATTTTCCAATAACGCAAGCTGATTGTTTATATGGCTATATTGAAGATTACAACAAGAGTTCTATGGATCAAGATTCTTATTTTGGTATGATAAATAATACAAATCAAAACTTAGATCAAATCGAAGATGACTCGTTAGAAAATAGATATCCTTTTTTTGATCAACTTCCATATGTTTATAGTCCTATCCCAAACTATTATGATAAAATCAACCCATTTATTGTTAACTTTATTGGAAAAATAGACTTTGATTTTATTATGGGATCTGGTGATTTAGATATTGAAATTTCTACTCTTTTAGATGAAATAGATGAATTAGGAACTTTTAAAGTCCAACCATATATTGTTGATGGATATCAGTATGACAATATAATGCATGATGGAGATAAAAAAGATGTATATGTCAATATTGATGATAAGTTAACTCAAGATCAAATTATAGAACAAGTAAAAGCACAAGATGTTTTAGGAAAAGAATTAAAAATAATTGTAGAAAGTTCTACATATCAAAATAATAAAGTAGGTAATTATAGTATTATTTTAAAAGCTACCGATTCATATGGACTAGAATCAAAAATAGAATTAAAAGTACATGTAATTGATATTACAGCTCCAAAAATTGTTCAAAATAAAGATGTTAGAATACCATATGGTCAAAAAATAACAGAACAAGAATTGCTAGCATACTTTACCATAACGGATAATGTTGGGGTAATTTCAAATAAATTTATTTTACCAACAGGATTTGAGTTTGATAAAGCATTAAGCTATGGAAAATATAATTTTACACTTGAATCAAAAGACAGTAGTTCAAATACAAAAAGATTTTCGTTTGTAGTAGATGTTTATGATGGTACTGCTCCTGTATTTAGTAGAAAAAATGGTCAAATCTCAGATCCAATTACTGTAGGATATTCTGAATCTTTAAATTACGATATTAATAATATTATTAATTTATTTGAAGCTGTTGATGCCATAGATGGAAACTGTGATATTTATCTTAAATCTGGAAGATTAAAAATGATAATAGGTTCTCATGTCTTAGTTTTAGGTGCTAAAGATAAGGTTAATAACGAAAGTACATTAAGTATAGTTGTAACTGTTGTAAATGATATTCCTCCTATTTTTATTTTAAGCGATAAGATTATTCAAACTTCACCTGCTAGACCATTAACAGTTGAACAAATTAAACAAGTCTTAGAAAATCATATTTTAAAGAACAATTTTGCAAAAAATATAGAATTTGATGCATCTGAATATTTAAATAACACTGATGTTGAAGGCGAATATATAGTTAGCTATAGTTATTTAAATCAAAATAACGAAAAAGTTGAAGATACTTTTGAAATTATTGTTAAAGGTGATAGCCAAGCAAAAAATACTAGAGTTTCAATTTGGACAAAAATTAGAATCTTTTTTGAAAAGTTATGGAACTGGATTTGTGGTCGAGGATTTAAAGCAAACAGTGAATTATAAATTTTATTTGTTTAAAGCTTGATCTTTTTGCATCTTTTTCCAACAATAAAAACCATATAAATCGTTTATTAAAAACATTGTAAAACAAAAGATCATAGGTAAATATGATATGTTATCTATTGATGCAAGTGACCATAAAACAATTAATACAATATCGTTAAGCATATACGCTATAGCATAATATGGATTTCTTAGAAACATTAAAGCAGCTGCTAGGAAACTTGTCGCTATTGAAATAGTACTAAATATAATATTTGGAGTGTTAAAGTAACTAAGGACAAAGTAGAAAACTGTTGTAACAACAATAGTTGCAATTAATAAAAATAAAATTGATTTTCTTGTTAATTTTGCAACTTCTACTTGTCCTTTGTCTTTATAAGGATGTTTTAACCATGAAATTATGGATACTATCGCTATTGGCAAAGTCATGCATAAATATGTAATCATTTCACCATAGTAATGAAATTGAAAAGAAACTATTGCATATAAAATGCTAAAAACAACAGTTAATATTTGTCCAAGAATATGACCTTTAGCGACAAATATTAAACAAGTTACTCCAACTACAGGAGCAAGGATTGTGATTAGTTGATATTGACCACTAAGTAAATAAGAACTAATAACGACAACTAAAGAAATTATCCATAGTATAATTTCTTTTAAATTAAGAACTTTAAAAGTATTTTTCATAATAACCATATTATTTTGCATGCAAAAAGAATTTTATTCAAGCTTTTAATCTATTAAAGATAAACTTTTTAATGCGTTATAAATACCATCGTTATCGTTGCTGTCAGTATGAAGTTTAATTAGCTTTTTTAATTCGTCAGGAGCATTATCCATTAAATAGCCTTTTGAAACTGTAGTTAACATTTCAAAATCGTTATAGTTATCGCCGAAAGCTATAGTGTTGTTTATAGAAATATTCCATAATTGACAAAGCTTGTGTATAGCTGTGGCTTTAGTTATATTTTTCTCCATTATTTCAAGTAATATTGGAGATGATTTAACAATTGAAAAGTTTGGAAAATTATCTTTAATTTCTTTTTCTATTTCAAGAATTTTATCAGAGTTACAAATACAAAGAATTTTATGGATTTCATCAGAAGTGATGGAATTTATATCTCCTTCAATTGATGTTGCTTCAACTATTCGTTCTTCGCGTTCTATTCGTTTATCTTTTCTATCTTTGACAACCCATTCATCAAAAGAATATAGACACCAAGTTAAATCAAAATTTCTTTCTTCAATGAAAGAAATTATTTTCCTTGCATTATCTTTATCCATACCTTTATGGTAAAGAACTTCTTTATTTGAATCTAAAATTAAGGCACCGCTATAAGATATTATGGGACAATTAAAATTATTCTTTAGTAATATAGGATATATTCCAGATGGACTTCTTGCTGAAATAATTACAAATGGAACATCTTTTATTTGCATTTTTTTAATTGCTACTAAAGTGTTTGGAAGTACTTTATGATTTGAATCTAATAAAGTTCCATCGACATCACTAAACACAATCTTATCCATAAAAAACTCCTTTTGATATTTTTATTATATCAAAAAGAGTATAAATTTACTTTTATTTTCCTTCAGGTAATGCACCTACTATTTTATGATTAATATATAATTCTTACAAATATTTACAATCATCATCTGATAAATCCAAATCTATTGCTTTAACAGCATCTTCAAAGTGATTAATTTTAGTAGTTCCAATAATTGGGATGCAACTCCTTTTTTATAAAGCCAAGCCAGTGAAATTTGAGCCATAGAAACGTTGTATTTTTGTGCTAATTGGTTAACTCTTTTAATTATTTGCAAATCGTTATCTTTAGCTGAATCATATTTCTTTCTTAAAGTGTTGTCGGTTTTAGATCTTGCTGTATCTGTCTCCCAATTAAGATGAGTGAGATGGCCACCAGCTAAAGGTGAATAAGGAATTAAAGAAACATTATATTGATTACAAACAGGGATCATTTCACGTTCATCTTCTCTATAAAGAAGATTGTAATGATTTTGCATTGTGGAGAAAAGAGTCCAACCATGTTCTTTAGCTACGACTTGCATATTATGAAATTGATATGCATACATTACTGAAGCACCAATTGCTCTTACTTTTCCACTTTTTACAAGTTCGTTTAAGGCTTCCATAGTTTCTTCTATTAGAGTGTTATAGTCAAATCTATGAATTTGATAAAGGTCTAAGTAATCAGTTTGTAATCGCTTAAGAGATTGATCACATTCTCTAATAATTGCTTCTTTTGAGAGTTTTCCTGGATTAAAATAAACTTTAGGAGCTATGACTACTTTTTCTCTAGGAGTATTTAATTCTTTTAAAGCATTTCCTATAAATATTTCGCTTGTTTCATGTGAATAAACGTTAGCTGTATCAATAAAATTTACACCTAGTTCAAACGCTCTTTTAATTACTTTTGTCGTTTCTTCTTGGTTTAATGTCCATTCGTGGAAATCTTTAGATGGTTCACCAAATGACATGCCACCAATACATATTTTTTATACTTTGATACCTGTATTACCTAAAGTTGTATATTTCATAATTTCTCCTATTTTAACAACCAATTTTGTAATCTATTCTTAGTTTCTAAAGAATTAACTTTTCTATCTTGAATTGCCAATCCTTCTTTGATTAAGGCGCCTTTACAATGTCTTTGTAAAGCTTCAACACAATCACCTAAGCCACTTCCTTCATGTGTAGTAAAAGGTTTAATTATTTTGTTGGTGAAATCAAGAATGTCTAATTGTGAATATAATTCATATGGGTATTCGCCCCAGTATACTGGGCCACCTATATAGATAATAACGTATTTAGAAATATCGCTTATATATTCCTTTAATTTAGGTCTAGCGTTGCTTTCTTGGTATTCTTTTGCTTCATCACAGCACTTTGAATAATTTTTAGAGTATGGTATTGCTGGTTTGCATTTAAAAATATCAGCATTTCGTATTTTTTGTATTTCGTTTGCAATTAATTCAGTGTTACCAACTTTAATGTTTCCAACACCATAATTTTCATCAGCTCTTGAAAAATAAATAACTAGCTATTTCATATTTCCTCCTTAATGACACTGTGTCAGCTTGCTTCGATTATATTCTTTGTTTGACACTGTGTCAATAACTTATTATAATATTTCGATGAGGCAATAATAATGAAAAGAGCATGTACAGAAGAGCAAGTTAATATTAGAAAAGAAGAAATTATTAATACAGTTAGCAAAATGTTTGACGAAATGGATTATCAAAATATTTCAATGAAAACAATTAGTGAAAAAATATCAATTGCTAGATCTTCTTTATATTGTTACTATAATTCCAAAGAAGAAATAATGCTCGATGTTTTAAAAAATGATTATATTAAATTTTTAAAAACAATAATAGAAGATTTTGAAAAGAAAGATACTATTGAAGAATTAACTGATAATATAACTGATGCTTATATGAATAATTTAAGAGTTATGAAAATAATCTCTTTATATCTAACAGATATCGAAATTCATTGTTCACTTGGGAGTTTAGTTAATTTTAAAAAAGATTTTGTCACATATATGCTCGATTTAAAAAAATCAATATGCAAAAGATTTAACAATATACCAGAAAAAGAATCTTTAATAATATATAATTCGTTATTAATGCTTACTCATAGTCTTTATCCTTTGATTAATCCTGTGGAGAATCAAAAAGAAGCAATGAGAATTGTTGGATTAGGTATTATTGAAGATGGTCGTGAATATTGCAAAAGTTATCTAACATATATATTTAAGAATGCAAAATAAAAGCTATAACTGCTATCTAAGCAATTATAGCTTTTTTAAATATTATTTTCTCTTTTTAACGTATAATGTTCCAACTTGTTTTTTCATGAAAATTGAAGAAACAACAATACCTATAATACTAAATATTGCACTGATTACCATGTCTGTGACAAAGTTAGAAACAAATTCTGAACTATTTTGTAATAAATAAGAGAACGCGCTTAATGTACTCATATCGAGATTTTCATTAACAACTTCTGCTGCGACAGCGATTAAATAAACAACGAATGTTCCAGATATGGCAGCTATAAACGATAAGATACTCACCATTATTATTTTTGTAGTTGTTCTTTTGCCACCAAGTACATCGTAGAAAAAGCTTCCTATAAAAGGAATAAGTAAGGCAATCCACGATGAAATAAGTCCAAATGCACCAATAATTACCCAAAGAATAAATCCAATGGCGCAACCTAATAATGCTCCTAAGAAGCCTTTTCCATAATTATTTGGTGTAGAATTGAATTTGTCTCTATTTTCTTCTTCTTTTTTATAAATTACATCGATACAATCACGATCAACTTTGATAGGTAATCCTTCAAAATCAATTGTTTGAGTTGGGTTTTCTTCTCCAACTTCTTTGCCACATAATGGACAATATTTGCTATTTGGAATGTTAATAGATTCTAGGAACTTTGTTATTTCTTCTAGAGAATCATCTATTTTTTTGAATCTTGAATTGTTAGTAAAATAAGCTCCAAAATTTAAACTTAAAGAATAATCGTTAATAAAATAAGAATTGATTTTAAGCTTTTTACGATTCATTTGAAGATAGTTTACTACTTCTTGTTTCTTGTCATTAAAATAAGCGTTTATTCTAATAAAATTAGACTCGTACGCTCCAGCCTTATAAGAAAAACTATAGTCATTAAAAGTGCCAATATAGGCGTTTTTCTCAAGCTTTATTACATGGTGCTTGCTTTCAAATTCACTTACAAAATTACTCATCGTTAAACCTCACTTTTGTTTATTTTATTTTATCAGTTTGTTTTAATATTTTCAATAAAATTGAATATGGTTTAAATAAATTTTATAAAACTAAAAAATCTAAATTGTTGCTTGTTATTACTGTTTTAGGAATAACACTTTCCTCTTGTGGAAACAACAAAACTTCATCTACTAGTACTAATAGCAGTTCGACTTCTATTTCTACATCAACTTCAATAATTAATCCTTCTAGTTATTCATCATCTAGTCAAGAACCTAGTGGTGATTTAACTACTGTCGATGGTTACCGACTTGTAACAAGAGTTAACGAATTGGATAATGCTAATAAGGTCATTATTGGAGCATATGATTCTAACCAATTATATGGAATGACTCCTAATGCAAAATCTGAAAAATTACCAGGGTATATTACAGGTGAATCTTTAAAAGAAGTTAACGACCACAAGGATATTAAAGATATTACTATAACTGCAGTTTGGGATTTATCTAAGACTTGTAATTCTTATAAATTTAGTATTGGTGGAAAAGAAACATAACTTGAATTAAAAGACGAAGAATTTGTAACAGTTCAAATGCCAGTCAACGGAACAAGCTTTACACTTAGAGCTTATGGTGATACTGGATATGTTGCATTTACATCAATTAAGTGTTATTTAGCTGATTAAAAAGTGAAAAAATAAAAGGCTATTATTTCTTACAATATATTTCAAGTATAAAGTGAGAATATAATAGTCTTTTTAAAACTATTTGATAGTCTTATACGAAATCATTACAGCTCCGCTTTCAAATGATTTGACTTTATTTAATTGCAATGGAATAACATCGCTATTTTCATCTAATCCATCAAATAAAGTTGTGTAACCCATACGTGCATCTATTCCAGCTCCAATAAGCAAAACAATTTCATCAAGAAGATTGGCTTTTAAAAATGCTGTATTGATTTTTGAACCTCCAACAATTCCTAATCTTTTAACATTGAATTTATCAAATAAAATTTCAGAAGCTTTAGCTAAGTCGATATTATCTTTTCAAGAGACGATCCAAGATATATTTTTGCTATCTAAGTATTTTAGGCATTCTTTGTTAACTTTTTGGCTTGTGATAATAATATGAGGCTTCTTATAGTTGTTATCATTATCCCATAATAGTCTTCCCTTTGTGTCGACTATTATGTCATATCCATCTGAATCAGTTTTTTAGAAAAACAATCGTGGTCTTCTTTCGATATATCTTTAGCAATATATTCTCCAGGTAAAGCTAACTCTAGTTGAGCAGTTATTCTTCCACTTAATGTTGAAGGAATATTTAATTCGTCTAATTTTTTGTAGTAATCTTCAACTCCGTTTAATTTTGATGTCATAGCACAATCTATTCTTCCGTCGGTTGAGGTCATCATGTAGCAAAAAATATGTGGTTTATTCATTTTTAACTTCTTTTATTAATACCATCATGAATTTATAACCTAAAGTTTAGTTTAGGCTAATAACAAATTTTAATTATTTAATTAGATATTTTTAGCGATTAAAAAATTAGAGACCAAAATATATGATAAATACTAGCTTTTTTGACACTTTTAGTAATATAAGTGTTAAATGAGCATTAACATTTAAAATAAAAAATAATTGATTGATTTATTATATATATATATAATTAAATTAGAAATAAAAAATTAGTTAGAAATTTGTAGATAGATGTTGTTTACTTAAAAGATGGCAAAAAATATAAAACATAAAATTGATAAGGAGGATATTATTTTATGAAAAAAGTTTTTCCAATAATGCTTAGTGTGCTATGTTTAGCTTCTTGTACTAAAACGGGCGATAACAAATCGTTTTATTTAGCTAAATATTTAGATACTAACTCAAAAGTTGAAGTTACAAATACACATGTTGAAAAAGTTAATAGCTTTTTAGCAAATAGTATTAAATCAGTAACTGATATTAATAATAATGATAATTTAGTTTTTTCACCTTTAAGTTACTATATTTCATTAGCTTCTATATATGGTTTAACGTATTCAAATAGTTCGTTAGATAAGTTCTTATCTAAAACAAATTTGAGTAGTAAAGAAGAGATTAAAGACTATGTTAGAACTATTATGACTAATTCCAATATGGAACAAAAATATGATGAAAATAATATAGCAACTAAAGAAAGAATATCAAATTTAATGGTTGGCAATATTGATGAATTATCAAAAGATTCGTTGGCATCTTGTACCGATGATTTCTTCACATCCTTTATTAATAACGATAAAAATATGAAGAAGAATGTTGATAAATGGGTTAAAGAAGAAACGAATGGATTACTTGATGGCTTGAATTTATCGTTGGAAGATAATGATGTTGGATTTGTTTCTGCACTTTATTTTGACAGCTTATATGGTATGCAATTATCAGAAGAAGAAGGTGTGTTTAAAAATAATAGATGTACTGTTATGAGTGGTGATTCATATACAAATTATCATATTAGTACAACAGATTATGAAGCTGTTTCTTTTGATTTATCTAGCATAGAAAATCGTGGAAATTATAAAATTCATTTTGTAAAAATGCTAAATAATAATTCTATTAAAAATCTATTGAGTAAGTATTCTTTTACTGAGTTATTTAATGGAAACAATAAAGAAATTAATAGAGAAAAGTATTCCATTAAATTTCCAAAGAATATTCAAAATAGTGAAATTGATTTGATAAAACTTGCTAGTGCACAAGAGATACCTTTTGTTAATTTTGAGTTTTCAAAAGATAAAACTGATTTGCCAAGTCACTCAATAGTTAACTTTAAGCAAAATAACAAAATTATGTTTACAGATACTGGCGTAAGATGTTCTTCAACTAGTGCATATTATTCTGTACCAACAGAAAGTCCGAATTTCGAATTTATTTTAGATAATGATTTTGCCTACACAATTGAAGATCCTAATGGATATATTATTTATTATGGTGTTACAACTAGTGTAAATCAAAATTTCTAAATAAATAATAAGCGTTAAAAGTTGTTCTAATTATCTTAATTAGTTCAACTTTTTTTATTTAAGAAATTATTAGTGTATTTAATTGATAATAAAAGAATCAATTTTATTTAATAATTCTTTGTTTTCTGTAAATTTATCATCCATTTTTAGATTAAATTTATGTCTTTCAATTTTTAAAATTTTACTATTATCTCCATTAACTAGTTGCAATAAAGTAGGAATAAATAATGGAGTTTCTTCTTCACTACCAAATATGGCTATTATTTTTAATTTCTTTAGAAACGTATTCCACTTATTGCTATTTTTATTAAAAAAGTCTTGCATTCTTTCAGAAAAAATAAAATATAAAGATGAAGGATTAGAACAATACATTGGAACTAATAAAATAATATTTTTATATGTTAATGATGTTTCAATTAAACTGTATATTTCATCGTCTCTATATTTACATGCTCCTTTAAAACACTCATAGTTACAATTAGAGCAAGGATTGTATGATATATCTTTAAAAGGAATAAAAGTATCTTTTTTTTTCATCAAATGGTGAGCAATATCAAAACAATTTCCTTCAGCTCTTCCACTAAAGGAAATATAAATATTGCTGTTTTTGTCATGAGCATTAGAGATGTTTGTATTTTCATCATCAACAATTGATTTTAAATCAATGTTATATTCTTTAATTAATAAAATAAGTTTATCATAACTAATATCATTGATTCCTTTTTCGATTTTATTAATAGATGATCTTGATGTATAACCTAGTTTTTTACCGAATTCCTCCTGTGACATTCCTAGCGATAATCTTAACTTTTTTACTTTATTTCCAATTTTACTTTCCATTTTACTTTCCTTTATCTAAGAAGTTCATAATAAGTTTAATCATGACGTCTTTTTCTTCAGGCCTTGATTCTGCAGTTAGTACAGTAATTGCAACTAATGTATCGTTAGCAATTATTTTTTTGCCGCCTTTTATTAAAGCGTGATTTTTATTTAAAAATTCTAAAAATAATGTTGCTGCTATTCTTTTGCATCCATCAGCAAATGGGTGATCTTTTACTAAGAAATATAGTAAATGAGCTGCTTTTTCTTCTAATGAAGGATAAACTTCTTGTCCAAATACATTTTGATAAACTGCAGCAAGAATACCGTTTAATTTTCCTTCTTCCTTCTCGACTCCAAATACAGATGATGTTGTTTTAAACTTCATTGAATCAATTATTGTTCTACAGTCGGAATATGTCAGTTTATATATCGATTCATTTCCTTTAGGTTTAATTAAGCATTGATGATCGTAATTATCTAATAAGTCTAATGCTTTTGTATATTCCTCTATAACATTAACTAGTGCTTCTTGTTCAATATTTAATGATGAAGCAAGAATTTTATTTTGTATTTCGATCGTTTTATTTAAGGCTGAAATTCTTTTTTGATTTATAGAATAACCTTGAATTAAATATTCTTTTAATATTTTATTTGCCCATTTTCTAAAAAGAATACCTCTTTGTGATTTAACTCTATATCCGACGGAAATAATCATATCAAGGTTATATATTTTTATACGACGATTGACTTTTCTATTTCCTTCAATTTGAACTACCGAGGATTCCTCGATAGATGAAATATCTAATTCATTTTCTTTTAATATATTTTTAATATGTAAGCTAATGTTGTCTATTGAAACTTCAAATAGTAGCGCCATTTCTTTTTGAGTAAGCCAAACTGTATCGTTATCTATATCTGCTCTAACATTAATTTCAAAATTATTATCAGTAAATTTAACTAGTTCAAATTTGTCCATAAAATTACACCTCAAAAACATCATATGATAATGTAGATAAATAATCAACTTATAAATATATTTTTTATCTTTTCCTAATCACTTGACTTTCGAGCCTCTTAGAGTGATAGATAGACACCATAGTCAGGAGGTACGAAATGAGCCAAAAACAAGCACAGTCAGAAACAAAATATAGATTATTGGTTTTGATATTAAAAAACCTTATTGAAGAAGGTCACATCACTGAAGAGAAAATCAAATCCATCCGCAAGGCAATCTCTAAAAAATACAAGCCCGTTATAGGTTGGCTAGAGGCTAACGAATGAGAAAGACAATTACTCAAATAGCAGCAAACCAAAATCAAAAAGCAGCTCGCAGGTATGGCAGAGAAAGCGAGTCGTGGCATATACTAGAGTTTCAACGGAACAGGATGAGCAGTTGAATAGCCTTGCCGTGCAGCAAAGGTATTTCGAGGAATTTATAAACAAGAATCCAGAATGGACAAACGCGGGCATTTACTATGATGATGGCATCAGCGGCACAAGCCTCAAAAAGCGAGATTGCTTTAATAGATTGATATCTGACGCTATCGATATCAAGGCTTTCCAGAAATACCATGGACGTTCTTCAAACCATCCGAGCATTGAAATCCAAAGGCGTCACCGTGTTTTTTTGAGAAGGAAAATATCGATAGTATGGATATGAAAAGCGAATTCATCCTAACCGTAATGTCATCACTGGCTCAGGAAGAATCGCAATCATTATCAGAAAACATAAAGTAGGGAAAGCGCAAGATATGTCGTGAAGGCAATGTGTACGTGGCATATTCCCAATTTTTCGGATATAAGCGAGGTGGCAAATACGAACTTGTGACAGACAAGGAACAAGCCAAAATTGTCAAATTGATCTACAAGCTTTACCTTGAGAGAGATACCCTACAAAAATCGCAAAGGCATTAAACGAATCAAGCATACCGAGCCCTAAAGGCATAAAATGGACGAAAAACTTAATCGTCAACATATTGTCAAATGAGAAATACTGCGGTGATGCCATTCTTCAGAAGTCCTTTGTCGTAGATTTCATATTCCACGCCACAAAAAAGAACGAGGGCGAATTGCCACAGTACTACGTAAGGAACGACCACCCAGCAATCATAAAAAGAGCTACTTGGGACGAAACCCACATGATTGAGAACCATTTTGTCGTGATTAAAACATCGCGAAGATATCTTGCAACTTTTCTTGCCTCTTCGTTGATGGTTTCTAGGTTTGCGTAATCTATGCCGATATCACTGATGTTGGAAATGTTGACAACCGAAACGTTACCACCTTCTGCTTTTTCTGTTATTGCCTTACCTCTGAACACTTCCGCCACCTCATTGTCCCGTAGCTTTTTTCTATTATATAACTTAAGCGTTATTAATTTGTCCTTGTAGGTTTACCATCTCTTGACTCAAAGTGTCGTTCGAGCCTTTGCCACAAAGAAACCATTGCCACAATGATAGTTCGATTGCTCAGTTCATTTTATAGTAGTTTGTGTAAACCATATTACGGGTAGAATCCGCACTTTCGATAAACATCTTGAATTTATATTGGTCGGAATCAGTGTCTAATTCATATCGAATTTCAAAAATCCAAACTGAGCCTTTTGAGAAATAGCCGTTTTCCAAGGTGTTGTTCATTACATAATAGAAACTATATAATTTGCTAGGATTGTCATCGAAAAAATCGTTCAAGTTACTCTTTTGCTCTATGATGTACCAGTACTCGTTTGTGCTCCTATTATATTGTTCGATTCTCGGTACACCGAACATCCCGGCGTAATTGGTTTGGAAGTATGAGAAATACGTCTCGGCGTTTGCATTAAACGTTGCTTCGTCCGGGCAAACTTGCGAAAACGAATAGCCACCGTTAAACCAAGCATCGCTTGAGTTTATTTCTCCAGACAAGCCAGTCGGCGCAGTCAGGCCGGCAAGTCCTTTTTCCGATAGTTCTTCTTCGGTAAACCATTTTGTTCTATCGTGGATTTTTTTGCTTACTCCGCTGCTATCGCCACCTCCACACGCTACCAATCCGACACAAGCTACCGCTAGAAACATTGCACAACAAATAATATGCGTTCTTTTCTTTATCATGTTGCTAACCTCCCACGTGACTGCTAACCAGTCTTGTAACATTTCCACTCTATTTGAATTCTTTCTACACACTTAATTTCAACACTGAGTCATTAAGTTTATTTAATTGTAGTTTATTTATATATTTTTTTCAATAAGCGTTCAATAGAGCCCATAATCGTTTATTTGTTATGGCAACCGTTGACAAATAAAATCATAGAAACGCACAAAATAAGAATTTAAAATTTTATGTATTAAAGTTCGAGTGTTCGAACCTACGGTAAGAATCAAACTCCCGTAAAAATTAAAAAGTTTGACACATGTCTACTTTTGATTGGCTAGTGCAATTTGTGTCAAACCTATGCTTTTCTTATGTGTAAGGTAACCGATTTTAATACAATTTGCATACAGTAATTAAATTTTGCGTACAGTCAGTGAAAAATGCGTACAGCAAACAAAGGAAAACCTCCCAACGTTGTGGGAGGTCAAAGTAACTGTTTCCGTTACCGAATGTGCTCTTTCTTTTACATAACGATCCAAAGGTATGGCGCTAAACTCGGACTTTCCATAACTTTGAGTCGTTTGGAAGCATTCTAGACTGCTCGGTTAAATTATACAATTTTTTTGTAGTAAGAAACAAATAAAAATTCTAATTCAAGTAACAAAAAAGCTTACTCAAAAAACAATCTCTCTTAAGCAGGTTTTCAATTAATTATTATATAAAATATTTAAGTAGACACCTATTAAAAATTCTTTAGACTTTCTTATTAACACACTAATCGTTAAGTAACTAGTCTCAATTATTGCTTACTCAAATCTCCATCGGAGCAGTGAATGGTGAAATTGCCGGTGTTGAGATACCAATTATCACCTTTTGTAATGCTATTCCATTGTTTCTTTTTGCCTTTATACTCAACGCTCGTAAGTAAACTGCAAGCTAAAAGTGCATATTCACCTATGAATTGTACATTTGCTCCGATTGTCACGCTTGAAAGGTTGGTGCAACCAGAGAATATATAACCACCCAGAGAGGTTACAATTGTAAGGTGTTCTAGGGAAACGTGTTGCGAAAGTAACCGAAATTTTCGCTCTGATACCTCCGCTACGTTTCCTTTCATTGAATCACGTCGATTATTTCATGACTATAATAATACCAAAACGCTATTGCTTGCGACTGAACGGCGTCCTTCGTTGCCTTTTGCCTTACGAGGAAGACAAAGCCTTTCACCCGCATTGCATCGTTTGGCATAATCTCCCAGACGTGGGATTCTTGCAAATTCAGCATTGAAGTCCACCCATTCACCGAAGGCTTTCCTCCGTTTTCTTCCAGTTCCAAAAGATCACCGTAGACGGACTTTCCTCCGTCATCATGGTTTTTCAGATATCTTTCGTTGTACGGTATCACCTTGTATTCCAGTCCTAAACCAGCAACAGTTGCTTTTTCCTCTTCGGTCAATTCTCTTATATAATGACGGTATATTTTCTCGCTCTCGTCCCAATCACTTGCTGGGACGCCTATGTTCACAATGCGCGGATTGCTTTTGTTG
>OBAS01001206.1_pt1 | contig 16060 bp, 10 predicted proteins | sample 1517591 | NCBI WGS metagenome assembly OBAS01 (sample SAMN04571700, study PRJEB22368) | human gut metagenome | biome: human gut; material: stool | host: Homo sapiens | place: Luxembourg | collected 2012-10-05
TTCTTCCCAGATAAACAGCCAACATTTTCATGGCTTTTTCATCCAGATCGCAGCCCAAATAATATACCTCACCTTTTCCTATCTGGTTTACAGTCATGCAGGCCTCACCTGCATAAAAATCAGAAGTATATTTTCCAATTACTTTGGCAGTAACTGGTTTCACTATATCACACCACATGTGAGCCATTCCATTTCCAAACACACCTGTCGTAGCAGTTGTTTTCTCCAGAAGCGGATCATAATCTTCTACCTCTACACCGGCTAGGTCTGCAAATACGCCTGGTACAGTTTCTGTAAGCATGTTATTATACATATCTTTGATTCCACTTCTAAATGAGAATAGAACTTTTCCGCCTGCTTGAGCATAAGTTTCAATATTTTTCTTTCCTTCATCCGATACCATCATCAACATTGGTGCAAGAACAAGATCATATCTATTTAAGTCTTCTTCTGCTGTCACGAAATCTACTGGAATTCCCATGTTCCAAAATGGACGATAATAATCAAGCAATAAAGAATCATAATACAATCCTTCTACCTGACGATGAATAGATTGACTCCATTCACTATCAAAAGATTTGATAATTGCAACACGTGCTCTCGGCATCAGCGCTCGGTAGTTCTTACTTAGTTCTTCCATTTCAGCTCCTACCCGAGAAACTTCAGCATATCTTCTGTTCGGTTTTCCATCATGATTCAAAATGCCATGCCAGAGTTCTTCTGTTCCAAACGGGCATGCTCTCCAGCGGAAATAAACAACTGTATCGGCTCCATTTGCCACTGACTGATATGTCCAAAGACGGAGTTTTCCAGGCGTTGGTGTTGGTCCCAACTTACTCCATCCGCAAGGACCGGACTGCTGTTCCATAACCCAGAACGGTTTCTTCTTATAGCTTCTAAGCAATGCATGGTCTCTTGATACTGTTTCCGGTTTTGCTTTCCCCCACTGAAATTCAATATAATTATCCCATGTTACAAAATCAAATTCTTTAGATAATTTAAAATAATCAATTCCTGTTCCCGAGTTAATAGCAGCGTCTAAAAGATTGCTAGTTATCGGAAGATCAGAATACTCCTTAATTGTATCTACAGATTCTTTTGTAAATTCAACTACAGAATCACTGCAGAAACGATAGTAGTCTAGCAACAATGCTGGGTTCTGCCCTTGTGTATCGTGACAAGTATCATAGCATGCACCCGCCTTCGGAATATTCAGCTCCTCAAAACTTCTGTATGTCTGACTCCAGAAAGTAGTTCCATACGTTTTATTCAGATTATCAATCGTACCATATTTCTCTTTCAGCCAGTTACGAAAACGATTTTCGCAGGATTTACAGTAACATCTGGTTGTATTTGACCATCCCAGTTCATTATCTACCTGCCATGCTTCAATTGCAGGATGTTTTGCATATCTCTTTGCAATAAGGGTATTTAATTTTTTTGTTTTTTCTCTGTATGTCTCACTGTTAAAGCAGTAATGCTTTCTTGTTCCGAAGAGCTTCGGATTTCCATGAATATCATTCTGAAGAATATCTGGATACTTATCTATCATCCATTTAGGAGGGGTAGCTGAAGGTGTACACATTACTACCTTGATTCCGTACTTTCCAAAAAAATCCAGTGCCTCATCCATCCAGTCAAATTCGTATTTTCCTTCTTCAGGCTCATAAAGGCTCCATGCAAATTCACCAATTCTGATTACTTTGATATTTGCTTTGACCATCATCTCTGCATCTGTTTTCCAACGCTCTTTTTCCCAATGTTCTGGATAATAATCCGCACCAATTCTCATAGTATTTTCTCCCTGTTATTTTCCAAATTCAAATTTCACGGATTTTAATGCTTCTTTACAGCTGCAATCACCTGTATATGCAATATATGTAATATCCTCTTCTACAAAATCATCTTTTTCTTCTGAATAATAAGCCATATCCTTCGAACTTACCTGAAGAGAAACTTTCTTTTCTTCTCCCGGCATTAATTCTACTCTCGCGAAATCTTTCAAGATTTTAACCGGACGATCTACAGCACTTCCCTCACATCCGATATAAAGCTGTACAACTTCTGCGCCTTTTACATCTCCTGTATTCTTTACATTAACAGAAATCTTTGCTGTTTTATCAAATACTTCAACTGTCGGCTCGCTGATGTCAAATGTTGTATAGGATAAACCATAGCCAAACGGATACAAAACAGGAATGTTTTCTTTATCCATCTTGCAGTAGCCATGATAGTATTCATACTCTGCATATGTGCAGTCAGGATCAAAATCAGGATAACTGTCTTCGGAAAGTGCTACTGTATATGGAAGTTTACCGCTTGGGCAAACATCACCGAACAGAATATCTGCCAGTACATTCCCGCCTTCCATTCCACTGTAGAAGGAGAAGATAATTGCAGGAACATCTTTTTCCCACTCATCGATCAGGATCGCACTACTTCCGATAATGGAAACGACAGTATTCGGATTCACACCCTTTACACCATGAATCAGATCGATATCTCTCTGATGAAGTCTCATGCTTGCTCTGTCTCCGCCCATTCCGGCAATATCACTTCTATCAGCCAGATATTCTCCTTCATCGCTATGGATATAACCGGCAACGATCACTACTGCATCAGCATCTGCTGCAAGTTCTTTTGCACGTTCCAGATCACTTCCGTCATTATAAAGGATCTGTGCTTTCGGCATTTTTTTCATCAGGCCTTTAAATGGCGTAACTGTATAATATGGATGAACCTTACTGGAACCATGGTCGCCGATATTTTCTGTATCTCCCAGTACTCCAAGAACTACGATCTTCTCTGTTTTCTCTTTATCAAGCGGAAGTACATGATTTTCATTCTTCAGAAGTACCATCGATTCTTCTGCTGCTCTCTTTGCTACTGCTATATGTTCCGGGCATGCAAGAATATCTTCTGTATATTCCTGCGGATCTTTTCTTGTCTCATAATAGAGTACAGTACGAAGAATGTAACCAACTGCTTCATCTACATCTTCCATAGCAAGAGTTCCGTCTTCAATTGCTTTAGGGATCTGTTCTGCATAATGACAGATACATGGCATTTCAACATTCATTCCACTCTTTACTGCCTTTGGACCATCTTTTACAGCCCAGAGGAAATCAGATAAAGTAAATCCCTCGAATCCCCATTTATCTCTGAGGATATCTTTTAACAGATATTTACTCTCAGATGCCTGTTCTCCATAAACTTTATTGTATGCTCCCATTACAGAAGCCGCGCCTTCTTCAATACATCTCTTGAAGTGAGGAAGATATACTTCAAAAAGTGTTCTCTTATCTGCATGCACATCAGCTTTAAATCTCGCATTTTCAATACTGTTCATTGCGAAATGTTTAATGCACGCCATAACATTCTGGCTCTGAACACCTCTCGTCAGAGCTGCCCCCATTTCTCCCAGATGATAGGTATCTTCTCCGTAGCACTCCTGCGCACGGCCCCAGCGTGGATTTCTTGGAAGATTGATGCACACACCGCCGTAATAGTTTCCGCCCACTGCACGAACCTCTGCACCGATCACTTCTCCAATCTTCTCTTCCAAATCACGGTCAAAGCTGGCACCTCTTGCCATAGAAACAGGAAAGCAGGTGGCAGATCCGGCAACAACACCTCTTGGTCCGTCTACGAAACGGATATTCGGAATTCCCAGACGTTCTACTGCCTTTGTCGGATATGGCTTTACATTATAGTGTTCGATCAGGAACAGATCATCCAGTAATTTCTTCTCTGTAACCTGGCCTGACATTACACCGATCTTCTCATCCAGTGTGAGTTCCTGGATCACTTCATCTACATATTTCTTTATTGTTTTTTTTGAACAATTTTCTGTCAGTTTTGTTCTTTTTACTACATCCCTCATCCTTTACTTCTCCTTTCATAATTGCACTTGTCTGATGTTTATTTTTATTTTCTCTTTGCATATTTTCTCATGTCAATAATAACAGCAAGAAGAATGATCAGACCTTTTACGATATACTGCCAGTACATGTTTACACCGATGAATGCAAGGCCATAATTGATAACTGTGAACATCAGAACACCAATTACGATACCGCCTACACTACCAACACCACCTGAAAGAGATACACCGCCGATTACGCAGGCAGCAACTGCATCCATTTCATATCCGTTACCGGTTGTATTGGAAGCACTTCCGATACGTCCTACTTCCAGGGCTGCTGCAAATGCATACATCATACCTGCAATTGCGTAAACCATAATCTGTGTCTTTATAACATTTACACCGGATACTTTTGCAGCTTCCGGGTTACCACCTACTGCAAACATATATTTACCAAATTTTGTTTTATTCCATACGATCCACATAACTACACATACTGCTGCGGCAATGATGATCAGATACGGAATCTGGAAATCTCCGATTCCAATGGAACCAATTGCAATCTGAGTTACTTTTGAATCAATACCACCAATTGGCTGTGCACCATATGGCGGACGGTCAAAATAAATAGAAGATGCACCATATAAGATCAACTGCATACCAAGCGTTGCGATAAACGGCGGTACTTTAAATACTGCAACAAGCACACCGGATATTCCACCAAGTACAAGACAGATTGCCAGTACCAGTAATAATGGAACGATCAGCGGAAGCTCTTTTAAATTCGGATACATTCTGTATGCATAGTCCGGATTCTGAACTAAAGATGCGAAGATAACTGCTGCCAGACCGATCATACGTCCTGTGGAAAGGTCAACGCCCTGCACTACCAGTACCATTCCGGCTGCTAATGCAATAATAATCTTAGTTGATGACTGCGCAAAAATATTTTTAAAGTTATTGAATGATAAGAATCTTGGTTCTACTACCACAATTGCAACTAACAGGATAATAAAAACCAGATAAATTGCTTTTTCAGCAATAAGTTCTTTAATTGAAATGTTCTTTGAATTTTTCACCAGAATCCCCTCCTGAGTTCGTATTGAAAGATCAGATAAATCGGGCCGCTGCCTGCATAACATCTACCTGTCCTACTTCTTTTGAATCAAATATAGCTGATTGATGTCCATTGCTCATAACCAGAATCCTGTCGGAAATTCCGAACAGTTCCGGCATTTCTGAGCTTACTACGATAATTCCTTTTCCTTGCTCAGCCAGCTGGTTGATCAGCTGATAGATTTCAAATTTAGCACCTACGTCAATACCCCTGGTAGGCTCATCCAAGAGCAGGATATCAGGATCTGTCAGCAGCCATCTGCCCAGAATTACTTTCTGCTGATTTCCTCCTGAAAGGTTTGCGATCTTGGACTTCATTGACGGAGTTTTTACTTTCATGGCATTTATCATTTTGGTAATATCTGCTTTCATTTTTTCTCCGTTTAAAAGTCCCGTCTTCTGATATTTCGGTAAATTGGAAATTGTCATATTAAATCCAACACTCAAACCTCCAAAAATACCATCCGATCTTCGTTCCTCTGTCAGCATTGCAAATCCATTCGCCATTGCCTCTTTTGGACTTCTGTTCTGAACTTCTTTTCCTTTTACCAGTATCTGACCTTTGCCTTTCATTCTTATGCCAAATAATGTTTCAAGGATTTCCGTTCTCTTAGATCCTACTAATCCGGCGATTCCAAGGATTTCTCCCTTATGTAATTGAAAATTAACGCCCTCAAATCCTGGATTTAATGTACCGAGGTCTTTTACTTCCATTAATACATCACCTATCTTGGCTTTCTTTTCCGGATAGCGGTCTTTTAATTCTCGTCCAACCATCATTTTGATGATCTTATCAATGGTCAACTCACTGGCAGGTTTTGTATCGATCCACTTGCCATCTCTCATGACTGTTACATCATCAGAAATACGCAAAATTTCTTCCATTTTATGTGATATATAAATAATACTGGTATTCTTTTTCTTAAGCTTTTCTATAATCTTAAAAAGATGCTCTACTTCTTTCTCTGTAAGCGATGAAGTCGGTTCATCCATTACAATTACTTTTGAGTTATACGAAACTGCTTTTGCAATCTCTATCATCTGTTTTTGTGAAACTTTCAGGGTTCCTATCTTAACCTTCGGATTTACCTGAATATCCAAATCATCGAAAATCGCTTTTGTGTCTTCATACATTTTCTGGTCATCTACCAGACCATGCTTCATTGGAAATCTTCCAAGCCACATATTTTCCATAACTGTCTGATTTAATACCTGGTTCAGTTCCTGATGCACCATGGATACATGATTCTGTAATGCTTCTGATGGGCTGGAAAATTTAATGTTTTTGCCATCCAGAATGATTTCGCCCTCATCAAATGAATAAATACCGAACAGACATTTCATTAATGTGGATTTACCTGCACCATTTTCTCCCATAAGAGAATGCACTGTTCCAGGACGTACACATAACGTTACATCGTCAAGTGCTTTTACACCAGGAAACGATTTTGAAATATGCTTTAATTCCAATATATATTCTGTTCCCATTTTAAAATCCTTTCCCTCTTTTTTATTACAGGCATCCGTTTAAAACGAATGCCTGCCTGTAAAATCAGTTATTTTTTATTCATAAGTTGACTTTGCTAAATCAAGATTATCTTTGGTGATTGCCTGATATGGAACTCGTACAGCTTTTGCTTCTTCTTCCACTTCTACACCTTCGATTCCATCCACAGCGTCTTTACCACTTGTAAGGTTCTCTGCCATTTTTACAATTGTCTGTCCCTGAGTCTTAGCATCCTGTAATACGGAACCTTTGATCTCACCGCTTTCAATCTTGGAAAGAATTTCAGGAAGTGCATCAATTCCATAAATCGGAATGTATTTGCTGCTTTCTTCTCCATCTGTATTAAATCCGGCTGCTTCTACTGCTGATAAAGCACCAAGTGCCATTGCATCGTTTCCTGCTACGCAGCATTCAATTTCGTCACCGTATTTAGATACCCATGCATCCATTTTTTCTTTTGCAGTTGCTGTTACCCACATTCCTGTATCTTCTGCAAGAAGGTCAATCTCAATTCCTGCATCTTCGATCGTGCTCTTGAGATAATCACATCTCGGCTGGGATGCTGTATGTCCCGGGTCACCCATCAGATATACAAGCTGTAATTTTCCATCACCGTTTTTATCCATTTCCGGATGTTCTTTCCAGTAGTCGATTACCATCTGTGCCTGAATAGATGCACCATAATCTCCACCTGTAGATGTTACCTGATAAGCATTTTCATAAGAATTAATTACATCGTAATCTGTTATCTCTTTGTTGAAGAAAATGATCGGAACATTTCCTGCGTCTTTACATTTCTGGATCAGTGTCGGAGCTGCTGTTACATCACATACAGAAACTGCAACTGCAGAAGCGCCTTTAGCCAGCATTGTATCAACCTGATTGTTCTGTGTGGACTGGTCATTCTGTCCATCTTCGATGTTTGTTTTAAAGATTCCATCGCATGCATTTGTAATCGCTTTTCCAATATAAGAGTTGAAGTTATCAGAAGCTGAATAAATACCTGCGCCAAGAATCTTCTCATCATCAGCCTTTACCTGTGCTGCACCTACGCCGCCAACACCGGCTACCATTACTGCTGCCATTAAGACACTTAATAACTTTTTCTTCATTTGTAAACCCTCCCATTAGTTTATTTTACGCGTTTGTTATTTTGTATACTCATATTAACTTTGAGGTCCTATTTTTTCAACTTTTGATATTTGGATTAAGGGGGGCATTCTTTTGTTTCTTATTTTTGTACAAAAAAAAGACGAATTATCCAAATTTTTTATCATCATTGCACATTCGTCTTTTTTTGTTTTACCATTCTTCTTCTCTTGTCAGCACACCGTGCTTAAGAAACATGGATTCTCCCTTGATTTTATTCATAATTGCAAAGTTAGCAGTAAGAAGAATTACTCCGATTCCTCTTTTCTGCAATGCTCCGATCATCTTTCTTGTAATTTCCCTCATATTAATATCCATATCTGTAAATGGATTCTCAATGATCACAATCTTTGGCTGATACACCAGCCATTTTTCATAGGCCAGCTTCTGTAGTTCTGCATTTCCAATATTTTTCAGTTTCTTCTTATTCAGCTCATCGTTCTGAAGGAAATCACTTACACTTCTGGTATACTTTTTCGCAAACCAGAATCCTCTTACCTTTTCATGTAGTGGCACACTCACATTTTCCGTTGCACTCATATTATCCAGGATCATGCTCCTATACGGTGCTTCTGTTATAAACCCTACGCCCTCACGTACTGCCTGGCTCATATTTGATACCTTATACAATTTCTCAGAAATATAAATCTGTCCTTCTTCAATGCTCTCTTCTCCCGAAAACATTTCCCAGAAACTGCTCTTGCTTTTTTCATCTGAATAATAAATCTTAAGCAGCTCTCCGGAACACAATGTAAAATTAAGATTCTTCAGATAACAGGTACTTACATCTCTTACTTCTAATACATTGTTCTGCCCATTTATTACTTTCTGCCCATAGACTCCAAATGTTTCTGCCTTATTTTCATATATCAGAGCTTTCAGAACTTTACTCAACTTACAGTTTAACTGAGAAATCCCAGATACAAATGTAGTTCTTCCATTTTGAACAACTGCAATAGATTCCATCCATTCCATAATAAAATCTTCAAATCCTACTGTAACCAGAAATGACATCTGGGATTTCATTTTATCAATAAGAGAAAACACTTCTCCCAAATCCTTTTCTGATAAAAGGCTGGTAATCTCATCCAGAATCACAATTTTCTTTCTTTCCTCATAGGCTTTAAGTAATTCTATAATAACCTTTTCCTTGGCAGATAAATTTCTGACTTTATGAGGCATATCATTCGAAATATTCAGTTCCGTCCTTAACTTCTGGAAACGTTCTCTATACTCTTTCTGATCCAGAAACAGTTTTCTGTCTGAAAAAAGAAATATATTATCTTCTATCGTAATAGAAGGCAGTAATTTACTTTTAGAACCAATCACCGCCACCTGCTGTTTTAACAATCTGGCAGCTTCTTCATAAGCTTTCCTTTCCTCATTTACAAAAATCTTTCCTGAATAAAGTAAAACATCTCCAAGCAGCATATCAATAAAGAGCTTCTGTTCCAGAATATCATCGAATACGATTCCTGTTATTTCTCCCTGAAACAGTTCCAGAGACAGATCATCAAATATAACATTATTCCCTTTTTTTATCTTTCCGCCTTCTATATTCAGTAATTCTCTTTTCACTGATTTCTCTGCTCCCTGTTTGTAATGATCGGTACCGATATCCTGACTTCTGTTCCAAGATTAGGAATACTATAAATATGTATTCCATATTCATCCCCAAATAACAGCTTAATACGCCTGGATACATTCGGCAGAGCAATACCTCCACGTTTACGCTTCTCTTCTGTCAGCGGCCCTGAAGTTATCTCCAGTCTCTGGTTGATCTTTATAAGCTCTTCTTCGTCAATTCCAATTCCGTCATCATGAATATTGATCAGAAGTTTCTTCTCTGTCATCTCCAGTGAAATGGTGATAACTCCACCTTCTGCTTTCGCTTCCAGACCATGAAAAATTGCATTTTCAACTACAGGTTGCAAAGTAAGTTTAGGGAGTTTACATTCCAGGATCCTTGCATAGTCATCCGGAAAATTAACTCTCATATCCAGTTTATCTCCAAAACGATACTGCTGTATTTTAAAATAATTCTCTACATTCTCCAGTTCATCTTCTACTGAAACCAGATTTCCTGTATCCGTGATGGTATATCTGAAAAATGTAGACAATGCTTCCGTCGTATCAGCAATACTATCAATTCCTTCACATAGCGCATCTCCTCGTATTGCTTCCAGCGTATTATACAGAAAATGAGGATTGATCTGATTCTGCAGTGCAAGAAGTTCTGCATGTTTTGTCGATAACTCAATAATGTTCTTTTTATCCAATATGGAATCCAGCTTCTGCATTACTTCATTCTGCTCTGGAAAAATCTGATAATCCTGATCAATCAGTTCCTGAAAACTTCCACTCTGTATAAAATGTTTGAATAATTTTCTGGTCTCATTACATGGTTTTATTAGAAACTTATAAATAATCACATAAATGCTTCCTGTAATAACCATCTCTGTCACAATAACCACCATCATAGAAAAGAATCCCAGATATCCTTTCGATGCAGCCCATATAACTTCTATAAACTGAAGACCTGCCCCTAATCCCAGAAGAACCCACAAAAAATTAACTGCCTGTCTGCTAAATATATTTCTTTTTTTCATAGTTTTTGCACCTGCACATTTTGATTAACTATATAACTTTCTAAATTCTGAAGGATTCAATCCTGTTGTCTTCTTAAACAATTTAGAAAAATATTTCAGATCATTATATCCTACTGCAGATGCTACTTCCGCAATGTCATAATTAGTCTGTATGAGATAGTTCTTTGCATTTTGGATACGAAGCTCTGTCACATACTCAAGGAAATTTTTTCCTGTTTCTTTCTTAAACAGTGTAGAAAAATAGGCAGCATTAAATCCAATATACTCACTGACATTCTCCAGACTGATATGTTTGTTGAAATTATCATGGATATATTTCTTTGCATCACGTATCGGTTTACTCTCTTCATCCTGAATATTCTTCATATAAACCTGATGCACCCGGGACAGATCCGATTTGATCCACTGAAAGAGTTCATCATAATCCCATATCCTTCTGTACTGTTTTTTATAATCTTCAATCAGAAAAAGATTTCTGCCTTCACGAGAATATTTCATACCAAACCGCAATGTTTCAACTAATTCACCAAAAACTTCATAAACCAGTTTTCCGTCATACTTAAATGGCTTCAATTTCTCTCCAACCTTGTCAACAAGGCGGAGGGTTCCTTCAATATCCATTCTTTCCTGATAGGTCAGAATTTCATTTCGCAGACCACTGTCAAAAATTTCTTCTTTAGTTTTTCCACTTTTACTGTCTTCACTGTAGCAGATATATGTATCTTCATTTTCGCCCATTCGATTCATAATCGCCAGTTCTGCCTCTCGGAAACTATCCGTGATTCCCATATAAGAACTATGTGTATTTCCCTGTCCGATCCTTATTCTGATATCAGGAAATACAGTTTTCAAATTAGATACATTAACTATCAAATGTTTTAGCTTTTTTCTGACTGGTTCAATCTCTTTATCCACTGTATTTAAAATGCATACGATTTCATCCTGATATACTGTAGACATATAAGTTTCGCAGTATATCTCCAATTTTTCTTTTACCATCTGATGAATTTTGTTCATTACAAATTCTTCACTGTCACCGGCAGATTTGTCCGAATTTTTTGAGAAAAATGGCCTGACTCTGACTGCTGTAAAAAATCCTTTATGAAATTTACAACCATACTGTTCATTCAACTGTTCCAGACTCATATCTGCTTTTAGCGGATTAGTTGCTGAGTTTTGGAGCGTTTTCATAAGAAAATTCTCTCGTATATGTTCTCTGGATGCTTCAATGATAGATTCCATTTCGTTTCTGATTCTGGTACTCTTAATCAGAGATTCATGTGATTCTTTAATTTCAGTTAATGAGTTTTCCAGTTCTCTCTTTTTTAATGGTTTCAGCAGGTAGTCTTTTACCCCATACTTGATTGCCTGCTGTGCATATTCAAACTGACTGTAACCGCTGATTACTATGAAATTAATCTCCGGATTCACTTCTTTTGCCCTGCGTATCAGTTCAAGTCCATCATACACCGGCATACGTATATCTGTAATCACAATATCCGGTTTCTTTTCACAAATACTTTCATAAGCAGTTTTCCCATCATTTGCGAAACCAATAATATCCATTTCCAGGGCATCCCAATCCACAAGGTGCTGGATCAGCCGACATACCTTTATTTCATCATCTGCTATTAATACCTTCAATCCTTTTCCTCCCTGTTTGTTTACACGTACATTATTTTAACCCTTCCAAATTTCTATTATAAACTATCTGTTTTTTTTTGTATACCTACGAATTTTCTTTGTATTATTATTAAATTATCTGACATATCGTCTTTTTTCAGAATGAATATTTATTGCTTGCTTTTATAAAACTCCAAGAATATACTATGAACAGATAATGAATCTGTATTATTTTACCACTCATTATCTTCTTATATTTTTCTGATAAACCATAAAGAATTTATAACTACACTCACAAATAATCTTATCAGAATCTTATGAAATTATTTTATAACAAAATAAAGAAAAGGATATCTACAATATGATTCAGGACATCGCACCACATACTTATCACAACGAATACAAACCTTCTGCCCCGGATAAAGACAGCTTTATCCTTGCATACGAAAAAGGCAGTATACTTCTTCCCCGCCAGGAACGGGATGCAGATATTACTTTCCCACGTTTCCGGGAGTTTGAGGAAAAGATCGCTGATCTTTACAACAATTTTATTTATCTGTTTTCCATAGATGATCAGCGTTTCTACCTGATCCCGGAGCTGGATACCTCTCTGCTTCCGGACTATGAATTTCAGGATGTACGGATTCTTCGGACCGCTCAGCCACAGCATCTTGCATTTGCAGGAATTACAGGGCATCAGCTCTTCCAGTGGTACAGCAAGCGCAGATACTGTGGCTGCTGTGGAAAACCAATGGTTCACAGCCAGAAAGAACGTATGATGGAATGCCCTTCCTGCGGCAATCAGGAATATCCTGTTCTGTGTCCTGCAGTTATTGTAGGAATCACAAACGGAGATAAAATCATCCTGTCCAAATACGAAGGACGTCGATTCAAGCGCTACGCTCTCATCGCAGGCTTCGCAGAGATCGGAGAAACAATTGAGGAGACTGTTCACAGAGAAGTGATGGAAGAAGTGGGACTGAAGGTCAAAAATCTCCGCTACTACAAGAGCCAGCCATGGTCCTTCAGCGGTACCCTGCTTTTCGGATTCTTCTGTGATGTGGACGGCGATGATACCCTGACCGTTGACCATGAAGAGCTCTCCATGGCACAGTGGGTAGAACGTGATAAAATCCCGGATCAGGGCAATAATATCAGCCTGACCAAGGAAATGATGATGCTCTTCCGTGATGGAAAAGAACCCAGATAAACAATATTCTATATCAGAAAAAGCTCATAGAATATTTTTCCCTATTATGCTAAAAGGATACATACACGGTAATGTTACTGTGCATGTATCCTTTTCGTTTCTCTGTAAAATTGCTTCACTATATTCTCAAAAATATTTCTGATTACTCTTCACGCCGCACTCCCGCTGCCAAATCCACGGCTTCTGCGGCTTCCATTACATTCCTGCTCAAATTCTTTCAGTTTCCGTCTTGCTTCCGGTGTCAGATTTGTCGGAACTTCAATCTGTACAGTTGCATATTCATCACCGTGTACCGACGGATTATTCATTGCAACGATACCTTTGCCTCTCAGACGTATCTTCGTTCCGGACTGAGTACCTGGTTTAATGTTACAGAGAACATCACCGTAAATAGTGTGAACCTTCGCCTCACCGCCAAATACTGCTGTTGTAAATGGGATATTTACAGTTGTGTAAATATCTCTGCCTTCCCGTTTATATCCAGGTTTATCCTGAACATTTACTTTCAGAAGCAGATCACCGGCTTCACCTCCGCCGACTCCCGGATATCCCTTTCCTTTAAGTCTGATAGATTTACCGGATTCAATACCTGCCGGAATATTGACTTCGTAATTCTGGACGCCACCGTTGCTGCTCTGCAGGCGGATAACCTTCTTACCGCCAAAAGCAGCTTCATCAAAGCTGACAGTAACCTCCGCATGAAGATCCTCACCTTTACTGCTGTAAGAACCGCCAAAGCCGCCAGTTCCATTGCTTCCGAATCCACCAAAACCACTTCCATGAAATCCACTGCCACCGAAGCCGCTGCTTCCAAAACCACCGGATGATTTACTCTTCTTAAATCCACCACCAAAGATGTTCTTCAGGATATCATCCATATCTTCGCCATTCTCAAAATGATATTCATGATAACCATTGCCATCACTGTACGAGCCATGGAAACCACCGCCAAATGGATTGCCCTGTGCTCCGCCAAAGCCACTGCCAAAAGGACTTCCCTGTGCGTTTCCATAATTACCGGCACCTTCTTCAAAAGCAGCGTGGCCAAACTGATCATACAGTTTACGTTTCTTCTCATCACTCAGAACATCATAGGCTTCATTTACTTCCTTAAAATGCTCTGCTGCCGAAGCATTTCCCTCATTACTGTCCGGATGATATTTCTTTGCCAGTTTTCTGTATGCTTTCTTAATCGTTGCTGCATCCGCGTTTTTGTTCACGCCAAGAACTTCATAGTAGTCTCTTTTCAATATCATCACCTTCCCTCATAAACACATTCTAACGCAATCATTCCTGATTTCATATTTCTGCAATCCTCATTATGCAAACAACGGGAAGCCAAAAGATTTGACCTCCCGTTGCTGTAACTTAACATCTATTATCCTTCAATGGAGATGCTGTGCTTCTGTTCCACTGCTGGCTTTGCTTCTTTCTTCGGAACAAATAATGTCAGGATACCATGTTTGAATTCTGCTTTGATGTCGTCCTGATGTACTTCTTTACCTACATAGAAGCTACGACTGCAGGCACCTGCATAACGTTCTCTGCGGATATAACGTCCTGTCTCTTTTTCCTTCTCATCTTTATCCAGACCTTTCTCTGCACTGATGGTCAGATAACCATTTTCAAGTGCTGCATGAACTTCATCTTTCTTAAATCCTGGAAGATCTACAATCAGTTCGTATCCGTTATTCATTTCCTTGATATCAGTTTTCATTACATGATTTGCTTTATGTCCATAAAGTTTCTTCTCTGCATCCTTCATTGCTCTGTCATCATAATAGAATGGGAAATCTCCAAAAAAGTCATCAAATAAATTTTCTCCAAAAATACTAGGCATTAACATAAGTCATATCTCCTTTTCTAATATATTTTATATATGTCAAATCTGTTCGCCAGATTTACTTTCCAAATCTATCTTTACAGGTTTTTTCAACCTTTTATCTTCAATCTTTTAGTGTAAGCTTTTATTTTTATATCTGTTTTTAATCTCTGGCTGACCCTTAACGGGTCAGTCAGAATATTTATTCATCAGCCTTCAATGGCAATTGTTTTCTTCTGTTCTACTGCTGGTTTTGCTTCTTTCTTTGGTACAAATAATGTGAGGATACCATGTTTGAATTCTGCTTTAATGTCTTCTTTCTCAACTTCTTTACCTACATAGAAGCTACGGCTGCAGGCACCTGCGTAACGTTCCTTACGGATATAACGTCCTGTCTCTTTCTCCTGCTCATCTTTGTCCAGACCTTTCTCTGCACTGATAGTCAGATAACCATTCTCCAGGTCAGCCTTTACTTCATCTTTGGTAAATCCCGGAAGATCTACGACCAGTTCATAGCCTTTATCAGTTTCCTTGATATCGGTTTTCATTATATGGCTGGCTCTGCGTCCGTAAAGTTTCTTCTCTGTATCTTTCATTGCTCTGTCATCATAATAAAATGGAAAATCTCCAAAAAAGTCATCAAATAAATTTTCTCCAAAAATACTAGGCATCAACATAAGTCATCTCTCCTTTTCTATACCGTTCATCTACATGTGATGGACTCTCAGTTATGCATCTTTACCTTGTTTCTTTGGAACTTAGGTTATCAGGAATCTCATAGAACTTATTTCTTTGTTCTCTTTTTGTTCCCCTTCCTTTGTTCTAGCTGTAATATAACACTTATTATTAGCACTGTCAAGAGGTGAGTGCTAATTATTTTGTGAAGATTTTGTGAAGCCTTGATTTTACGGGCTTCACAGGGATTTTTCACTTGCTTTCGCACTCGATTTTCTTGATTTGACCACATTTTTACGACAAATTCTTGGAAAAATATATTCGTCTGATTTTCTTACCACATTTTACGACAACGACTTATGGTTTATACCACAGCAGGTACGGTTTCTGGCAGGTTCATTTTAGACATCTCGTTCTCCACATGAGACTTCTCTGCAATATGATTGTAGACATTCATTGTGATCTGTGCATCTGAATGGCCCAT
>OBAS01001230.1_pt1 | contig 15887 bp, 10 predicted proteins | sample 1517591 | NCBI WGS metagenome assembly OBAS01 (sample SAMN04571700, study PRJEB22368) | human gut metagenome | biome: human gut; material: stool | host: Homo sapiens | place: Luxembourg | collected 2012-10-05
TTGTAAGCATATTTCTCATTCTCCTTTTAACTCAATTTGTTTTATTTTAACTTAGTCAATGTTAAAAATTAAGTTTTTGAGTTATTTTGATTTTTCTAAAATTCTTTTCTCTCACACCCTGTATTTTCCCCCTCCATCTTTTGTATATGTAAGAGGGTTCGTGGATTAGAACCAGATACATCCAGCAGTGTTCTACGCATCTTATGTAAGCAAATTGATTCACCAGATCAATTTTTAATATGCAATGCATGCTTTTTCTTTGTGGTGATATAATTTTACAATTTTATTTTCGCATTATGGCTTTTCTGACATTTCTACGGATACGCTTCGGTATTTCTTCTCTGTCCCCGCAGATTCTTACGCTTCCACAACTACCTTGCAACCCGAAAGGCTCTTCACCGTATAATTTCCGTTTCCGCCTTCCACATGCAGGTGAATCTCATCTCCCACACGTTTCGCAGTCACCGTCATCACCGTCTCTCCTTTCAGATCCGGTATCTCAGTTTTCGCTTCGGCTCCCTCATCAAATGCGGATACAAGAAGGCTAACACCATCCGCATAATCATAATCCGGTTTCTGGTCATTATTGCCCAAAGCAAGCACTGTATTTGGACGGATCATCAGTGGCAGACTGTGATAATCATGCGTCTCTTTCTGCCATTTTCCTCCGCTCACCTCTGCTCCGGTGATCAGATTATACCAGGTTCCCTCCGGCAGATAATACTGCACTTCACCGTTCTCTTTAAAGATCGGAGCCACCAGCAGAGAATCGCCGAACATATACTGCCGATCCAGGGTATCACATGCACGATCCTCCGGGAAATCCAGGAACATCGGGCGCAGCACCGGACGGCCTTCTTTGTGTGAGCGCACAGCCTGCCCGTACAGGTATGGCATAAGACGACATTTCAGATTGACAAACTCCCGCAGAATATCACATGCCTCTTCATCAAACAACCATGGCACACGGTAAGAAGACGAACCGTGCAACCGGCTGTGAGAACTTAACAGGCCAAACTGGCACCAGCGTTTGTAGATGTCCGCCGGTGCGGTGCTCTCGAATCCACTGATATCATGACTCCAGAAACCAAATCCACCCAGAGACAGAGAAAGTCCTCCACGAAGAGTCTCTGCCATGGAAACATAGCTTGCAGAACAGTCACCGCCCCAGTGTGCCGGGAACTGCTGACCACCGACGGTGGCAGAACGTGCGAACAGTACAGCTTCGCCGGTTCCTCTCTCACGCTCCAGTAATTCGAAAACTGCCTGATTATACAGATAAGTATAGTAATTATGCATTTTCACCGGATCGGAATGGTCAAAATACTCGATTTCTTTCACCGGGATTCTCTCACCAAAATCAGTTTTAAAGCAATCCACGCCCATATCTAGCAGCGTCTTTAACTTTCCCTGATACCATGCCACAGCATCCGGATTTGTAAAATCAACCAGTGCCATACCAGGCTGCCACAGATCCGTCTGCCATACGCTTCCGTCTGTTTTCTTAACCAGATAACCATGATCCTTTCCCTCTTTGAACAGACAGGATTTCTGTCCGATATACGGATTGATCCATACACAGATGTGAAGCCCGCGATCATGATACCGTTTCAGCATGCCTTTCGGATCCCGGAATGTCGCAGGATCCCATTCAAAGTTACACCATTCATAGGCATCCATCCAGTAGCAGTCAAAATGGAACACATGCAGCGGAATCTCCCGGTCTGCCATGCCCTGAATAAAAGCGGAAGTGGTCGCCTCATCATAATTCGTAGTAAAAGAAGTCGTCAACCACAATCCGAAAGACCACGCCGGCGGCAGGGCCGGTTTTCCAGTCAGATCCGTGTATTTTTCTACGGTTCCCATCGGAGTCTTACCGCTGATCACATAGTAATCAAGGCGTTCTCCCTCTACCGAGAACTGGATCCGCTCTACTTTCTCGCTGGCAATCTCATACGCCACATCGCCTTCGTTGTCCACCAGGACACCGTATCCTTTGTTTGTCACATAAAACGGAATATTCTTATAAGCGATCTCGCTGGCTGTACCGCCGTCCTCGTTCCACATCTCCACGATCTGTCCGTTTTTCATAAATGGGGTGAAACGCTCGCCAAGGCCATAGACGTATTCATCCACATCCAGAAACAGCTGATCCAGCATATAGTTTTTTCCGGTCTGCGTGTTCTGCATGTACGCAAGATTCCGGAAGCTCGATTCGGTCAGGAAGGTATCTCCCTCATAAAAAGCCATCTTATAGGCATTCGCTGCTTTGTCGATAACTGCTTTTAAGGAACCGGTCTGATAGATCAACCGGTCTTCGTTCTCCTCGATCTGTACCTTTGCATCTCCGGTACAAATCTTTGCAAACGGGCCGTTATAGACCGCACCGTCATGATGGACTGCAGACACTTTGATTACCCCGTCCATCGGGCTGGAAAGTGTCACAGTCAGAAGCGAGATGTTCAGACAGCTTCCCCGGTCCACGATATGGGAACACGGAAGATACAGCGTCAGTTCCTGTCCATATACCCGGTGGGTTCCATATTCCACTGCATAGGCAGCTCTCATCTCATCCCGAAGTAGCCAGTAACCATTGGTAAATTTCATGATTCATTCTCCTTTTCATTTTCCCGCATCGCTATCCGCTTACGGAGTTGTCACATCTGGTGTATGTTTCTTCAGTGCAGGTTCGATAAAATCGCAGGAAATATAAGCCACAAGACCCGGCACAAAAAAGATCAGGATCGGGAAGCGATAGACAACGGCTGCCACACATACAAGCAGCAGGGCCATCCCCAGTGTACTGATAAAATACCGGACTACCATATACAGAGACAGCTTCACAAACCATCCCACCGGCATCTCGAATCTTGACAGGGCAGGGAAAGCATAGCAGGCTGCCAGTGCCACATACACTGCAGCTATGATATACAGGCAGATAAAGAACAGCCCCACCCTGTTATTCATCTTATTCATCAGGATTCCTATATTTAACTGTAACACAAACGTTACTCCTGCAAAGATCACCCACAGGATCGTAGCAGGCACAAAGTTTTTCTTAAACGCATGGAAAAATTCTCTGCTCATATATCCTTCACGGTTCTTTACACATTTTACCATACTATAATACAGTGCGGTAGTAGAAGCTCCTGCTGTGACTACCGGCAAACTGCACAAAAGCCATAAGATTCCCAGCACAAAACCGTCAAAAATCCGTTCAAATACACTGACAAAACCACCGTCAAATCCAAAGATATTTCTTCCTGTGCTTTTTTTCTTCATTCTGCCTGCCTCCTGTTTCCAGTAAGGACAGCAGGTTCCACCCGTTGCCCTTCTTTCTTATAATTCTTCTCTTGTTCCGGCTTTTGCAAATACCGGAAGTTCATCAATTGGAGCTGCCACCGTTACCATCCGGCTGCCTTCAAAGATCGTTCCATCATTGATATTTCTCCAGCTTCCCTCCGGCAGATACAGCGTTCTCTCTGTCATTCCTGCCTCCAGGATCGGAGAAACTAAAAGATCCGGGCCAAACATGTACTGATCCTCAATCTCCCATGCTTTCGAATCCTGTGGGAAATCATAGAACAACGGACGCATGATCGGTGTTCCTTTCTCATGTGCTTCCATCATCAGCTGTTTTACATACGGACGCATCTTTTCACGAAGCAGCATGTATTTCTTACAGATCTCGTAAACTTCTTCTCCGTAGCTCCATACTTCATTTTCTGCACCGCTGATGCACTTTCCACCTCCGGTGCTGCTTAACGGCTCTTTGAATGGCTCACGGAATCCATGCAGCCGCATCACCGGACAGAAAGCTCCGAACTCGAACCAGCGCACCAGAACTTCATGGAACTTTTCATCGTGGATATTACCACCGTGGAAACCTCCGATATCGGTCGTCCACCACGCAAGTCCTGCGATTCCCATGTTCAGACCTGCGGCCAGCTGATTTCTCAGGGAACGGAAGGAAGAGTCAATATCTCCGGACCATACCAGTGCACCGTATCGCTGGCTTCCGGCCCATGCACAGCGAATCAGATTGACGATATTTTCCTGTCCTTCTTTTTCCATGCCTTCGTAAGCCATTCTCGCATAATCTCTCGGGTAAATATTACCTACTTCCATATCAGCTCCACGGAAATACCGGTAATGTTCATATTCATAAGCGGTAAATTCCGGTTCGGCCTCATCCAACCAGAATATCTTGATACCATTCTCGTAATAGTTCTTTTTGATCTTCTCCCATACATATTCCCGTCCGGCCGGATTCGTCACATCGATAAAGCAGGCATCGCCCAGCTGTCCGATCCGTTTTCCGGTCTCAGACCTGGTCAGATATCCCAGTTCTTCCATCTCCTCGTAGTTTTCACTCTCTGCGTCTACCGTCGGCCAGATGGAAACCATCAGATGAATCCCCATCTCTTTTAATTCGTGTACCATCGCAGCCGGATCCGGCCAGTAATCTTTATCAAACTTCCAGTCCCCCTGATGTGGCCAGTGAAAATAATCGGCAACGATCACATCGATCGGAAGATTTCTTCTTTTATATTCTCTTGCCACCTCCAGGATCTCATCCTGGGTCTGGTAACGCAGTTTGCACTGCCAGAAACCCATACCATACTCCGGCATCATCGGTACTTTTCCGGTGGCGTTCGCATATGCTTCTTCAATCTCTGCCGGGGTGTCCCCTGCCGTGATCCAGTAGTCCATCTGTTTCGTGGATTTTGCACGCCATTCGGTGACATTTTTACCGAAGGTCACACTTCCGATGGCCGGATTGTTCCACAGGAATCCATATCCATTACTGGACAGGACAAATGGTACACTGGCCTGTGAATTACGGTGTGCCAGTTCCAGCGTGCAGCCCTTGACATCCAGATACGGTTCCTGGTACTGTCCCATACCATACAGTTTTTCTCCCGCAACCGGTTCAAAACGTACCGTAAGTGCAAAATTATCAGTACTCAGATGCGGCTCAAAAGTCCGTGGTACGATCTCCAGTGCACTGTTGAACTCTTTTCTTCCCTCTTCTGCCATTCCGCGGTTCCGTTCGTACTCTTCCAGAAGCAGTTTTCCATCCTGGTTCAGGAAACGCAACTTTCCGGTGCGGGTGATCTCACAGCAGATCTTTCCGTTTTCAATCACGGTATCTGTGCCCTGCGAATATACTTTGATCTCATATTCATCCTGCGGAAGCAAAGCTGACAGTTCCTCATCTTCAAGAAATCCATATCTCTGGGTTGCCCGCACGCGGAAACTGTTCTTTCCCCACGGCTCGATACATAACAGTTCTTTGTCAAATCTTCGATAGACCTTATTTCCTTCTTGTCTTATCATTGCAAATTCCTCCCGACTCTTCAGTTTCAGACACCCCTGTCTGTAAACCACCCGGAGATTTCCAGTCTTTCCGGAAGCCTCCGGGTAGCACTTTTATACTTCCAGTACAAATCCTTCTCTCGTAAACAACGGAATCTGATCGATCGGTGTGTCTACGGTCACGGTCTGTCCGCCTTCATACACTTCTTTTGTCCATACCTCCGTCCATGTTGCGCCCTTCGGCAGGTAAACATCCTTTTTGATCTCACCTCTGTTCAGCACCGGTGCTACCAGTACATCCGGTCCGAACATATACTGTTTTTCATTCTCCCAGCATACCGCGTCTTCCGGGAAATCATAGAACATCGGACGCATCACCGGCGTTCCTTTTTCGTGTGCTGCTTCCATCAGGGTCCGCACATACGGACGCATTGCTTCACGAATATTAATGTATTTTTTACAGATCTCATAGACCTTGTCGCCATAACTCCAGATTTCATTCGGTGCTCCGGATACACATTCTGCACCACCAGTCGTTCCGAGCTGCGGCTGATACGGCATCCGGTAACCATGCAGTCGCATGACCGGACAGAAAGTTCCATATTCAAACCAACGGACAAATACTTCGTGATAGTCCTCATCGTAAATATTAGCCCCGAAGAAACCACCGATATCGGTCGTCCACCAGGTGATACCGGACAGCCCCATATTCAGACCTGCTGCGAACTGGTTCTGCAGACTTTCAAACGTGGAATGAATATCCCCGGACCATACCAGTGCACCGTATTTCTGACTGCCGGCCCATGCACAGCGAAGCAGGTTTACGATATTTTCCTGTCCTTCTGCTTTCATGCCGTCAAAGAATGTTTTTGCATACATCACCGGATAGATATTTCCGATCTGTACGTTCGGTCCCAGATGATATCGGTAGTTTTCAAAATCGTATACGGTATATTCCGGTTCGGCCTCATCCAGCCAGAAGATCTTTGTCGTAATAGTTCTTCTTTGCTTTGCTCCATACATATTCGCGGGCTTCCGGGTTGGTCGGGTCATACTGAATCGTATTTCCCATATAGGTGTTGTCGATGCGGACACCTTTTTCTACCCGGGTCAGCAGGCCTTTTGCTTTCATCTCCTCGAAGTTTTCGCTCTTGTAGTCTACCATCGGCCATACGGAAACCATCAGCTCAATGCCCATCTCCTGCAGTTCTTTAATCATCGCATCTGGATCCGGCCAGTACGTAGGATCAAATCTCCAGTCGCCCTGTTTTAGCCAGTGAAAGAAGTCTACCACGATCACATCGATCGGAATGCCTCTTCTCTTATATTCTCTTGCTACTTCCAGAAGCTCGTCCTGGGTCTGATAACGCAGTTTGCACTGCCAGAAACCCATACCGTACTCCGGCATCATCGGCACTTTACCGGTGGCATCTGCATACGCCTCTTCAATCTCTGCCGGTGTATCTCCCGCAGTGATCCAGTAGTCCAGTTTCTTCGTTGAGGCCACCTGCCAGGTAGTGATGTTTTTGTTAAAATTTACACGGCCGATCGCCGGATTATTCCACAGGAAGCCGTAACCCAGAGAGGACAGTGCAAACGGGACACTGGCCTGCGAATTCCGGTGCGCCAGTTCCAGTTCAGCCCCTTTGACATTCAGAAATTTCTGCTGATACTGACCCATACCGTAAAGTTTTTCATCCGGATTCGACTCAAAACGCATGGTCAGTGCATAATCGCCACCGATAATCGGTTTGAACTCTCTCGCTTCCACTTCCAGCGAACTGCAGGTATCTGCAAACATATCTTCTCTGTTTCTTACATATTCTTCCAGAAGGACTTCACCTTTCTGGTTATAGAATGTCAGTTTTCCAATGTTATTGATCACTGCTTTGATCTTTCCGTTTACGATCTCTGCGGAATATTCATGGATCGTGATCTGCGCATGATCCCCTTCCGGCTTTTCGTCCAGGGCCCATAACTCTTCCGGCATCTGCGGCATCTTGGAAGCCCGTACACGGAGACTGTTGGCCCCCCATGGCTCCACGATCACACGCTCTGCATCATAGCGATAGTGCAGTGCACCATCCTTTTCTTTGAAAAATCCTAGTAAAAAATTGTTGTCGGAGCGAAAATCACCGCTTGGTTCGCCCTCTCTCTTTACGATATCTGTCATGATTCCTTTCCTCCTGATGGTTATAGATTATTCCTTTACAGAACCTGCTGTCAGACCGCCTACAATGTATTTTTGCAGGAATACGAACAGGATAATTACCGGTAATACCAGTATAGCACCATATGCCATGATACAGTTCCATTTTGTTCCATATTTGCTCTGGAATTTGTAAATATTTGCAGTCAGCGGACGCATATCCGGTTTTACATTAAAGGTCATGGAGTACGCAAGGTCATTCCATCCGTTCAGGAAGGAGATAACCACTACGGTAATGATACCTGTTTTGATCGCCGGCAGCATGATCTTGAAGAACGACCGGTAAACTCCACAGCCATCGATTCGGGCCGCATCATCCAGAGAAGTCGGAACTCCTTTGAAGTACGGGCGAAGTGTTACTACAATAAACGGGATCGTACCGGATGAAATAGCCAGTGCCGGTCCGATATACGTACCTAACAGGTGTAATTTGTTAAAAATCAGATACATCGGTGTCAGCATCAGGGATGCCGGCAGCATCTGGGTTACCAGGAAGGTCAGCAGAAATCCTTTTCCTCCCGGAACTTTATACCGTCCCATACCGTAAGCAGCCGGTACACCGAAAACCATCGAGAACACCATGGAAATCAGTGCAATCATGATACTGTTTTTCAGAGAAGACAGGAAGTCTGCATCCGTAAAGTTTTTCACCCATGGATCAATAGTAAAGTTGTGCGGATAATAAGTCACGATTTTTCCGAAAGACTCTGCATCTGACTTGAAAGACATCGCCAGAATCCAATAGATTGGAAACAGGAAAATAACAGCTACCAGTACCGCGATCACACAGTTGATCACATTTTTCCGTTTTTCTTTCGAGCTGAGTACTTTTTTCTTCGTTTCTTTTTCCATTACTAATCATCCTCCTTTGAAATCATTCGCAGATAGAACAAGCCTACAACAAACAGACAGCAGAACAGTACCATCGCAGTTGCAGAACCAAGTGAAAATTCATACTGTTTAAAGGATAATGTATACGAATATGTACCCAAAACATCGGTTGCATTCAGCGGTCCGCCGCTTGTCATGACAAACATCAAGTTGAAGGCCTTGAAGGTGTAGATAAAACCTAACATCAGTACCGACATAATCGCCGGTTTCATCAGCGGCAGGGTGATATACAGGAATTTTTCCATAGGATTGGCTCCATCCACTTCTGCACTCTCATACACTTCCTGAGAGATTCCGGTCAGTCCGGAAGTCAGAAGCAACATATTAAACGGGATACCTACCCAGCAGTTTACCGCAATAACAGCCGCCATAGCTGTTCCGCCGTTTAACAGCCATTCTACCGGTGCATGGATCAGTCCGATCTTCATCAGCAGGTCATTGATCACACCGCTGGATACGTCGAACATGTTCTTTCCAAGCAGGGCGGTAACAGACATCGGCATCATATAACCTACCAGGATCATGCCACGGATCGGTCCTGCAAAAGCGAATTTTTTACTGAAAAATAATGCGAAAATAAAACCGATGGTAAACTGGAACACCAGACAACAGATGGTAAATACAAATGTGTTCTTTAATACCAGCAAAAACGTCTCATTATGGAACAGATCAATATAGTTCTGAAGTCCTACAAATTTTGAGGTACCCGCTGCAAATGTTTTAACATTTACATTTTTAAAACTCAGGATAACGTTATATACCAGCGGATATCCCAGAATCACAAGCATGTAGATGAAACCCGGAAGGATGAACGTATACCCTTCCACCCGTTTCTTACCGGCCATTGATAATTTCATGATTCCACTCCCTTTCTTTTAACCTACTATGGGACAAAATCTATGAGAAGCACACCTTCATCGATGAGATTTTGTCCCGTATGTCTCAATGTATTCTTTACTGATTTTTAGTTCTGTGAAGCAATTGGTGTTTCTTCCAGAATCGGGTCGATCGTTGCCGCTGCCTCAGCCAGAGCATCTGCCGGAGTTTTTTCTCCCAGGATTGCTGCCTGCTCTGCTTTGTAGATTGCTTCGGAGATGGTCGGCCAAGATTCGTGAGGCCCCCTTGCTACTGCAAAGTCCATGGAATCGTTAAATACTTTGTATCTCTCGTCTGCAGTCCAGAAGTCTTTCAGTTCTACCGCATCGGCACGTACTGGCAGTTTACCTGCGATTTCACACCAGTCTGCGTTATTTTCTGCAGACATCATGCTCTTTAAGAACTCTGCACATTCTTTTACATGTGTACTGCCTGCGCATACACCGAAGTTTTCACCTCCGATGCAGGTTGCCTGGTTGTCACCGTTTTTCGGCATTTCTACGTACTTATACTTAAAGTTGACTTTATCTTTATCCTGTCCGTCCAGAGTTGCGATCTGCCAAGTACCGGATTCCAGCATGGCCGCTTTCCCTGCCAGGAATGCGTTGTAGGCATCGCCCTGTCCCCAGTTGACAACTTCTTTACTCATATAACCGTTCTGTACCAGATCACTTAAGAATGTCAGTGCTTCTACGTTGGCATCGGAATCTACATCAGATACATCCGCACCTGCACCGTACATCCACGGGATATACTGGAAGGTACCTTCTTCGTTGGAGATTGCAGACATTGCAAATCCGTAAACACCGTCATCTGCGTTTGTCGTCTTCTCACATACTTCTTTGAACTCTTCCCAGGTAGTCGGTGGATTCTCGATACCAGCGGCATTCAGGATATCCATGTTACACAGAATCGCCAGACAGTTGGAGTTGTTCGGCAGTCCGTAGTAATGTCCGTCCGCATCCTGTGTGCTGGCCAGAGGTCCCGGATAAAACTGATCCAGTCCTTCCCAGTCACTCAGATAATCGGTGATGTCTTCGAAGACACCCATGGAAATATAGGAAGCCATATCCGGGGAATCTACCATTCCGATGTCCGGCAGTTCTCCTGATACTGCACCGATGGTATACTGTTTCATCAGCTCATCTCTGGATACATACGTCGGTACAATGTAGATATCACTCTGTGATTCGTTGTACTGTTTTACCATCTTGTTCAGGGCATCTGCCTCATGTTCAAAATAATGCCACAGTGTTACTTCATCCCCGCCGTTTGGTTCTCCGATATCTGCGGTACTTGCTTCTTTTCCTGCAGAAGTATTCTCTGTTGTTGTGTTTGTGTCATCGGATGTGGAATCTGTACTGCTTCCTGCGCTGCCGCATCCGTATAACATGGTAGTTGTCAGTGCACCAACCATCAAAAGTGATGCAAGTTGCTGAAATCTTCTTTTCATACTTCGTTCCTCCTTGAAAACTTATCTGTATTTAAGATGGTTTTATTATATCTTTTCGTTAAATTGCACGAAACCGCCGTTTTTAAGATTTGGGGATGATTTTAGGAGAAGATTTTAAGATTCGGACACAATTTTAAGATCTAAAAAAAGAGATACCCACGTTTTTATGAATATCTCTCTTATGCTTTCCGAAGGTATTCCGTCACGCTCATTCCCGTGATTTCCTTGAATACCCGGTTAAAATATTTGCTGTCGGAAAATCCCACTTCTTCTGCGATCTCCTCTTTGGATCTTTCGCTTCCCTTTAAGAGCCGTTTGGCCGCCTCGATTCGATAACGCTTCACAAACTTGGAAAATGGTTCGCCAATATCCCTGGTAAATAACGAAGAAAAATACTCCTGAGAGATTCCAAAACTCTCCGCAAGTTCTCCCTGATTGATCTTTGACGCATATTCCTTCTGGATATATTTCAGGGCTTTCCGCACCAGCGGATGCACATCCTTGTACTGTTCCCGCAGCTCCCCCTCCCACGCTTCTTCTTTTTCATCTGCCAGGATTTCTTTTTCCAGACGTTTCATCAGCTCTTGTACCTCATCTACCGTGATGGGTTTTACCAGATACTCCACCACCCCGAGACTGATGGCCTGCCTGGCCATCTCAAACTCTTCATAAGCGCTTACGATCACATATTTCGCTTTACTTCCCGCATTCTGCGCAGCCTTGATCAGTGACATTCCATCCATATACGGCATCTTCAAATCTGTGAACACCACATCCGGCTGCACGATCTGGATCAGTTCCAGGGCCTGTTTTCCATCGGATGCTTCCGCAACCACCTCATAGTCTTCCGACAGGAAGGAAATCACAGACTTCAGCCCGCGCCTCGCTCTTTTTTCATCTTCCGCAATCAATATTCTCATACTGTTTTCTCTCTCCTTATCCCTACTTTTCCGATCCCGGTAAGATCAGAGTAAACCGGGTTCCTTTCCCTTCTTCCGTCTCCATGGAAATCCTGAACTTCTCCCCATAATACATCTTCATACGGATTATCACGTTGGATATGCCAATCCCCACCGTCCGTGATTTTGCAAGCATCGGGTTATCCAAGATCTCCTGGAGGATCTGCGCCATTCGTGAAACCATCCCGCAGCCGTTATCCTCGATCACGATCTTCAGGCAGTCCTGATACCCTTCCCCGATAATCCGGATCTTTCCTCCTTCTTCCAGTCCTTCAAATCCATGCAGGATCGAATTCTCCACAAAGGGCTGCAGCATCAGCTTTCGGCATGGCCAGTCGTTATAATCCTGATCAAACCGGATTTCATAGTCAAATACTCCATCCATCCGTTCTTTCTGCAAAAACAAATATTGCTCTACCCAGGAAATTTCCTGGAAAATATAGACATTCTGATGTTTCTGGTCAAATGTATACCGTAAAATATTGGACAGTTTTTTTTACAGAATCGAAACTTTCAGATCCCCGTTGTCAATAGCTTCATAATTGATCGCATTCAGCGTATTACAGATAAAATGCGCATTGATCTGGGACTCCAGGGCTTCCCGCTCCGCTCTTCGTTTCATCTTCAGGGATTCCACGATTTCATCATGCTGACGCTCTACTTCTTTTTGGGCTTCTTGGATCGCTTTGAGCATCTCGTTGTATTCCTGCGCCAGCTGCCAGATTTCATTCTCACCCTCGATCGGCAGCTGCTCCCGGATATCCCCGTTTTTTACTTTTTGAATCGACTGTCCGATCATCTTCACCGGCCGCATCGTGTGATTGGTAAAGAGAAACAGAATGGCAAGCACCACCACGATCGCCACAATATACAGATAAACAACCTTCATATAGATGGCATTCACTTTCTCCTTGATCAGGTTATCATCCACAACCGCATGCAGTCTCCATCCATATTTTCCACAGGTAGCCTCCAGATTTGTCAGAGACGGCTGATTGGCATAGATGTTTGTCTTTCTCCCTACATAACGGCTTCCACGGGTATGAAACAGGATATCCCCTCTGTTTTCCAGATATCCCTGAATATAATTTTCTCCGCCCTGCTTCAGCTGTTCCAGCAGATCCTGCAGTCCGTCATTTCGGTAAGTAATAATCAGCATATACTCGATTTCCCGGTAAACGCTCTCGTTTTTTACCGGAAAAGCCAGATGAATCAGTCCACTTTTTTTATCATTGGGATGCATCGTCGGATACAGGATGGTCTCGTAACGTGGCACCGATTTGCTGGCACTTTTTTCTTTGACGGACTGAAACGCTGCTTGTACTTCTTTCTGGCTGTTTTTCGTCCAGATCTCATCATCATTTCCGCACTTTTCCAGCTTATCGTACTGACACAGCACCCCGTCGCTGTCGGCCAGTGCCATACCTACGATATGATTAGACAGACTGGCGGCAGATTCCAGTGCATTTTTCATTCTCTTATTTTTGCTGGCCTCAGACTCTTTTTCCAGGCACTGTTCGATTTCTTCGATCAGATTTTCATCCACTGCGATGCCGGAACCGATATTTACAAAATCCTCCATCTGCGTCCGGATATTTCTGCTGACCGAATCCAGCAGCACCCGCTCTGTCGTCATCGTCGTTTCCACCAGATACTCATAATACTCATTTTTCATATAACTGCTCATGAACAGAATAATCACACCCAGCGCCAACAGGATCTCTGTACCGAACGCACACCAAAGATGGGACTGATAGTACTTTCTGAGTCTTGTCAACAGATGTTCTCTCTTTTGTTTTTTACTATATTCTTCCATTGTCATACCTTCGATATGTTTTTTCACCTTTGCTTCTTTTTTTGTATTATATTAATTTTGCAATAAAAACTCAATATTTTCAAAATATTTTATCTTTTCGTTCATTTCTTTTATAGTATGGTGGATTTCGTTTTTCCTTTCCTCGCCAAGTACCGGTATCCGTGTATAATAAAGTTCAGAATATCGTAACTGTTCAGTACCCTCGGATGTTTGACACCTCAAATCGCTGAAAGCCTTGCCCAGCTTTATTTTTTTGTAAATTTTTATTTTCTTGTATACCGTAATGCCGCATTGTGCTATAACATAATTATATGCGGAGGTGTTAATATGCGGTTAAACAAAGTAAAGTCAAAGAATGCAACATCCTATTACATCATAAGGTCAGTACGCCGTAACGGTAAAAATTCTTCAGAAATAGTAAGAAAACTCGGTACAGAAAAATCAATAAGAGAAACTTACGGTGTCGATGATGTGGATGAATGGGCTAAAGAACAGCTTAAAAAAATAAACGATGAAGAATTGTCAAAAAACACAAAGTGTTAATCCCTTTTAACTCTGATGAAATCATTCAATACGATGAGCAGCTGTCTTTCAACGCCGGATACCTTTTCCTTCAGAAAATTTATTTTCAGCTTGGTCTCCCGTCCATCTGCCGGAAGATAAAGAAAGAGAATGGATTTTCATATGATCTTGATGAAATACTTTCAAGGCTTGTTTATGGAAGAATCCTTTATCCGTCATCTAATCTCTCCTGTTATGAGCAGTCAAAAAAGCTTCTGGAACAGCCGCATTTTGAACTTCACCAGATCTACCGTGCTTTGTCAGTCCTTGCAGATAACATGGATTTTGTACAGGCAGAACTTTATAAACGTTCTAAAAAAGTCATAAAACGCAACACCGGGATTCTTTTCTACGATTGCACGAATTACTTTTTCGAGTTAGAGCAGGCATCAGGATTAAAACAGTACGGAATAAGCAAGGAACACCGTCCAAATCCAATAGTACAGATGGGATTGTTTATGGACAAATCGGGTATTCCTCTCGCATTCTGTATCAATGACGGAAACCAGAATGAACAGTTATCATTACAGCCATTGGAGCAACAGATAATGCGTGATTTTGAGCATTCAAAATTTGTAGTCTGCACAGATGCCGGTCTGTCCTCTGATGCAAACCTCCGATTTAACAACTACGGTGAACGCAGTTTTATTACAACACAGTCAATAAAAAAACTCACTGCAGATTTGAAAGACTGGAGTATTAATCCTGACGGATGGCATCTGGAAGGTAAAAAAGGAACCTTTAACATTTCAGAACTCGAAGATACTCCTGAAAACCGGAAAAAGATTTTTTACAAGCAGAAACTAATCGAAGGATATGATGAAGAAAGGGATATAACTTTTGACCAGACTCTTATAGTCACATATTCATTGAAATACAAACTATACCAGCAGACAGTCCGCAACCGCCAGATAGAGCGAGCAAAAAAATATCTTGAGCATCCGTCAGAATCCGACAGATGCTCAAAAACCGATGCAAAACGTTTTATCAAAAAAACTCCTATAACCAAAGATGGTGAGATAGCCGAGAACACAGCTTACGACCTTGATAAAGCTGCAATCGCAGAGGAATCAAAGTACGATGGCTTTTATGCTGTATGTACAAATCTTGATGATGATCCATCTGAAATTGCAAAAATAAATCACGACAGATGGGAAATCGAAGAATCTTTCAGAATCATGAAATCAGAATTTGATGCCTGGCCGGTATATCTGCAAAGAGACGACAGAATCAAGGCACATTTTCTCACATGCTTTATCTCTCTCATGATTTATCGGATACTCGAAAAACAGTTAAATGAGAAATTTACATGTGAAGACCTAATAAATACTCTACAGGAAATGAACATGCGTAAAATCGGTGTACATGGCTGCATCCCTTGTTATACAAGAACTTCCATAACTGATGCACTTCATGAAAATGCTGGATTTCGAACCGATTATGAAATACTATCTCAAAAGGTAGCCGCCGGTATTATTCGCAGATCAAAAGGCTTGTAAAAGCATTACGCATTTCACGTAAAAACCAAGAAAGCCGCAACCCCTTATATTTACTGGGATTGCGGCCATTTATATACCTTTTAAGTGTCAAAGACAGGATTATAACGTGTGCAAGGTCGGATGTCGATGGGTTTTTGACCATTATTTACTTATATTTGCTTTAACTTAAAAAGCCGGAAGCTAATGCTCCCAGCTTTACATTCTTTTACTCCATCGATTTTACAAACTGGGATTTATACCCGGTACTTATCTCGATTTATAGTCATATCAACCAAATGAAATACAAGTAAGATAATAAAAAAAA
>OBAS01001246.1_pt1 | contig 15653 bp, 10 predicted proteins | sample 1517591 | NCBI WGS metagenome assembly OBAS01 (sample SAMN04571700, study PRJEB22368) | human gut metagenome | biome: human gut; material: stool | host: Homo sapiens | place: Luxembourg | collected 2012-10-05
CCTCGCTCGCCGTATCGGCACTTAGAATTATGCGGTATTGCCCTTATTTCAATCGTTCGGTTTATTTTTGCGTTTTGGGGTCGGTTGCTCCACACGGCGCACCGTAAGCAGCATAACATACACCCACAAAACCGCATAGACAACAGCCGCTATGATGCAAAGCACAACAACGACCTTGAAATAAGTGCTTGAAAAGAAAGCCTTTACCTTCGCCATGGTATACAACAGCTCGTTGCGGTCCACGCTGCTGCCGGCCAAAAGGTCCACCGTGCCAACGGTTTCGCCCTGCATGGTAACGGTAACGGTACCCACCACATCGCCCTGCTTGATGGGCGCGGAGAGGTGCTCCGGAACATTGAAGATCTTTTCCGTCAGCTCTGCCCCGCCCTGCCGCGGCAAAAGGGTCTGCATATCATCCGCCGGGTAGATCATTACCGTATCCGTCTGGGAGGAATACACAATAGGCAGCTCGGTGATGGGCTGGGTGGTATCCAGCGCCGCGGTTACGGTAAAGGTGGCGAACGCCCAATCCATCAGCTCGGCGGTTTCGGTCAGCGCCGGGCGCGGGTCTTCGTCCGTTTTGGGACTGTGCAGCACCACGCTGACATAGGTTTCGCCGTCCTGGGTGTGCCAGCCCGCAAAATTCTGCCAGTCATCCAGGCTGCCGGTTTTGCCGCCTTTGGTGTAAGAGCGGTAATAGTTGCTGCTGGGCGAAACCAGCTTATCACTGGTCAGGATGGTATAGGGCGAATCATGCTTGGTGGAGGCCGGCATCTGGTAGCTTTCCTCCCCTGCCGCCTGGGCAAAGGCATCATAGCCCATAGCCACCCGCACCAGCAGGTAGGCATCCCGCGCGGTGGTCACGTTGCCGGGATCCAGCCCGCAGGGGTCAGTAAAGGTAGTGCCGGTGCAGCCGATGCGGGCAGCTTCATCGTTCATCATGGCCACAAAGTTATCAATGCTGCTGCCGCTCATATAGTCTGCCACGATATACGCTGCCTCGTTGGCGCTGGGCAGCAGCATGGCATACAGCAGGCTGCGCAGGGTATGGGTCTCGTCTTTCCAGATATCCGCCGTGGAAGCATTTTTGCCGTACAGGTAATCATAGATATAGCCTGGCGCGGTAATGCTGATGGTATCCAGCTGGTCCTGGTAGCTTTCCAGCATCAGGATCATGGTCATCAGCTTGGTCAGGCTGGCGGCGGCCATGGGGGTTTCGCTGTTTTTTTCATAAACAACCAGCCCCGTATCGGTGTTAGCCACATAGGCTGCTTCTGCGGTAACAGAAAATCCCGGTGTCAGGTTAGGGGCATCGGCGGTTTCCTCCGCTGCGGCGGGCAGGACCAGCAGCACCGCCAGCAGCAGTACCGCAAGGCAGGCAGACAGGAATTGTTTCATGGCATGTCCTTTTTGGTTTGTCGGCCCAACCTGTAAAGTTATGTGTCAATACAGGTTAAACCTTAGTATAGCAAATTCTTTCTGCAAAAAAAAGAGATTATACAAAAAAATCAAAAATAATTTGGGCAGTTTTTTATTGGAAATAAAGATGTCAAGACTAATTCATGGCCCCGGCTGTGGCAAACAGGCGCTCCACTTCGTCCGAAAGGGCTTTGTGCTCCGGTTTGGCCAGGTTGGGGTCCAGGGCCAGCAGGGCTTTGGCTTCCTGCTGGGCAACGGTCAGGGTGCGGGTATCCTGCACAAGGTCCGCCACATGCAGGGTGGGCAGGCCGTGCTGTGCCTCGCCGAAAAAGTCGCCGGGGCCGCGGGTTTCCAGGTCATACTTGGCAACGGCAAAACCATCCGATGTGCGGCACAAAAAGTGCAGCCGCTGGCGTACCGCTTCTCCTTCGTTATCCGAAATCAGGATACAGCAGGAATTCGCCGCACCGCGCCCCACGCGGCCGCGCAGCTGGTGCAGTGCCGAAAGGCCGAACCGCTCTGCATTTTCGATCACCATTACGGTTGCATTGGGCACATCCACACCGACTTCAATCACGGTGGTGCTGACCAGCACATCCAGCTCCCCGGCCTTGAACTGCTGCATCACTTCATCTTTATCTTTCGGCTTCATTTTGCCGTGCAGCAGGCCGATGCGCCGCCCCGGCAGCAGCGGGCAGGCCACCTGCTCGTAATACTGCTTGACGGCTTTCATGCCGGAATCCATTTCGTTTTCCTCAATGGCCGGGCAGACGATATATACCTGATGCCCTGCGGCGATCTGTTTTTCCAGAAAGCCGTACATATCGCGGCGCTTTTTGCCAGTGATGAACCAGGTCTTGATGGGCTTGCGGCCGGGGGGCAGCTCATCCAGGATGGAGATATCCAGATCCCCGTACATCAAAAGCCCCAGAGTACGCGGGATGGGGGTTGCGCTCATGACCAGCAGGTGCGGGTTGTTGGCCTTGCCCGCCAGAATGCCGCGCTGCCGCACGCCAAAGCGGTGCTGTTCGTCCACAATGGCAAGGCCGAGATTTTTGAACACCACGCTGTCCGTCAGCACCGCATGGGTGCCAACCACCAGCCCGGCACGGCCATCCGCAATGGCGGCAAGGGCCACCCGCTTTTCGGCGGCTTTCATGCCGCCCACCAGCAAGGTAACGTTGACGCCAAACGGCTCCAGACGGTCGGCCAGGTTGGCGGCGTGCTGGCGGGCCAGAATTTCCGTTGGGGCCAGCATAGCGCTCTGCCAGCCATTTTGCGCGGCAAACCAGATGGCCGCAGCGGCCACCAGCGTTTTGCCGCTGCCCACATCGCCCTGCAGCAGACGGTTCATCGGGGTCTGGCCGCACAGATCATGGCAGATTTCTTCCGCCGATCGGCGCTGTGCCCTGGTGGGTGCATAGGGCAGGCTGCGCCAGAACGGCGCAAGGTCCAGCTCCCGCATGGGGGCACCGGTAATTTTGCGGCCATGGCCCCGCATCAAAAATATGCCCAGCTGCAGGATATACAATTCTTCAAAGATCAAACGGCGGCGGGCGGCAGCGGCGTCTGCCGCATCCCGCGGGGCATGGATGGCCCGCACAGCGTCCGCTTTGGGCGGCATGCGGTAGCGGGTCAGCAGCTCTGGCGGCAGCGGGTCATCCAGCTGGGCCACATATTCCAGCGCCAGCTGGGCGCAGCGGGTCAGGCGGGCGGCGGGCAGCCCTTCGGTGCTTCCGTAAACCGGCAGCAGGGGCGCCGCAACAACCTGGGCTTCGGTGCGCACAAGCGGGTGCAGGATTTCCCGCCGGGTCATCATGCCGCCAACGCGGCCCTCGAAATAATATTCGGTTCCAGGTTCCAGCTTTTCCGCCGCATAGGGCGCGTTGAACCAGGAAAGCGCCAGCATTCCCGTATCGTCCCCTGCCAGCACATGGGAGAGCATCCGCCCGCCTTTAATGCGCCGGTCCGGGTCCCGCTGCAGCACCGTTGCCTTTACACAGCAGTCCACATCAAACGGCGCTGATACTACCGTGTACGGCTGGGAATAATCAATATACCGCCGCGGATAGTGCAGCAGCAGATCCCGGATGGTATAAATGCCGAGCTTGGCAAACTTTTTGGCGTAAGCCGGGCCAACGCCCTTCAGGTATTGGATGTCGCTGTTGATATCCGGCATGGCTGCACCTCCTTCCGGTAGGGTTATAAACAAAGGACGAACATGCGTTTTGATGCACAAGTTCGTCCTTGAATGGTTTTGTCCGTTATGCCGGGATCATTCCACGCTGAGCATATAGTAGTAAACCGGCTGACCGCCATGGATATGGCTGACCTCCACGCTGGAGCCGCACTTGGACTGCACCAGTTCGGTGGTATGTTCGGCATCTTCCTCGCTGACTTCCGCACCGGAGATCACGGTGATGAACTGGCTGTCCTTTTTCTTCATGGAACGTGCCAGGCGGTAGGTCATCTTGGTAATGTCGCTGCCAGTGGCAACGATCTTACCGTTTTCCAGCGCCATGATCTCACCCTTACGGATGGGGCGACCGTCAAACTCGCTGTCGCGGGCGGCATAAGTGATCAGGCCGGTAGCAACCTTTTCGGCGGCGGCCATCATGTTGACGGCGTTCTCCTCCGGGGCGGCTTCGGGGTCAAAGTTCAGCATAGCGGTCATGCCCTGGGGCACGGTACGGGTAGGCAGAACCAGGACCTTGCGGTCAGCCAGCTTTTCTGCCTGTTCGGCAGCCATGATGATGTTTTTATTGTTGGGCAGCACCAGAACGGTCTTGGCGGGCACGCTCTGGATTGCAGCCAGGATATCCTCGGTTGCCGGGTTCATGGTCTGGCCGCCGGAAACAACGGCATCCACGCCCAGGTCCTCAAACACGGATTTCAGTCCATCGCCCGCCGCCACGGCAACAAAGCCATAGGCGCGGTCCGGGTCAACTGCAGCGTAAACAAAGGTTTCCTTTGCGCCGGTCTCGGCAGCCTTTTCCTCGGCTTCGGCCTGCTTTTCCAGACCCTTGGCCTGCTTTTGGCGGGCCAGGAACTGCTCGTGCATGTTCTCGATCTTAAAATTGGTCAGGTAGCCATACTTGATGGCCTCGCTCAGCATCATGCCGGGGTCAGCCGTATGCACATGGCAGTTGGCCACATCGTCATCCTCGATCACAACAACAGAGTCGCCGTTGGATTCCAGGAAGGCGCGCAGGCGGGTGATGCTTGCTCCGGGATCCTTATGGACCAGGAATTGGGTGCAGTAGCCGTTTTTGATATCCTCAACCTTCATCAGGTCGTCGGTAAACACGCCCTTGCCTGCTGCGCTGGAATCCAGCTTCGGCTTGGCGGCAACTTCGGCACCGGCAACGATCTCGCCGCCGTCAAACACCTGCTTCATGCCCTCAAACACCAGCATGATGCCCTGGCCGCCGGCATCCACAACGCCAGCCTTTTTCAGCACAGGCAGCAGGTTGGGGGTGTCCTCCAGAGCTTTCTGGCCAGCCTCGCACACGGTGGCCCACAGCTGCGGCACATCGTCGGTTTCAGCGGCAACGGCAGCCTCGGCAGCCAGGCGGGTAACGGTCAGGATGGTGCCCTCGGTGGGCTTCATGACCGCCTTGTAAGCAGCTTCCACGCCCATCTGCAGGGCTTTGGCCAGGTCAGCGGCCTCGGCATCGGTTTTACCGGCCAGCGCCTTGGAAAAACCGCGGAACAGCAGGCTGGTGATAACGCCGGAGTTGCCGCGCGCACCGCGCAGCATGGCGGAAGCAGCGCTCTTGCTGGCTTCGGCCACCGTGCAGGTATCCGGCATGGCGTTCAGCTCGCTCAAGGCCGCGCCGATCGTCATGCTCATATTGGTACCTGTATCACCATCCGGCACAGGGAAAACGTTCAGCTCGTCCACGCGGGTACGTTGATTTGCAATATTGTTGGCGCCGGAAATGATGGCGTCGCGCAGTGTCTTACCAGTAATCATTCTAACAGTTGCACCTCATTGTAATTTTTGGGGAAACAAGCCGCCGGGGCAAATGCCAACCGGGGCCCCCGCCGCTTTATTCGTCAATGATATCATCAACAAACACATCAATGCGGGCCACTTTCAGGCCGGTTGCATGTTCAACTTCATCTTTAACGCGGTGGGTAATGCTTTGCGTGATGGAAGCGATGTTCAGGCCATACCCCACTTTGATGTGCAGGGTGATGACCAGCCGCCCTTCCTGCTGGCTTACGGTAACGCCTTTTTCGGGCAGGGAGCCGTTGCGCAGCGCTTCGCGCACTGTGCTGGCGGCAGAGCTTTGGCCCATGGCGGCAATACCGTAACAGTTTTTGGCAGCTTCGGCCACAAGGCCCGAGAAGTAATCATTCGTAAGCGAAATATGTCCCAAAGGATTCACTCGTGTGATCATTTGCGTTCCTCCCTATGGAATACAGATGAATTCCCAGCTTCGGGTTTAACCCTTTTGCCGGGTTCCATGTACGTCAGTTACAGCTAACGCAATTCTATTATACACGATTTGTTTCGGTTTGAACAGAGCTTTTTGTAAAAAGCCCTGCCGAAAAGGGAACAAAATTTGCAGCCTAATTTTTTACATCGGTTTTAACAATCCATTCACAAAGTTCTCCCAAACGGCGCGTATACTTAATATTAGTAAAGGTCGTACTTTTAACGCCCGCCCCGGCAGTAGATGTGGGGAGCAGCAAAAGCCGCCATACACAGTGCTTTCCCTTTCCATCAAGATAACCTGCAAAGGAGTTATTTTCCGCCATGAATCTGTTGTTCTTTTTAACGCCAAAACAGGACGTTTTATTTATCTATGAAGATTTTACCCTGCGCCAGACCCTTGAAAAATGGTCCAACCAGCGCTTTGCCACCATTCCGGTATTAAAACGCAACGGCGAATACCTGGGTACCATGACCGAGGGCGACATTTTATGGGGCATCAAAAGCATTCACGGGCTGGATATTGACGCCAGCGAGGATATCCCCATCGCCTCTTTCCCCCGCCGCCGGGATTACAAGGCAGTTCCCGTTACCACTGACATGCACGCTTTGCTGAACGCCGCCGTTGACCAGAACTTTGTTCCCGTGGTGGATGACCGCAACGTATTTATCGGCATTGTACGCCGTACCGCAATTTTGCAGCAGGTTGCCAAAGACTATGAGAGCCCAAAGGGCAATGTGATCCCGGAAACTGCTAAAAGCAAAGCCCGCAAGGAGGCGGCATTTGTGTAAGGGCAACACCGCACAATTCCCGCCTAGCGGCTTAAGCACCGCTTCGGCGGCTGCGGCACGGCATCTGCGTTGCCAAAATGCTCGATAAGACATCCAGTATTATCTGCGCTTTTGGCTTAGCAGCTGCCGCACCTCGCTCGCCGTATCGGCACTTAGAATTATGCGGTATTGCCTAAGAAAATCCGGTTGTTTGCACCGCATTTTTAATGTGTTTTATTCCACCGTGACCACCAGGGCGCACATTGTATGCCCGCCAGCCTGACGGCATATCAATGCCAACGCAAAGACGTCACATATTTTAACAAGTCGTACACACAGCAAACAGCCGCGGGCGAACGATGTTCGCCCTTACCAAGACATTTATATTTTTAACTTTCCTGTTCATCCGCAAACTGTAAACTAAAAGCGCAAAACATCCCCCGCAAGTCAGCGATTGCTGCACCTGCGGGGGATGTTTCAACTTTATTTTTGCAGAACGTTGAAAGTTCTGCGTTTTTTATTTTTTAGTAGAACCAGCCGTTTTCGGTTTCTTCGGCTCGTTTGCGTTCCTGTTCTGCTTTTTTGGTCAGGCGCTTTTTGCGGTGTTTGTGGCCCAGAATGGACAGGATAACCAGCAGCACCGCTGCCACGGCGCCGCCGATCAGAATTGGCAGCGGAATGCCGGGCTTTTCTACTGCGGCAAGGGTCGTTTCGTCCGTCATGGCGGTAAACACCAGATAGCTGCCGTCCTCGGTGGTATCCACCTTGCGCCAGCTGCCATCAGCATCGCGCAGGTATACCACAGTATTGTCCGAAGGTGCCAGATAATGCAGCACATGGCTGTCGGAGTGGTCCTCCGGCAGGGTGATTTCCCAGCATTCCAGCAGCGTTCCCACCGCGCCGGGGCTTTCGCTGGACGGGGTCAGCGTTACTTCCGCCGTGCCAAAAGCGCCCTCTGCCAACAGGATGGGCAGGCCGTTGCGGGTATCGCCGCTCTGCACCACGGAATCCAGCGGGGTGTATACTGCTTCAATCGTCTGGTCAAACACAACATGGTCATGGTCAAAGTCCGACCATTCTGCCGTATAGCCGCCCTTGACAGGCAGCTCCGGCGCATTGGCCATATCAAAGGCCGCACCGTACTCCACCGTAACAGCTTCCACCGTAACCTGGTTGGCGACAAAATTCAGGGTAACATTGCGGAATTCATCCGGCATGCCCTCCTGTGCCGTCAGGTCACAGAATTCCTGGAACGAAAGCGGTTCCGCCTGACCTGCATAACTTACGCCGTCAATGCCGCCCAGCGTTTCGCTGACAAAATAGTTGCCGCTCTGCTCGGACTCGGAATCCTGAAGCGCGCTGTTCAGGTTGGTGATGGAATTGCTGCTTTCCAGCCCACCGGCAATCGCGCCGACATACTCATCGCCATCCGCCAGCACAAAGCTGCGGCTGCCGGTAATGGTAAAGCCGCTGCCCGCAATGCCGCCGACATAGTTATCACCGCTCAGGCGGCACTTGGCTGCGCTGCGGCGGATGATGGACTTGCTCTGCCCGGCAATACCTCCAACATAATCCGCATCGTCCGATTCCAGATTGCCAAAGTTATAGCTTTGCAGCACCGAGCCCATATCCATGCTGCCAACGATGCCACCGCCGCCTTTTTTCTTGACATTGACAGTCCCCTTATTGATGCAGTCCCTCACCACGATGCGGGTCTTGTAGGTCACATTCAGTGAGCTGCTGCCGCTGGTTTTGGTATCATCTTCGGGGTCCAGGTCGTTTTCACGGGCCATGGCACCGGTAATGCCGCCTGCATTGATATCGGCGTTTACCTCGCCAAGGTTCATGCAGTTGAACACTTTACCTTCGGTATCGCCATCGGTATCGCTGTCTGAAACATCTTCAAACAGGTTGTTGTCGTCCTCGCTCTGGTCTGCAGCACCAGCCAGCGTATCGCCAATTTTGTTCAGCTGGCTGCTGATGGCCTGCACATCCTGGATCAAAGCCTGGGTGTGGCTGCCGGTGTTGGTGTTCAGGCTACTGACACCGTCAATGATGGAAGCCAGGCTGCCGTTCAGGCTGCTGCGGGCTGCGGTGATGGAATCGCGGTCGCTCAGCGTAATACTGGGCACCGTCAGGTCAATGTTGCTGTCGATCTGGCCTTCGCCGCCATGGTCGATGGTCGCATCGCCGCCAGCGTTACCGCCGCCTTCCCCGCCAAAATCGAGATCCACATCAAAAGTGGGTTCATTGCGGCGGGGGCGGCCATGTGCTTCGCCCTCGCGGTCGTCCTCGCTCTGCTCTGCGGGCTGGTCGTCAGGCTGGTCCGGCTCCGGGGCAGGTGCCGCAGTCGGATCCGGGTCAGGGGCCGCGGTGGGGGCTTCCGTCACGGCCGGCGCTTGCGTCACAGCCGGCGTTTCGGTGGGTTCCGGGGTTTCCTCCGGTTCTTCGGTCGGCTCCGGGGTGGGCACCAGCTCAATGGTGCCGTTGATGTTGCCATTGCCGGACCCGTTGGCGCTGCCGTTGCCGCTGCCATTGATCGTACCCTGCCCGGTCAGTTTGGTCAGGTTGGTAATGTTGATGGTCTGGGTGCCGATATCAAACCCGTTGACCGTCTTATCGATCAGGGTATCCACGGCTTCGCGCGCGCTGTTCACCCGGCCGGTCAGGTCATTCAGCTGGCTGGTCAGCTCACTGGAAGAAGCCGAGGCATCGTTGGTGGCCTTGTTCATCAGGGCAGAAAGAGTATCCAGTTCGCCCTGCAATTCCTGCAAGGTATCCTGGTTATATTGCAGCACGCTGGAGGGTTCCATCTGGCCCACAATGCCGCCGCCCTCCTTGCGGGCGTTGACGGTGCCATAGTTCACGCAGCCTTCCACATAGCCGGTCTGGCTGCCGGCAATACCGCCGACATTATAGCCAATGTGGCTGTAGCCAATGGTTCCGCGGTTGATGCAGGCGCGCAGCACACCGGCATTGTTGCCCGCAATGCCGCCTGCATCGGTCACATCGTTGGCCTTTTCGGTTTTCAGCACATTGTCCAGGGTCAGGTCATTCAGCTTGACTTCGTTCTGGCTCACGGTGGTATTCACGCTGGCCACGTTGGTGCAGTTGGCAGCTACGCCGTCATTCTGGCCCACAACGCCGCCCACAAAGTGGCTGCCGTACACTGTGCCGCTTACCGTGCAGCCATTGATGCTGCCCTTGACCGTATTGACACCGGCAATGCCGCCAATCTGGCTGGTGCCGGATACCACGCCATCAAACGCGCAATTTTCAATCGTACCGGCGTTGCTGCCCGCAATGCCGCCCACGCTGGCGCGGGTGCCGCCCGGCTTGATACGGCCCTTTACCGTCATATCGCGCACCAGGGCCCCCTGCTGCACATAGCGGAATAAGCCCTGCACGCTGCCGTCCTGGCTGAGGGAAAGGCCGGTAATGGCGTGGTTCTGGCCTTCCCATGTGCCGCCAAAGCTGGGGATACCGTTAAAGTCAACGCTGGAAAGGTCAATATCGGCTTCCAGCACAACGGTGCGGTTCTGGCTCCAGCTGTCCAGGCGGCAGTTCTTGGCCAGCTGGATCAGGTCATCCGCGCTGGAAAGGTAGACCGTATCTTTTGGGGCCGTATCCTGCACGATTTCGGTCTGGGCAGTGTCGGCTTCCTCGGCAAACACCTGGGCGGGCAGCATGGCCCCCAGCATACACAGGCAGATACACACAGAGAGGAGTTTTTCCAGCGTGCGTTTTGCTGTATTGCGTTCCATCAGACTTCCTCCCCTTCCGTATAATTTTCTGCCCATTCAGCCGCCGCTTGTTCCTTGCTTTCCGGCAGATAAAAATCAGGCTTTGTTGGTTCTATCGTTGTGCCGCTGGTAACAGAGGCATTCAACGTACCGTTCAACGTACCCTTGATCTCGGCATCGATCACACCGTTCACATAGCCGCGCACCCGGCCGCTGACGCGCATGTTGCCGCTGGCCGTGCGGTTGACGCGGGACAGATCCACAGGAACTTTTACATCAAAGCTGGTGCGCTCCACAATGGTATCGCCGATGAGCAGGATCTGGGGCAGAACCGCCATAACCAACACAATGGAAATGACTGTGCCGCGGCCCAGGCAGGTGCCGATGGCAGCGATGACCGGATTGGTGGTCATAACGCCGATCAGCGCACCGGCCACCGCCAGAATGGTGCCGGATGTAAAGATGGTAGGGAACGCTTCGTTCAATGCAGCGATAATTGCCTCTTTGGGCCGCATTTCTTTTTTCAGGTCAGTGTAATGGCTGGAAATAACGATAGCATAGTCAATGTTTGCACCCATCTGGATAGAGTTGACAATCAGGTAACCCAGGAAGTACAGAGATTCATGTTGGATGGTCGGCACCGAGAAGTTGATCCAGATACTGCCCTGAATGACAACGATGAGCAGCACCGGCAGACCGGCCGATTTGAAGGTGAACAGCAGGATAATGACAACAAACAAAGCGGACAGCACACTGATCAGCATATTATCCTCGCCAAAGGAGCTGGACAGATCTTTGACGTTGGTGGAGTTACCGACAATGTAGGTATCGCTGCTGTAATACTTAGCAATCAAGGCGTGCATCGTATCCAGGAAGTCCATGGTCTCGTCACTTTCTTCCGGCAGGTTCAGGTAGACAACCAGGCGGCTGTATTTATCGCTTTGCAGCTGCAGCTGTGCCTTGTTCAGCTGTTCAAACAGGTCATCCAGCGTTTCCTGAATGTCGCCGTCCAGCGTAATGTTGCCGTCTTTCATCTCCCGCTGCAGGAACATGAACATATCAAACAGCGGTACTTTATAATCGCCAAGGCCGCTGATCAACTTGCCGTATTCGTTCTGGTCCACGGCATAGGCGGCGTACAGGGCTTCGGCCACCTCGTAATCCAGCCCGGCCAGTTCCGACATCTGGCGCGGGGTCAGGGCATCGGCCAGTTTGTAGCCATCCATAGCGTCAATGTTGGCCAGGCCCTGGGTGGATTTTACTTCCGCGCAGGAATCCAGATCCTTGAGCAGCTGGCGTTCGGAATCATAATCCCCTGTCGGCACGATCACCGCCACCATGTTGTTGACACCAAAAGTGTTCTTGATTTTCTGGTGGGCAATCTGGCTTTCACTTTGCTTGGCGGTGACCAGGTCTGTATAGCTGTAGCAGTAGGGGCACTTGTTGGCCAGCACTGCGGTGACTACAACCACAACGGCAAAAATCGGCGGGACAATAAACCGGGTGGCGACATCAAACTTGCCCAGGAAGGTGATCTTGGGGATCAGGTTTTTATGGCGGGTTGCATCGATCTTTTTGCTGAACACCATCAGCAGGCCGGGCATCAAGGTAAACACCGACAGCAAGCTGAACAGAATAGCCTTGATCAGCACGGTTGCCATATCGCGGCCAATGCCAAAGTGCATGAACGCCAAAGCCCCCAAGCCGGAAATGGTGGTCAAAGAGGAAGAGCTGATTTCGGGGATTGCCTTGGACAATGCCGCGATACAGGCCTCCCGCGTATCCTTGGTTTCGTGCTCATCCGAGAAGCGGTGGCACAGGATGATGGCGTAGTCAATGGCCAGTGCCAGCTGCAGAATAACGGTAACGGAGTTGGAGATAAAGGAAATGGTGCCACACAGGAAGTTGGTGCCCATATTCAGCAAAGCCGCCGCGCCAAAGGTCATAATCAGAACCGGAACCTCGGCATAGGAACGGGACGTAAGGGTAAGCACCAGCACGATGACGATGGCCGCCAGTACCAGAATGACGCTCATCTCGCTTTGCAGGTCTGCGGAGGTATCCACGCCGACTTCGGTATCAATATAGGTATCGTACCCGGCCAGCATATCCCGGATGGTATGCAGCGCATGGATGCTGATATCGTCCGTTGTGGTACCGTCAAACGTTACGCTGAACAGCGCCGAAGCGGATTTGTAGTGGTCCGTGGTATCATCAAAATCCACGCTGGTAACGCCATCAATGCTTTCCAGGTCACTGCAGATATTCTCGGCGGTTTCATATGTAACATTGGAAACCATCACGCGGGCTGTGCCGTATGTAACAAAGTTATCATTCATCACGGTCAGACCCTGGCGGGTTTCGGTATCCTCCGGCAGGTAGGTAGTAATATCATTTTCCACCTTGACCCAGCCGGTTGCTACAATACTGAAAATTAACGCAAATGCATAAAGTAGAAAGAACAGGTTGCGCTTATCCACAATAAAGGTAGCGATTTTTTCCATACCGCTGCCTTTTGGCTTTTGCTCCTCCATATACACACTCCTTACATGATTAACCACAGTACCAAAAGCACATAACCAACAGCACCGTGCATGTTTTGCCGGTGCACGGTGTGTGGCTGTGCCTTTCCCGTACTTAACACCCAATAATTTTATCGGCACTTTCCTGCCCTATTTTTATATGGAACCGGGCGCAGAGAGCACTTTATTTATATCATTATTATTATAAGGATTTTTGTGTCAGAAAGAAATGGATATATCTTGAACATTTGTAAAATCACACTGTCAAATTCTCGTTTTTGTACAAAAATGAAACCGTGATTTGTGTATTTCGCGCAAAGGGGATCCAGGTGGCTGACATACAAAAACCGCCCCGCGGTTTACACCACGGGGCGGTCTGGAAAAGATTCAAGTAAGAAGAATTACTTCAGCTCAACCTTAGCGCCGACTTCTTCCAGCTTCTTCTTCATTTCCTCAGCGTCAGCCTTGGAAGCCTGCTCCTTCAGCTTAGCGTTGGCAGTCTCAACGAGCTTCTTAGCTTCCATCAGAGAAGCGCCGGTCAGCTCCTTAACAGCCTTGATGACCTGCATCTTGTTAGCGCCGACATCAGCCAGGATGACATCGAACTCGGTCTTCTCTTCCTCAGCAGGAGCAGCAGCGCCAGCAGCAGCCGGAGCGGCAGCAGCAACAGCGGAAACGCCGAACTCTTCGCAAATGGTATCAACGAGCTCTTTCAGCTCGAGAACGGTCATAGTCTTGACAGACTCGACAATGGCAGTGATCTTTTCAGAAGCCATGGTAGTTACCTCCATAATTTTTATAATTGTTTGTGTGCGGCGGTTTTGTTGAGGTTTACGCCGCTTTCCTCATGCTGCAAGATAAATCAGGCAGCGGGGGTTTCTTCCTGCTTGTCGACGATCCCCTGGATCGCAACAGCCAGACCGCCGATGATCCCGTTGAGGGAGCCAGCCAGCATAGAGAGCAGGCCTTCGCGGTTGGGCATGGTGGACAGGCTCTTGACGCCAGCGGCATCCAGCACCTGGCCGTCGCAGAAGCCACCCTTAACAGTGAAGCGCTTGGACTTGTCTGCGTCAGCAACCTTGCACAGGATGCGGGCAGCAGCAGCCGGGTCCTCAGCAGACAGAGCAATTGCGGTGTCACCCTTGAAGTACTCAGCAATAGCTTCGTACTGGGTGCCAGCAACAGCACGGCGCAGCATGGTGTTTTTGACAACCATGTACTCAACGCCAGCTTCACGCAGTTCCTTACGCATCTTGGTATCATCAGCAACGCTGATGCCGTTGTAAGCAACGACAACGCCAGCCAGAGAGCCAGCGATCTTGGTGTTCAGTTCTGCAACATAAGCCTTCTTGGCTTCCAGAATCTTTGCACTGGGCATTTGTTTTCACCTCATTCCGCTTGTAAGATATACAGGCAAGCGGCTCTATCAAAAGAAAAAGCCACTTTCCCGTTGCCGGGAAAATGGCTTTGAAGCAAATTCAAAACGCACGTTTCTCGGCAGGTGGGTCAAACCCGTTAGGCCCCAAAGGGCGCCTGCTGTCTTAAAAACAGCTTAATCATAATAGCACGGGAATGTGCGTTTGTCAAGCATTTTTTAAGAGAAAATTCTCTTATACACCATACTTGTTGGTGGCAACGCGAACGCCGGGGCCCATGGTGGTGGCGATGGTTGCGCTCTTGAAGTACTGGCCCTTGGCAGCAGTCGGCTTAGCCTTAGCAATGGCTTCCAGGACGGTGTCCAGGTTGGCCATCAGCTTTTCAGCGCCAAAAGAAGCCTTGCCAACGGGAACATGGATGATGTTCTGCTTGTCCAGGCGGTACTCGATCTTACCGGCTTTGGCATCGGTAACAGCCTTGCCAACGTCGGGGGTAACGGTGCCAGCCTTCGGGTTCGGCATCAGACCACGAGGTCCGAGGATCTTACCCAAGCGGCCAACGCGGCCCATCATATCCGGGGTGGTAACCAGAACGTCGAAGTCCAGGTAGCCGCCCTGGATCTTGGCGATCAGATCATCATCGCCAACTTCCTGAGCACCGGCAGCCTCAGCAGCCTTAGCAGCGTCGCCCTTGCAGATAGCAACAACGCGAACGTTTTTGCCAGTGCCGTTGGGCAGAACAACAGCGCCGCGGACCTGCTGATCAGCATGGCGGCTGTCAACGCCAAGGCGGACATGCAGCTCAACGGTCTCGTCGAACTTGGCCTTAGCGGTCTTGCAGCACAGCTCCAGGGCTTCCTGGGGCTCGTAGGTCTTGGTACGGTCGATCAGCTTAGCGCTGTCGACATAATGTTTACCGTGATTCATTACTTTATTCCTCCATTGTGGTAGTTATCGGATTTATCCTCCCACGCAAAAGAGCTTGATCAGCCCTCGACGGTGACGCCCATGCTGCGGCAGGTGCCCTTGATCATGCTGACGGCAGCTTCCAGAGAAGCAGCGTTCAGGTCAGGCATTTTGGTCTTGGCAATCTCTTCGGCCTGAGCCAGAGTGATGGAGCCAACCTTGTTCTTGTTGGGCACGCCAGAGGCGGTGTCGATGCCAGCGGCCTTCTTGATCAGGACCGGAGCCGGCGGGGTCTTGGTGATGAAGCTGAAGGAACGGTCAGCGTAAACAGTGATGACAACGGGGATGATCATGCCGATCTGGCCCTTGGTACGTTCGTTGAACTCCTTGGTGAACGCCATGATGTTAACGCCCTTCTGGCCCAGAGCAGGACCAACAGGGGGAGCCGGAGTTGCCTTGCCGGCGGGAATTTGCA
>OBAS01001276.1_pt1 | contig 15387 bp, 13 predicted proteins | sample 1517591 | NCBI WGS metagenome assembly OBAS01 (sample SAMN04571700, study PRJEB22368) | human gut metagenome | biome: human gut; material: stool | host: Homo sapiens | place: Luxembourg | collected 2012-10-05
GACTAATCTGGCGGCAGCCGCTGCAGCTACGGCGACGATGTTTCTGACCTGGCTGCGTTATGGCAAGCCCGATGTTTCGATGACGCTGAACGGCGCCCTGGCAGGGCTGGTTGCGATCACTGCAGGCTGCGATACAGTCAGTGTGCCTGGTTCTTTTGCTATCGGCATTATCGCCGGGATCGTGATCGTTTTTGCAGTAGAATTTTTTGATCAGGTGCTCAAAATAGATGATCCGGTGGGCGCGATTTCTGTACATGGTGTCTGCGGCGCCCTGGGTACGCTTCTGGTGGGTGTTTTTGCGGTAGACGGCGGCTTGCTGTACGGCGGCGGTACTGATCTGCTGCTTATACAGGCAACTGGCGTGATCTCGGTTGCTGCTTATATCGGTATCGTGATGACGTTTGTTTTCCAAATCATCGATAAAACTATCGGCCTGCGCGTCACCGCCCGTGAAGAAATCGCCGGCCTGGATATGGAAGAGCATGGCCTGGCCAGTTCCTATGCTGACTTTATGCCGGCTGTGGAAGATTTCCACGGAGCCGTAAGCACTGCGGAAGCGGCAGAGGCTGGCGTGATGGTGGCCCATGTCCCTGCAGCAGCGGGAGCGACATCGGCAGCAACTGTTGGCAAGCCGGCAGATACGCCGAAGATGACCAAGATCGTTATCATTACTTCGCAGCTGCGGTTTGAAATGCTGAAGGATGCTTTGGATAAACTGGGGATCACGGGCATGACGGTAACGAAGGTTTTGGGTTACGGTCTGCAGAAAGGTAATACTGAATATTACCGCGGCGCGGAAGTCAGTGTGCATTTGCTGCCCAAGGTCAAAGTTGAGCTGATCGTTTCGGCGATCCCTGTAGATGCTGTTGTGGCTGCGGCGAAAAAAGTGCTGTATACCGGTAAATATGGCGATGGTAAGATCTTCATCTACGACGTGGAAAACGTCGTCAAGATCCGTACCGGCGAGGAAGGCTACGATGCCTTACAGGATAAACCGCTCGAAGAATAATTGTGAAAGCTGAAAACTGTATAACTGCTGCGCACGGCAGCTGGCAAACAGTCCGTTCGATACTGAGCGGACTGTTTTTGTTGGGAAAATTTCAATAAAGTAATTGATAATTATTATTAAAAACTTTGGCGCACTGATCTTTATGTGATATAGTAAAATTAAGAACAGGAGTTGCTGGCAATAGCTGACAGTAACCGGTTTATTAAAAAAAGACAGGAGTTGAAAGTTATGTTGTATACCGTAGAAGACGCGATCCAGATTTACCACGCCAAATCCTCAACTTTGGAATTTTTTGCGGCAAAAGTGCCGAAATCTGCCTGGCAGGGGATTCGCAAAGCAGATATTGAACCGGCTAAGGAATACTACAGCGATGATATTATTGTAGATTTCGACTTGCTGGACCGGGCAGCCTATGAAGAAAAAGTCTGCGGCGGTGCGCATAGCTATCTTCCTGATGCAGCCTTCCCCGTACTTGTCATTGTCAAGGAACTGCCGGAATAAAAATTTTATGCATAAAAACGACCTTGCCAAGCTAGACGCTTACAAAGGTCGTTTTTTTATTTACTTTAAAACAGAGATTGGATATTGCAGGTATAATGGGTAAAGGCAAGCTGCGTTTGATTATGGGGCGTAGGTTATGTTGCTTGGGAAATAAAGCTGACGAAAGTGTGGGGTCAAGGCCACATGTGAAATATTTCGTTAATGGCGCAGCGTAAAAGGCAAAAGCGGAGTGACTTGTTTGAGCCTGCTGGCAGGCGAGTTTCGCGGAGCTGCCTTTTAGCAAAGCCAAATAGAAATTTTCACCGTGGCTGGTGTTTCTTTGGTTCGTTTCTTTTGCCATCAAAAGAAACGAACAATGTAGTTTTGTAACCAAACTGTAATTTTTTTCCGGTCAATATTTAAATATTGAAAACTTCACACAGGATAAAATGCGTATATAATAAAAGCCGTAGAAATAAAACCTGCATAGCAGGAAAGGAAAGAGGTCAATTAAAATGAAAAAATCTGTAATCGTAGTGGTCTGCTTATTATTGGTAGGCATTTTTGGCTGGTCGATCGCCAAAGCCAACAGCGCCGATATCAAAGTACATCTTGGAGCAGGCACCATCGTTATGGATCAGCAAGAGCTGGTATTAACTCCTGACGAAGCCATTGTGGTACAGGAAGATACAGTATACCTGCCGCTGCGTCCACTGATGGAAAAAATGGATTACCAGGTCTTCTGGGATGCCGGTATGCAAAATGTTTCAATGGAAAAAGGTGATCAAACCTATTTCATGACTATTGGCAGTAACCAATATGGACGTAATGGTCAGACTATTACGCTGGATAACGCTCCTATTTTAGTTAATGGTAAGACTATGGTACCGGTTACCTTCTTTACCAATGTCATGAATAAAACTGTAGATGTCTCCAACAGCCATGTTTAAGCCTTAAAGGCGATTACATCTCATATATAGCTTCCTACAGGCAAAATACCGCTTTCATTGAAAGCGGTATTTTGCTGTTTGCAGATGCCGGTCACTAAGGTGAGGCAGAGCGGTAAAATAAAGCCTGGAGTATTTATTTGCCAAAAGAAAAAATGCGATAATATAAAAAATAGGTTATAATTGATAGCGGATGAATTAACTATGTTATTTTGTAGAAATTATAGCGGCGTTGCTTAAAATACAGAAAGAGGTAGCTTTATGTGGGGGAAACTGCATCGTGAACTGATCGTCATAACCATAATCTCTGTTTTGATCATGGCTGTTGCTTTTGCGTTCAATTTCAGTGCCAGCCAAAAGGAGATCCTTGAACGTCAGACTTACGATTATTTACTGGAAGCAACTAATTATACTAAGGTTGTTTTGCATACCGAGATCAAACGCCAGAATGATCTGCTGGATATTATAGTTAAAAATGCGCCGCAATATGAGGGTCAGTATGACAAATTAGAAGGCCTGCTGAATTCGGTTTCCAATACGGGACATTTTTCCCGTGTCGGGTTGACGTACCGCGGTGAAAAAACCTTACTGTGCTACGGCGGTGAAGTCGATATTCGGGAACGCAGTTATTATAAAAAGGCTCTGGCAGGTGAAACAGTAATCGAAGCGCCGGTCATTTCAATGATCAGCGGCAAAAAAGTAGTTGTGCTGGCTAAACCCTTTTATAAGGACGGCGCGATCGCCGGTGTTGTTCACGAGGCTTACGATCTGGATGCTGCAGGCCAGACGCTGCTGGCCGGGCTGAATATGAAGGAAGACCGCATCACGATGATAGCCAAGGTCAACGGTGACGTCATTATGGGTATCCGCAATGGCAAATATGATAATTTTTACAGCTTCTTGAAGGAAAATGCTATCGGCTGTTCGATGACCAGCCAGCAGCTGCAAAAAGCGATAGACAATAAAGAGAGCGGTGCCTTTTATTATACTGATATCAATGGAGAGACACAGTATGTGGCCTTTGCCCCGGCAGAGGTCAATGACTGGTATACCTTCCAGATCGTTTCGGGGACGAGCCTGCTGGCAGACCAGCAAATGCTGAATAAGATCGCCAGGGACACGATGGGAAAATATTTTCTGCTTATTTGCCTGTGCTTTATTGTGATCATTTACATCTGGCGGCAGATAGAGAAAGACCGCTTAAAACAGATCAATGCCGAGATCGAAGGTCTGCGGCTGACGGCCGGCTTGATGGAAGGCTGTATGTTTGAATTTGATTTGAAAACCTGTAAATTTTTGGTTGTGAAAAATAGCGTGGGTAACGCGTCCGGCAATAATAGTGAAAAACAAGTGCTGGAGAAACTGAGTGGTTTTATGACAGCGGTCATTGCGAAAAAAGATGGCGGCAGTTTGAAGCATTATTTCCATGAGGAGGATCTGCCGGCTGTGCAGAAGGCGTTGGTGGAACTGAAACGGGCGGGCAGAACCGTTTTTCAGGGACGTCTGTATACAGACGCCGGCGATTATCACTGGTACCGTTTTTATATGGCAGTGGTGTTTGATGATAAGCGGCAGATCAAACGCGTTCTGGGCAATGTGCTGGATATCAACGATACGCAGAATAAATTCGCACGGATGCAGCATAAAGCAGAACGTGATGGATTGACGGGCGTTTATAACCGGACCGTCTTTGAAAAATATGTCAATGAAGTTTTGGCTGACGGTACGAAACGGCAGCATGCCTTTTTCCTGCTCGACATTGATGATTTCAAGAATGTTAACGACAGTAAGGGACATGCATTCGGAGATGCGGTGCTGTGCGAAGTTACGGCTAACCTTGAACGCAGCTTCCGCAGCTCGGATCTGCTGGGGCGCATCGGCGGCGATGAATTTGCGGTGCTGATGTGCGATATTAGCAGTAAGGAAAATGCTTTAGCCAAAGCGGAGCAGATCTGCAGCCTTTACAGCAAAGGCGATACTCAGGAAGGCTTGAAAATATCCTGCAGTATTGGCATAGTGTTCTGTGAGTCTGCTGCCGGATCGACCTTTGACGATTTATATCAGCAGGCAGATAAGGTTTTGTATAAAGCGAAAGAAAAAGGTAAAAATGTTTTTGTCGTGTTTGATGATACCATGCTGTAAAGGATGGTAGGAAAAGTATTTGCCTGATATAAAAAGCAGCTTCTCCTGCAAATGGAGAAGCTGCTTTTTGATGTAAAAATAAATTTCTAAAAAAACTATTTTGAAAAAAGGCAGAATGTGCTATAATAACATAAATTAAAGTATTAGGAATTTAAATATTGCTAAATTTAAAACTTATGAAGCTGATTTTCGGCAAGGTAGATTGCAACCCTCTCCGCCTTGTTTGAAGATATTCCCCAAAAATAGACCTGCCGTGAGGCAGGTCTATTTTTTTATTAGGGGCTCTTTAAATCGGGTATTTTATAAGGCGTAATGATTTTAGCGGCTTCCTGCAGGCCATTCTGCATGATAAAATTACGGATCGTTTCGAGGATATAAGAAAAACAAATTGCTAAATAAGTACTGAAACCTTCACTGTCCTTTGCTTCCAGACAAAGATAAGCCTGCCAGGCATATTTAGACAGGGTATCTGTTGTTCCGTAGAGGTTCTGCCGGTGAAAAGCCAGATAATAACCCCAGTGCAACAGCTTGTTGGTTTCCTGCAGGATCGCCTGCAATGGCCGCAGCTCAGTAAGCTCGATCAGGGAATTGACCATCAGGGCCAGAGGTATTTTGCCGGGCTGGGTAAATTCTGCCTGCCAGGATTTTTGGGTAAGGGGATCGATTTTGTCAAAGGCGGCTGCCGCAGCAGGTTTGATGATCACGGACATCAGCTGTAAGGCACTGAGATAGATCAGCGTGTCTTTTTTATACCGTTCGTTCTGCATACAGTTGGCAGTGATGAATGTCGGCGGCAGTCTGACGATAGTGCCTTTAGTATTGATAGTTTCGGCAAAACCGATCTCGTTGAGCAGAGCCAGCGATTTGCGGATCGTAGAAACCGAGACTTTATAGTTTTTGGCAAGCTCTGCTTCGTAGGGTAAAAAGGTGCCGGGTTCATAGATGTTGGCGGCGATCTTGTCGATCAGGTCGCGCGCTATCTGTGTATAGTAGTGATCGCGCCCTTTTTCCGCACTCCAGCTGTAATCATAAACAGGCGTGATAGTGTCTGAAAGCTGATATTTTCTGCTTAATTTTTGGATATATTTTGTGACAGAGGCCGAAAAATCAAGGCACATATCATTGAAACATTTGTTGATAAGCTGGTAATCCTTGCTTAGCAGAGCGGCCAGCAGCTGTCGGAAATCTTCCTGATCATATTTGAGCAGCAGATTTTTAGGAGTGGCCAGAGTAAGCTGGGAGTATGTTTTCAGACTGTTATATAAATCGTTATATAGTAGATTATTGGAGCTGCGCAGCAGTTCGTTCAACAGAGATGAAAAAACTGCGTCAAGAGCAGCAGTGTCCGTACTGTTGATTTTCTTGAGCAGCTTCTGGTAACTGGGAAGTTTTTTGAGATCACCATGTACAGCCGTAAAATAAAACAGCGGCGGTAAAATAAGTCCCATGGTTTGATAAACTTCGGCCAGTGAGTTCTGACGTCGGACCAGATTTTCGGCATAGCTGCGCGAGCCGCTGTTTGGTACAGGTCGGTAAATGATCCGGGCCGGTTTGCGTTCTGTGGTTTCAATCAGTCCTTCAGCTTTCAATTTAGCCAAAACGTCTTTGACCGTACGGATACCGACATTATAAATGGCCGATAACTGCGGCATAGAGGGTAAAGTATCGCCGTTTTTAAAGTGCCCGCAGGTAATCTGGTCATGTAAATTTTGATAAAGAAATTCAAACAACGTATTTTTGCTTAACATCGCCAATATCCCTTCGAAAATATTACAAGTAAATTATAACATAAACATTTACAGCAAAACATATAGTAAATTTACTGGTTTGAAAAAACAATAAAATATAATTTTAAAATATTTTGTTGTTTTAAAAAAATGAAATTATAAATATAAAACAATAAAAAATATAATTTTATTAATGGTTATAAGATTAGCTTTGTAAAAATATGGAAAAGTTTAAAGGATTATTAAAAACGGCTCCTGTTAACATTTTTAAACAAGATATTGTGCTGATTTTTAATAAATGCTATAATAAAAACAATAAAATATACTTAATTTAATTGGCAAAATAATTAAACATTAAAAATATTGGTGCAGAGTTTGTAATTATGATGAAATTTGAAATATAAAAAGTGTAAGATGCAGGATATATTTTTTTTAAAACAGCTATATGCATACGTACACAGTAAGGAGTAAAAATGGAAACTTTAGACAGAAAAAAAATAGGAATGAATATTAAAGTGAGAAGGATGCAGAAGCTGATCTCGCAGACAGCGATGGCGGAAAAGTTAGGCATTTCGCAAACGCATATGAGTAATGTCGAGGTTGGTCGCGCCATGCTCAGTCTGGAGCTGCTGCTGCAGCTGAAAAGTATTTTGGGCTGCACTATCGATGAGCTGCTGTGTTTGGAAGAAGAAAGCAAAGCCCGAAAAAAACGGGTCAAAGTTATTCGCTATCTTGACTAAGGCTCTGTAAACAGATTTTTTGAAGAAAGCGGTGGGGCAAATATGCAAAATCTCGATTTGAAAAAAATAGGTAATGAAATCAAAGTCAGGAGAGTAAAACAGGGTATTCAGCAGACAGCTTTGGCAGAAATGCTGGATATTACGCAGACCCACCTGAGTAATATTGAAAATGGCAGGGTCCCAGGCAGCTTAAAGCTGCTGTTGAAACTGCGCAGTATTTTCGGCTGCCGGCTGGAAGATCTGCTTGATCCGGAATGTGATGAAGCACCAGTCAAAGCGAATGATAAGAGAATGCGGCGCATCAAGGTGATACGGTATTATGAAAATGCCTGATGCAGCAGGCTTAAAAAATAGGTCAGCTTTATAAAAGCTGACCTGTTTTTTTTTGCAGATGAGCAAAAAATCTTTGTCTATAAAAAAAGATAATAATTATTATAAAAATGCCTTGCCATAATAAGGTGATAGCAATATAATAAAAAGAAAATTCAAATATATTTATAATATAAATAAAATTCGTTTTATGCAGATAATTTTATTAAAGATAAAGGAATAAGCAAATGGATTTTTTCAAGAAAAACAGAATGATAGTCAGTGTAGTGGCTATCTGCTGTTTGATGTTGTGGTATGTGTTGTGGACGACTTTAGCCGTCCTGCATATCAACCGGCAGATCGATTATGTGGCGGGGCATCCTTATAAAGCCATGTCAGAGGTGAGCAGGATCCAGGGCGTGGTCTCACAGACGACGGCTTATTTGCCGATCCTTTTAGCTGATGGGGAAAATAATCTGACGGAGATCAGGCAGATTTTAGTCGCCGCGCAGACGAAGAACCAAAAATCACTGCAGGTCTTAAAAGAAGTTTATCTGGGGAATCCTTATGATCTGACAGCTCTGGAACAGGCACTGAGTGCTTTGGAAAAAGCACTGCTGCAAAGCGCGGAGTTTTTTGAAAGTAATCGCAGCGGCGCTGTGCAGCACAGCAGCGTCAAGGAACATTTCGCAGTTAAAATCGAACCTCTGCAGGCGGAAACGGAAAAAGCTATAAAAACAGTTATGGCTTCTGCTGACAGAAGGGTACTGATGATTGAAGGTGAAACGGACGAACGGACGAAGTGGGCCATTATCTATGCAGGCGTGAGCGGACTTTTGATCGTCTTTTTGATGTTATATACGTTAAGAAACGAGTTTCAGAAGAACAAACTGCTGCTGAAGCATCAGCTGATCCTGCAGGATGCTTTGAACAGCGCTAAAAAGGCCAACGATGCCAAACGGTCTTTTTTATCGCGGATGTCGCATGAGATCAGGACGCCGATGAATGCGATCATCGGGATGACGACTATTTCCTTCAATTATCTGGACGATCAGAAACGGCTTACGGACTGTCTGAGTAAAATAACCTTTTCTTCCAGGCATCTGCTGATGCTGATCAATGATGTACTGGATATGTCCAAGATCGAAGACGGTAAATTAAATGTGAATAACGAAGTTTTCGACCTGAAAAAGGTGATCGAGTCTTTGACTGACATCCATTATCAGCAGGCAGCTGCCAGAGGACTGACTTTTGAATTGACGGTAAGTGGCTTTGATGAAGAGATGCTGATCGGTGATCCTCTGCGCGTCAATCAGATCCTGATCAATCTGCTGTCCAATGCGATCAAATTTACACCTAAGGGCGGCAGCGTCAAGCTGGAGGTCAGGAAGCTGCGCCGCCAGGGCGATCGGCTTTGGCTGCGCTTTACGATCAAAGACACCGGGATCGGTATGGAGCCGGAATTTTTAAAGAATCTGTACGAGCCTTTTGAACAGGCGAACAACGGTGTTGCTAAAAAATACGGTGGTACAGGTCTGGGAATGGCGATCACGAAAAATCTGGTTGCGCTGATGGATGGCTCGATCGATGTGCAGAGTGAGCCTGGAGCTGGCACGGTATTCAATGTTGATCTGCCTTTTGGCCTGCCGGAACAGGCAGAGAATAAAGCTGCTGTTCTGGATGAGCTGAAAGTACTGGTCGTTGATGATGACCGCGATTGCTGTGAGCATGCTTCCCTGCTGCTGCAGAAAATGGGTGTCTGTGTGGATTGGGTACTTAATGGCTTTGCAGCTGTGGACAAGGTGAAATTTGCGATTGAAATTGGAGAGGGCTGCTATGATGTCTGCTTTATCGACTGGTGTATGCCAGATCTGAACGGTATCGAAACAGCGCGTCGGATACGCGAATATGTGGGATCGGAGGCTTTGATCATTATTATCAGCGCTTATGACTGGTCAGAAATAGAACAGCAGGCCCGTGCGGCCGGCGTCAATGCCTTTATTGCCAAGCCGCTTTTTGCCTCGTCGCTGTATAATACGCTGCTGACAGTAGCTCAGAAAGGGCAGCTTACAGCTGGAGAGACCAGCGGAGAGCAGATAAAATACGATTTTGCTGGAAAAAAAGTGCTGCTGGCTGAAGATAATGAGCTGAATGCAGAAATCGCTGTGGAATTGCTGAAGTTAGTGGGTCTGGAGGTCGATCATGCAGCCAATGGACAGGAAGCAGTAGAATTGTTTCAGCAGTCGGCGGCTGCATATCTGATGATTTTTATGGATATCCAGATGCCGTTAATGAATGGCTATGAAGCAGCCAGGATCATTCGGGGGTCTGCTGCTGCGTCGGCTCAAAGTATACCGATCATTGCCATGACGGCCAATGCTTTCAGGGATGATGTACAGGCGGCTCTGGACGCGGGGATGAACGGCCATATTGCCAAACCGATAGATGTGGATATTTTATATAAGACGATCGCTGAATATGCATAATGATAATTAAAAAAGATCAAGGACGTACAGTTGAAACTGTGCGTTCTTTTTTTTATGTCTGAAACTATAAAAGTAGATTTTTTGCAGGGCAGTTGCAGTATGAAAAGGATAATTTTCTAAGGAGAGGTTTAGTAAAGCACCGCTGGAAGAGCGGTGCTTTTGCTATATCTGTGTGATGGGTAAAACCCGATTGAAAGTTACCAGTTGCAAGACTATTAAACCGGCGAATTCAAACAAAACAAAAAAGTCTTGCGGGGGGGGACAGATATGCTATCATTACCTAAATTAATGCGAAAGGATAAAATTTCTATTGTAATTAATTTTAAAATATCGCGAAAAACTATTTAAGTATCAGGAATAATAGATGCGTTTAGTTTGCAGCGAGCAGGGAAATCAAGGGGGGAATATTAGTTATGAAAAAAGAGACTTTAAGCAAGAGGGTTGCGCATAGTTTGTTATTATTGTCGCTGGTACATGTGGCTGGCGTTGCAATGCCACCAGTAGCTGCGGCGGCAACAGAACTGGTCGACGAAAACTATACTGGCAGTATTCCGCAAAGATCCAGCGGGGAATATACCGTTACCAACGGTGATGTAACTTTAGACGCCAGCGGTTATACGGGCTTGTCAAATTATCGGCGGGCTTTATTCGATACTACTAACGGCGCGGTCAAGATCAGTGTTGCCGATGGAAAAACGCTGACACTGAAAGGTTTTAATAATAGAGATACTTATGGAAGTGCAACTCTGTATGCTTATAAACGCGGGAACCTGGATGGTACGATGACTTTCACTGGGGGCAATATCGTTGTCAGCAATGAAGTCACTAACAGCAGTACCGATGTTTATGGTTTATATGCCGATAATGGCGGTAAGTTTGATTTTAAAAGTGATGGCAGCAATAAGATCAATCTGACGATCCTGATGCCACAGCAGCATGTGTCGACGCACCGTCATGGTATCGGTCTGCACGATGGCAGTATGACTTTTGACGGCGGCCGTTTTGCGATCGAGATTGAAGGCGATCCCGGATCTACTTCTATAGACAGGCGCGTGGGTATTACTATGTCCGGCGGCAGCGACCTGGATGTCAAAGCGGAGCAGATTCTGATCGATGTCAATGAAACAGCACTGCAGTTCATTTATCAAAGCGGCAGCAACAGCGCCCTTTATAATATCAATAATACTGCCAGATTCAACGCTGATTCTATCGTTTTTAAAGGTCATTCCGGGATCGAGGCTGTGGATACGCATTCTACTAACCGTAATACGGTCGAATTTTCTGGCAGCGGCTCGACAGAGATCTATGCTGTCAGCGATGGTATTGCCGATGATAATATTTACGGTGAGATCATTGGCGGCAAGGCGATCGATGTGGAACGGACAGATATTACTTTTAATAATGATGCTCTGCTGGTAGGGCAGAATCTGACTACGCAGGGTACAGCTCCTGGCCATTTGGTCAACGAAGGGACCCAGTTTGAATACTGGCAGGACGGCTATTGGCTGAAAGCTGTTTCTATAGGTAATGAGTCGAATTTGGTTGCTAATAAGGACTTCAGCCTGGAAAGCAACGGCGGCTATTATAATACAGGTCTGCATGTTTGGGGACAAAGCCAGGCTCAGTTTAACGGTAAAACGAATATCGTCGTCAAAAACGGTGTCGATACGGCCAGAGCGGTTTATATTTATGATAATGTAGACGGTACGACCAAGGCTGAATTTAACGATGACCTGACGATTTCTACTGCTGGCAGCAGTGCCGACTACCTTTATGGTTTTGATGTACGCAACGGCGGCAAAGCCGATATCGCTAAAGGCCTGTTTATGAATGATAATGACGCTATTACCTGGTCTTTATTTGCCAGTGGCACGGACAGCAAGATCGACGTAAATTCGAGCGGCAACGGCGAAGTGCAGGTCGTGGGCGATGTAGGCGGCTATAACGGCGGCGCCGTAAATATGAATATGCACACGAATACTTCCTATCTGACTGCGGCCAGTTATATCACCGGTAACGGTGAAGTAAATTTTGATATCAGCAACAGCGCTGTCTGGAATATGACGGGCAGCTCCAAGGCAACTGATATGAATATCAATAACGGCATCGTCGATCTGCGGGCCGACAAGAACCGCTACAGTACGCTGACAGCGGCGAATCTTACCGGCAACGGCGGTATTTTCAAAATGGATATCGACGTCAGAAGTATGGAGAGCGACAAATTGTATATCACTGATGATTTCAGCGGGACGCAGGCTATCGACATCTATCAGAAGGATGCATATGTACCGGAAGGCAGCAGCATGGAAGGTACAGGGCTGGTACTGGCCAGCGTCAACGGCAACGGCGTTTTTACGGCCCATGACCGAGAAGGTACTTTGTTTTATACCCATTACGATCTGGCACATCAGGCCAGCGCCACGGCCGGCTATGCCACTGACTGGTATCTGGATAAAATCATCACTCTCGACAAACCGACAACGAGTGTAGAAACTGTTACAGCTGCGGGAGCGCTCAATTACCATACCTGGCGTAATGAAAATGACAAATTACTGAAACGCATGGGCGAGCTGCGCCACAACGGCGCTGACGAAAAAGGCGCCTGGTTCAGGGTCAAGGGCAGTAAGATCGGGCGTGACGGCAAGTTTGCTTTTGAAAATAAATATACAACCTATGAGCTGGGGTATGATGAGCTGACGAAAAAAACCGCGACGAAAACACGTTATCAGGGCGCGGCGATCAGCTATACAGACGGCAGCAGCAGTTATCAAAGCGGCAGCGGCGACAACAGCAGCAAAGCGATCAGCTTCTATAATACGGAGCTCGGCAATAAAGGCCATTATCTGGATGTGGTACTTAAATTCAGCCATATGGATAATGATTTTAAAGTCTATGATACTGCCAACAATAAAATCACCGGGTCGATAGAGAATACCGGCGTTGCGCTGAGTGCGGAATACGGCCGGAAGAAGAATCTGGACAAGGGCTGGTATATCGAACCACAGGCCCAATTTACTCTGGGTTATCTGGGCGGCGATAATTACCGGACCAGCAACGGTATCGAAGTGAGCCAAAGCGGGATCAAAAGCGCTGTCGGGCGTATCGGCTTTAATCTTGGTAAGGAAGTTAGCTCTAAAGGCATCGTTTATGCCAAAGCCAACCTGCTGCACGAATTTGGCGGCGGCTATGAAACAACGCTGACAGACAGCAGCGGCAGGGTCAGAGTCAGTGAGAATTTTGATGATACCTGGTTTGAATACGGTATCGGCGCTGCTTTTAAAACCGGCAAAAATAACCATATCTATTTTGATATAGAACGCAGTACGGGCAGTGACTTCAAGAAAGACTGGCAATGGAATGCCGGTGCCCGCTGGACGTTCTAAGTATGATTTATCTGCTTTTCAACAGGTTGAGACAAACCCCTTATCCTGTTTGAAAATATTCCCCATAAGACAGGTCCGCATTAAAGCGGGCCTGTTTTTCTATAGCTGGAGTCTGAAAATGGTAAAAGAGTTCACAAGTTGGCGACGAGTTTTGTGATATAGTAATAAAGATAGAAAAGCAGAATTTTGTTTCGAGAGTGAGAGCCATGTCTTTAAAACAAAGAAATTATAGATTGCTGACAGCGCTGCTGCTTTTACTGGTCATTATCGCTGGTGCAGCCTGCAATCCTTTATATGTAGAGTCCAGTCACGGACATGACTGCAGCGGGGCGGATTGTCCGGTATGTCTGACGCTCAGCGTTATCAGCAGCTGCCATAATTATGTGCTGCCGGCACTGCTGCCGCTGCTGTTAAGCTTGTTATTGCTGGTTGGCAATACGGGCAAGAAGGCCATATCTGTCAGTCTGCCAAAGCTGACGTTGATCGGTTTGAAAGTACGTCTTGATAATTAAGAACTGCCAAAATTTATCATAAATAAATTTTGGAGGGTGTACCTTGAAAAATAAAATTGTTTATTTCGTGACGATTGTTCTTGCTTTGCTGTATCTGGCGTCAGGCCATTATTTTGCTACGCAGGGATTAAGCTTTTTTAAAGAAAAAGCTTCTACTAACGTTATCGAGGCAAGGGTTCTAAAGCTTTTACCGGCAGAGACGGGGGCTAAATTTCAACAGATAAGATTTGAGGCTGAATTATTATCAGGCAGTCAGCAGGGGGCTAAAGTAACAGCTATACAGAATAAATCGGGCAGCTTTGCCGCCGGGCGTGACGTTGCCGCAGGCGATAAGGTACTGCTGCTGCCAGACCAGAAAGGGCATGGTGCCTGGAGCTATGCTGAGCATCTGCGCAGCAATGTGCTGATGTGGCTGTTTGCTGTTTTTGCTCTGAGTATTATTGCTTTTGGACGGATGCAGGGCGTAAATACGCTGATTTCCCTGATTTTTTGCTGTCTGTCTATTTTTGCGGTTTTTGTGCCGGCGATCATTTCAGGAAAGAATGTGTATTGCTGGACGATTTTGACCTGCGCTTTTATTATTGTGACGAATCTGCTGCTGGTGAATGGGATCAACAGAAAAACTATCGCAACTATTTTAGGCTGTATCGGCGGTTTGGTCATTGCGGCGCTGATCAGTGTAGCTGCCGACAGCTTTTTGCAGCTGACGGGACTGGTGGATGAGGATTCCATGTACCTTTTATTTCTGAATCCTGCTGATCCGATCGATTTGAAAGCGATTGTGTTTAGTGCGATTATCATCGGCGCGCTGGGAGCGATCATGGACGTAGCGATGGACATAGCTTCGGCCCTGAACGAGCTGGCGGCTACCAGTACTGCGCCGACAAGGAAAATGCTGCTGCAGGCCGGCAATAATATCGGCCGTGATATTTTGGGTATGATGTCCAACACGCTGATCCTGGCTTACATTGGTGGTTCACTGACGATAGTTTTACTGTTTTTCGCTTATAATCATTCTCTACTGTATCTGCTGAATAAGGAGATGGTGGTAGTGGAGATACTGCAGGCCGTTATCGGCAGCTTTGGCATCCTGTTTACGATACCTTTCACTTCTTTTATCTGCAGCCGGCTGTATGTAAAAAAGACTAGAAGACGGTACAAGTCCGGCTTGGAAAATAAAATCTAAATTATACAGTAAAAAATCTTGCAGGAAATGCTTCAAAGTATTATAATGAGTCGTACTAAAAAATTATATAAAATCATTAAATATATAACAAAAAGTATAACTTGTAATATAAAAAACAAGTATGAGCAAACTTGGCAAATGGAGCAGGGCAGGAGTGATATTTATGAAAAAAGATGAGGAAGTTTTCAGCAGTGCGATAAACAGCAGTGCCAATAGTGCTTCGGGCAGTCCGTTAAAAAGCCTGCTGGAAGTCTGCCCGATCTGCGGCAAAGAATTTTCCTGCAACAAAACCTACCATGTTTATACGGCACTGGCGGGTCGGCGGCGGCAGTATTACTGCAGTTATCATTGCTTTAAACAGCGTCCGAACCCTAAAAACAAGTTATAAAGCAATAAAAACACCGTACATCGCGTGAAGTGGTCAATACTTAGTAGACACAAAAATCCTGTTAGGCCGTCAGTTCTG
>OBAS01001289.1_pt1 | contig 15262 bp, 8 predicted proteins | sample 1517591 | NCBI WGS metagenome assembly OBAS01 (sample SAMN04571700, study PRJEB22368) | human gut metagenome | biome: human gut; material: stool | host: Homo sapiens | place: Luxembourg | collected 2012-10-05
TTACTCTATCACATGTTCGTTTCTTTGTCAACAATTATTTTTGTTTTTTTCAAAATTTTTCAAATTGTTTATTCAGAAGAAACAATTCCTTGCGACAGCTTAGTTAGAATACCACTATAAAAAGAATCTGTCAACAATTTTTTTGAACTTTTTTTATTTTTTGTGTTATACTTAATAAACAGCCCTGAATCAGGCTTTATAAAAAACATCTTATACTATAGAAGAAAGAGGTCATTTATCTTGAAATCTCAATCTAGTCCTTCAACTGCAAATACAAATGCCGGCAATCCATTAGGCATTGCTCCAACCGGCCGCCTTCTTGCTAAATTTGCAATCCCAGCTATCATCAGCATGCTGGTCAATGCTCTCTATAATATAGTAGACCAGATTTTTATCGGTCAGGGTGTCGGCATGCTCGGAAACGCAGCTACCAATATTGCATTTCCGGTCACGACGATCTCCACTGCTGCCGCACTGCTGCTTGGAATCGGCGGCGCCTCCAACTACAACCTTGAAATGGGTGCCGGAAGAGAACGAAAAGCAAGCGAGATTGCAGGAAGTGCATTATCGACACTTGTTATTATAGGTACAGCCATTGCCGCAGCGATTTTAATCTTTTTGAAACCACTGCTTATCTTTTTTGGCGCAACAGATAATGTGATGCCTTACGCAATCGATTATGTAGGCATTATTGCTATCGGACTTCCATTCTTCACCTTGTCCGTCGGCGGCAACCACCTGATTCGTGCTGACCGCAGTCCCACTTATTCTATGGTCTGCACTCTGACCGGAGCAATCATCAACACGATCCTTGACCCACTGTTTATCTTTGGTTTCAAATGGGGAATCAAAGGTGGTGCATGGGCAACTGTCATCGGACAGTTTATTTCTGCCATGCTGGTTGTACTTTATTTTGCGAAATTCCGCCATATGCATCTGGAAAAGGGCATGTTTAAGCCTCAAATGACCCACCTCAAAGCAATCTCTTCGCTCGGACTTGCTTCGTGCATCAATCAGATTGCAATTGGTGCTGTCCAGATTGTAATGAATAACACTCTTCGTTATTACGGAGCGTCTTCTGTTTATGGAAGTGATATCCCGATTGCATGCGTTGGGATTGTGTCAAAAGTAAATATGGTTTTTCTGGCAATCTGCATCGGCATCGCTCAGGGTGCTCAGCCTATCTGGGGCTTTAACTATGGAGCTAAAAAATACGACCGTGTTCGTCAGACATATCGTTATTCTGCAACAGCATGTACGATCATTGCCACATTCTTTTTCCTGTGCTTCCAGATCTTTCCACATCAGATTATCAGCATGTTTGGCGGCGGAAGCGATCTGTACTTTAAATTCGCAGAAAATTATCTGAGGATTTTTATGCTCCTGACTTTCGCAAATGGTATCCAGCCGATGTCCTCCGGATTTTTTACTTCTATAGGAAAGGCTGGCCTCGGTATCATCATGTCTCTCACCAGACAGGTGATCTTTCTGCTTCCATTGATCATTATCTTTCCTATGTTTATGGGAATTGATGGCGTTATGTATGCAGGACCGATTGCCGACGTAGCTGCATTTGTACTGGCGGTTGTTTTTGCCCGCAGAGAACTTGGAAAAATGAAAAAAGCATAACTTTCCGTATTTCAAAAGAACAACAAAAGCTGTATTTCAAGTTTTCTCCTGCTAATACAGCTTTTGGCTTTAAGAATCTATTATTCACAGATATATTCTTCTATTTCTGTTACTCGGTTCCCCTTCTGTTCCTTCCATATCATAAGATACAGTTTATAATTCAAAGAATCACGCGCAATCGTAAAAGGTTCTTCTCTCAGAAGATCTGCACGAATTCCCTGGCTCTTCAACTCCCTCTGACGCTGTTTTGCTCTTTCCAATGCTTGCTGATACTTCCGTTCCACATCATCTCCAAAAAATCTTCTTGGATAATCTGCCGTTGCCTGCTGCAGCCTCTCTGACAACAGATCTACAATTCTGCTGTGCTTCGTCTGATGCAGCATAACCGCAAGTCTCTTCGCCCAGAATTTCGCAGGATGCTTTCTATAGAATTCTAACATTTTCAGCAAAGAAGCATCCTCACATTCCGCTGCCAGTTCTTTCATATAAACAATTGCTTTTTCAGAAGGTATCCAGGGATTTTCTCTGGGCACGATATATTTCTCCGGTACTGCCGGATAGCAGCAATAATTTAATGGTGGAAATTCTACAAGTGCCGCCAGTTTTATTTCTTCTTCCGTGCAATATGCCTCACCAAGATAATCATATTTATCCCTGAGAATCGCAAGGCGATACTCCAATTGTCGCAAATATTCATAGTCTTTTACCCAGAAATGACCAGTATATGCATATTCATACAGATGGACTTCCAATTCCAGATCCTCAAAAAACAATGTCAGCACTGTATCATCCTGTTTTATGACAAGCACAAATCTGTCATCCTGCCTGGTCATGGATGCCTGCAGTTCTCCCTGATAATCGCTGTGATATTCCCCCGTCATACGAACATTTCGAAAAACCAGAAAGCTCTCGACCGCATCATTCATCAGATATACCAATGGAATATCCATGCTGGCTGATGCCTTATCCGATATTCTTCCCGATTCTGTCCGCATCTTCTCCGGAATGAGCAGTTCAAATTGATCCTGTTCCAGCAACTGTGCCAGTTTTTCCAAAGTTTCTTCTGTCATTTTTCTCCTAACATTCTCTAATATTTCTATTCCCTGCTTTTATATTTTACCGAAAATCAGCTGATCTGCCATTTCACATGGCTTCCATTCTCATCTTTGTTTACGAGCAACTGATCTTCAATCTCCTGCTTCAGTTCTGACACATGAGAAATAATTCCAATCAGTCTGGAGCCTTCTGCCATTTCCTGCAACACACGAACCGCCTGATTGCGTGAATGTTCGTCCAGTGAACCAAAGCCCTCATCAATAAACATCATGTCCAGATTAATTGCTGCAGAGCTCTGCTGAATCTGATCTGCCATTCCAAGTGCCAGAGACAACGCTGCCATGAAGGATTCTCCACCGGAAAGTGTACGGACCTCTCGCTCCTTCCCTGTCACAGTAGAATACACCATCAGATCAAGCCCCCGGTTTTTACCCTCACCAGCTTTTTCCAGATCATACATCCGGAGTTCAAACTGTCCGGCAGACATTTCCTGAAAGCGCCTGTTTGCAGCATACAAAATGCGTTCCAGATAATAGCGCTGCACATAAGTCTCAAGGTCCATACGAGATCCACTGACATTTCCTGAAGTCATACGGTACAACGCGTCGATTCTGGCATGTTCCTCCACGATTGATTTTCGCTCTTCCAGCCTGGATGAAAGTGTATCAAAAATTTCTCTGTCATCCTTGTTATCTATTCGCAATTGGTTATAAATCTTTTCTTTCTCCAAATATTCCGTTTCTGCAACTTCTTTTTCTTTCTGAAGTTCTTCCAACACTGGACGTTTTGATTCCCCAACTGCATTCTGCGCAGAATCTCGTCTTGCCTGTGCTGCAGTCTTTTTCTCATTATATGCATTGACTGTTTTCTGCAAATCCTCTGCCGCTTCACGGCTGTACGTCTCCACAAGCTCTTTCCATTCAGATTCTGTCATCTGCTTTATTTCCATTACTTCTGTATAAGAAGTTTTTCGATCTTCCACACACTTCTTCTGTTCCGGAATCTCCTGCTGGTAACGGCTGATCAGTGTTTCTGCCTGTTTCTGCGCATTTGCGGCTTTCTTCGCTTCTGACAGAACTTTCTGATATACTTCTTCTGCCTGTTTTTTGCTGTCTTCAGCCTGAAGCAGTGCCGCCTTTGCCTCTTCTTCTGTCTTAAATTCAGTGGAGCCTTTTATGTTTTCCAGTGCGGCTTCACTTCCCGCCAGTTTTTCAGCAGCAGCTTTTTCTTTCTCCATGCACTCATCATAAGTATCCTGCAACTGTTTTTTCTGTTTCTCCATATTTTGAAGTGCTTCACGGATTTTTACCAGAAGGCGTGCACTCCTCTGTAAGTTGTTCAGTTCTTCTGCCAGCTGCTGCTTCCAGTTTTCCAGAGAATCGTTCATTTCCGTCACACTTGACTGCTCTGTTATAGAAGAAACACTTCTATGCAAACGTTCCTGGAGCTTTTGTACACTGGCAATATAAGTATCTTTTCGTGTATCGTATTCTGATCTGGCCGCCGCTGCATCCCCAGCAGCTTTTTCCTGATCTTTACGCAGTTTATCCACATTTGTCTGCATATTTTGCAGTTTTTCCTCAGAGATATCCACAGATTCCACACCTTTTTTCGCAGGATGTGGATGTTCTGTAGAACCGCACACCGGGCAGGGTTTTCCCGATTCTAATTCTGCGGCAAGAAAACCAGCCTGCGCATTCAAAAAATGCAGTCTTACTTCTTCGTATTCTGTGTTTGCATCATTATATTTTTTCGTTATATTTGCATAAGTTTCTCGTGTTTTAATTGCTTTTTTGCGGCACTGTTCTGCCTGATTTCTCAAGTTCTGAACATCCACGATCTCCTTTGAAACCGCATCTGCTTCCTGCTTTTTATTCTCTGCGAGTACCAGCTTCTTATCCACTTCAGCCAACTCTTCACTCTGTTTTTTCCACTGTGTTTCCTGCTCTTCCAGAGCCTCCTGCTGCTTTCGCACTTTCTTTGTGTTTTCTGTTGCCAGAGCACAGTTTTTCCTGTCTACTTCTGCCTGTGTATGAAGTCTCTTTATCTGTTCAAAAAGCTCCAGTGCCTTCTGGACTTTTTCTGAAATTTTACTGCAATTCTGCAATTCCTGATCGCAAATCAGCTTTTTCTGTTCCTCTGCATTTTCCGCTGTTTTCCGCGTTTCTTCCAATATTGGCAACTGTTTTTCCTGAGTCTTTAATGATTGTTCCAATTCTGTCAGTCGTCTCTCCGCATCATTTAAGAGAACACCGGTCTCTCTGATCTCATACGCATTTCTGATACGGCTGATCAGGGCTGTTGTTTTCACTATTTTTGCTTCATCATCTGCACATTCCTGCAGTTTCTGTTCCGCAGTTTCTAACTGATCAAACCATTTTAAAAGTGCTTCCGCCCTGGTATATAGTTCTCTTTTTTTGTCTCTGTTTTCAACCGATTTCCGATAATCTTTTTCTGCCAGATCAGTATATTTTTCCAGCCAGTCACACAGTTTTTCCACTTCTTCCAGAAAGTCAGTAAGGCGTGTCATCTCACCATCTTCCAGTTGTTTTTTCAACTGTTTCAGAGTCTCTGATTCATATGTTTCAGGTATACGGATCCTGCTCACTTCTCCCTGACATTGTGTTTTCAGAACTGCGATTTCTTTCTCTTTTGCGCGCTTTCGATTACCCAATTCTGCCACAATATCCTGATACATTTCTGTGTTAAAAAGCTTTCTAAAAATTACTTTTTTATCATCTGATTTTGCACGAAGAAGATCCATAAATTCGCCCTGTGCAATCATCGCAACCTGCATAAACTGACTCTTGGTAAGTCCTACAATCTCCTGCAGTTTTCGGTCAGCTTCTTTGGATGGATATTCCATTCCATCCGGCATGATCAGGCTTACAGAGCCTGTAATTTCACGCTGTTTTCCTTTTCCCGCTCCTCGTGTGATCGTTTTCAGATGACGTGGTACGCGACGTACTGTATAAATTTCACAGTTCTCTCCACTTCCTTCCGCAAAGACCAGTTCTACCGCCGGCTCACAGCCAAAATCCACATACTGGCTCTGCAGAACTACGCCTTCTTTTTTGTTTAAAGAAGAGCTGGCTTCTCCATATAAAGCAAAAACGATCGCATCAAAGATCGTCGTTTTTCCCGCTCCGGTATCCCCGGTTATAAGAAAAAGATTCTGATTTACTTTCTCAAAATCAATTGTAGTTTCTTTACCATATGAGCCAAATGCCTGCATTTTTAAACGTAAAGGTTTCATTTATTTCACCCCCTGAACCGTATGTAGTACATCCTGCAAAATCATCTTTTCTTCTTCGTCCAGATCTTTCAGGAAAGAGCAGCACAGCTCATACGGATCCAGCAATTCTTCTGTCTGTAACGTTCTGGTATAATCCGTTTTCCGCTGATTTTCCCTCCGGATCTCCAGCAGATTCGGAAATGCCAGACGGATACGTTCCTGCATATCGATCACATCCAGATCCGCCTTATCTGTCAGGACCACAGTCACATAATCCTTACAGGATTCTTTCAAAACCTCCTCCAGAGTTCCTTTTACAACCTTCACCTGTCGTAACGGTTCAAGCGGTAAAATTGTTGTTTTTATCTCTCCTTTTACACCCATTTCTACCATAATAATGCCTTTTTGCTGCTGTGCTTCACTCACAGAGCAGGCAAGCGGAGTTCCGCAATAACGGTATAATTCACTGCCAACTTTCATTGGTTTATGGATATGTCCAAGAGCCGCATAATCAAATTTTTCCAACACGTCTGCTGATACTTCATCGATATTTCCGACCGTACGCATCTCGGAATCCATACGTTCAATTTCTTCTGCCTTTTTACCCGTCGGGAGATAAAACTGATGACTGACCAGCACATTTCTCTTGTTCTGATTGATGGTTTCACGATCAATAAGCCGATGCAATGTCTCATTATAAGAAAGATTATTTCCGTTTTTATCCGTACCTGTGATCTGTTTTACCATGGATGGTTTCACAAACGGAAGGAGGTAAAAATTCACCTCTCCGTACGCATCATTCAGTGTTACTTTTTCGATATATTCTGACTCTGTACGCGGCGGCTGTCCCACCATATAGATGTTCTGCCCGGAAAGGACTTTTCGGAAACAGTTGACTCTCGGAGCACTGTCGTGGTTTCCGCTGATCATCATAATAACCGCATCCGGCACTGCTTCGGTGAGTCCGACCAGAAAACGGTCAAAAACCTCCACCGCCTCCGCTGACGGAACTGCCTTATCGTAAATATCCCCTGCGATCACAATGGCATCCGGCTTTTCCCGACCTGCCACCTCGATAACTTCCGACAAAATATATTCCTGATCTTCCCGAAGATCACGGTTCATCAGTTTTAATCCTATATGCAAGTCCGATAAATGAAAAAATTTCATAAACATATTCCTCCATCAGCCATGTTACTGTTTTCCGTAACACGGCATCTCTTCTGTATACATCATAACATCTCGATGATCTGCCTGCACCCGACGAACAGGCAATTATGAACACCTATAAAAATGGCTCTCCTGATTATCAGCCATCTGTTTCTCAGGAAAATTTGCTTAAAGAATTAAACTTAAAGCACAACCTTTGAATAAAATTTCATTGGTTGTGCTTTAATGCAAACTATTTTCTATTTCTGATTTGTTTTTTTGCCTCTTTTTCAAGATCATGAATGGTATCTAAATACGCTTGCTCGACAGGCGCAATTGTTTTCTCTTGATATTTTCGATATTCTTGTTTTGCTTTTTCAAGTGCCTGCGTATGACTAATCGTCCCACTATTTTGCAGAAGTTTTCTGTTACTCGAAGACAAAATTGTATCAAGTTGATTTATGTAGTCCTTCATATACATAGGTCTACGCTCAAGAGCGCTGATTTCAGCAAAATCGAAATATCCGGAAACAAGATTATTAAGAACTTTAAGTTCTGTTTCAGTCAAATAATTCTTAGCAATACCAATATCTTTAAGTGCCGGTATTTCACCTGCAAATGATTTCAATCCCATAAACGGTTTTTCTGCATCAGCACGCTCATATATAACTTCTGCAGCTGTATGTCCGTGAGCTGCAAAATGCAATTTATTTTGAACAATCTTAAAAAACCTGACTGATTCCGGTGCCTTCGGATTATAATCGATACTTGTTGCATATAAATCAAGAACCTGTCTATAAAGAACTTTTTCAGAAGAACGAATATCCCTGATACGGTCAAGCAATTCTTTCCAGTAAGAACCACCACCATTTCCTTTTAAACGCTCATCATCGAGGGCAAATCCTTTTTGCATATATTCTTTTAAAATTCCTGTAGCCCAAATTCTAAACTGCGTACCACGAAGAGATTTTACACGATACCCAACAGAAATAATAACATCAAGATTATAAACTCTTGTAATATTATTCTGAGTTTTCCCCTTAATTGCACCATGAGGACTGGTTGTTGCAATTTCTGCAACAACCACTTTCTCATCTAATTCTCCTTCTGTAAAAATGTTTCTGATATGTCGGGAAATCGTAGATTTATCCCTCTGGAACAATTCTCCCATCTGTTCCTGTGACAGCCAGACAGTATCGCCATCAAAAGTTGCCTCAACTTTTGTAACTCCGTCGTCAGTTGTGTAAATAATCAATTCTGTATTAGAGTTCATGATATCTCTCCTTCAGGAACAATTCCTTGTCCAGTCACTCTTTTTGTTATTTCAATTTTTCTGTCAGCATACTCCTTGCATTATCTAGTTACTATTTTATCATTAATTAGGCATTTTCGTCAATTTAATAGAATTTTTCTATATGTGAAAATATCAAAAAAGGTGCGTCCCATCTCTGAGACTGCACCATTTCCTTTAAAACACTTTGTTATTAGCTTCAAAACAGTATTGAAGACATTATCTCTGTTCTATTTGTGTTTCTTCAGAATCCTTGTCTGCAGCGGAGCCATGACTTCACTCTCTGTTCCATAAAGCAATTCATACTCTGCCGGAACCGGAACAGCCTGTGGCTTACGCGCATAGTTCTGGATGAAGAGGTATTCGGTATCCTCGTTTTCTCTTACTGTTACAGAAACTCCTTCCGGAATAATCTCTATTGGAGATTTCAGACCTGCTTCTGCTGCTACTCTGCCATAGAAATCCTGGTAGAATCCAAGCTCCATGTCCGCGCATACATAATATACATGGCCTTTGCCAAATGCCTTGTGTGTCAGCACCGGATATCCCTGATAGAAGTCTTCGCCATAACGCATCAGCACTTCTGCATCCGAAACCTTGACCAGTTCGCAAAGGTTTTTGCAAGTATATACATTGCTGATTCCAAGATGACTTCCCGCCTCCGGGATCGCATGATTTTCTTCCCAGTCATAGAGCGCATCTGTCTCTGTGCTGCGGAGTCCCGCCACATCCATAAGCCCATATGGAGTTCCGCCAAGGAAGCATCTGTCAGTACCATCAACCAGTCCTGACCAGTAAGAAAGCACCAGAGTTCCACCGTTTTCCACATAAGCACGAAGCTTTTCTTCGTATCCATCTTTGAACATATATGCCATCGGAGCCGCCAGAACTTTATAATCGGAAAGGGAATGTTCCATTGCGATCACATCCACATTCAGCCCCTGTTCTCTCAGAGCACGGTAGTTTTTCTGGACTGCTTCGCGGTAGTGCATATCTACATTTCGTGGTCCCTGCACATCAGCGATCGCCCAGTCGTTCTCACGGTCATAGAGAACAGCCGCCTGCGATCTCATGCTGGTTCCAACCGTCTCCTGGATCTGCTCAAGAGCCTCGCCAACCTCTGTTACTTCGCGGAAAACGCGGGTATCATCTCCGCCATAATGATCGATCACTGCACCATGGAACTTCTCCGAAGCTCCCTGGCTCTGGCGAAGCTGGAAATACAGCACGCTGTCAGAACCATGTGCTACAGCCTGGAGAGATGCAGCCAGATGCATTCCCGGTTTTTTAAGTTTGTTGATCGGTTTCCAGTTCGTTGCAGACGGACAGGATTCCATAAGAAGGAATGGTTCCTTCCTGATACTGCGCATCAGATCATGCTGCATTTCCGCATCAACTGCAGTAAGATATTCTTCTTTTTTGTGCCAGCTTGGATAATTATCCCAAGATACCACGTCCAGAACATCCTTAAATTTTTTGTAATCCAGACCGTCATAATCATACATCAGATTTGCTGTTACAGGCAGTTCAGAACCACCCTCGCGGATCGCATCAACCTCATTTTTAATGAAGTCGATCGTCTGGTATGTCACAAATCTCTTCCAGTCAAGCTTCAGTGCATGAAGTTCATTTTCGCCTTTAGTTGACGGACTTTCAATCTGATCAAAGCTATTATATCTATGGCTCCAGAAAGTAGTACACCAGCGTTTATTAAGGTTCTCGATCGTGCCGTATTTTTCTTTCAGCCATTCACGGAACTTCGCCTGGCACAGCGGGCAGTGGCATTCTCCTCCAAACTCGTTAGAGATATGCCACAGCATAACTGCCGGATGTCTGCCAAATCTTTCAGCTAATTTCTTATCAATCGCATGTACTTTTTCTCTGTATACCGGAGAGGTAAAGCAGTGATTATGTCTGCCTCCGAAGAATCTTCTTGTTCTGTCCGGATCCATACGAAGAACTTCTTCGTACTTGTCTGCCATCCATTTTGGTCTTGCTCCTGACGGTGTTGCAAGAATAGTATGGATGCCCTCTTTGTAGAGATTATTGATAATTTCCTCTAACCAGTCAAAGTTATATTTTCCCTCTTCTGGTTCAAGAACTGCCCAGGAAAAAATCCCTACAGATACAGTATTGATGTGTGCTTTTTTGAAATATTCGATGTCCTTTTGGAGAATATCCGGGCGGTCAAGCCACTGCTCCGGATTGTAATCTCCACCATGAAGATAATGTCCGTATTTGATCTGTTTTGCCATTTTTTCTCCTCTTAAAGTCCTTTAAAAACAAAGGAAAATTCCATCTTTTTGTCAGTTTTCAGCAAATATTCTTCGTGTGTGCGAGCACCCCAGCTGTCATCACCACCGATTCCCATCTGGTCTTTTGCCACACGTACAACAGTGTAATGAACCTCTGGAAGTTCATATGGATGCATTGCATTTTCCATCTCATGAGGTGTGTATGGAAGTGCAGAGAACATCATCGGCCCATTGTTTTCATCCATCTCAAAGAGCATTCCTCTACCCTTGCGGTCAGTTACTTTTGCCCAGCGTACTTCTTCTTTTGCACCACATTCCTGCGGTACCATATATCTTGCGATATTGTCTGCAACTTTGTTTGCATAAATGCCAAGTTTTGCACCTTTCTTACGGTCTGCATAAGTTTCTGCCTCGCCAAGTCCATACCATTCTACACGGTCATAATCTGCGTTGAATTTGAAGATTACACCGAATTCCGGCATATCACCGAGTTCTTTAACAGGGTCATACGTAAGAGTTGTTTTCACTCTTCCATCACCGAAAACTTCATAAGAAAGCTTGCATTCGCTGGTCGGTGTAGTCGGCATGATGTAGGTATAAGCTACTTTTACAGACTTCTCATTCACTTCTACTTCTGGCATATTTGACGGGCCATACGGTCCCTTGCGGAAGTCTTTGTGACTTAAGTACATGCTGGCAAGTTTCCACTGTCCGTAGCGCATTCCCATAAGATTTCCACAGTCATTGTCGGTTGGTGCACGCCAGAAATTCGGTTTCGGGATTGCCTCGATCATCTCTTTTCCGGCATATTTATAAGATACCAGACCACCGTTTAACACAGAGAAAAGTACTTCAAAGTGTGCGCCTCTGACACCGATATTGTGTGTGCTGCGGATCACTTTTACACCTTCCGGGCAGGTCTTTTTCGGTTCTTCAACCTGGTATACATACTGTCCAAAAGCCACCTCATGTCCTGCTTCTGCCCATGCTTTATCTTCTTTCAGATGGAAGGAAACAGTCACCGTATATTCGCCTGGTTTCTCTTCTTTTGCAAGCGGAAGTACATAAGTTTCTTCGCTTAATGGAGCAACTGCAGTTGCAAGAGAAGCCTTGTGGATCACTTTGCCATTCTTTGCAACAGTTACTTTGCAATCAAAAATATCTGTGCTTACAAACAGGTTTTTGTTGATGACTTTTACGCTGTCTGCACTGACTTCTGCAGTGATATTCTGGTAGTTGAATTTGACTTCCTGCATCTTTGGAGAAGCATCTCTGTTTCCGCCATATGCGATACCATTTCCACTGAAGTTGTAATCTGTCGGACGTTCTCCGAAGTCACCGCCGTATGCCTGGAATTCTTTGCCGTAGCGGTCTTTTTTGTAGATAGACTGGTCAATATAGTCCCAGATAAATCCGCCCTGATACTTCGGTTCTGTGTCTGTCAGATCTGTATATTTGTGCATTGCACCGCAGGAATTTCCCATTGCGTGGGTATATTCACAGCAGATAAACGGCTTGGAACTGTCTTTTGCAAGGAACTCCTTGATTGCTTCTACAGACGGATACATCTGGCTTTCCATGTCGCTGGTATCGTTATATCTGCGGTCGTGGCAGAGACCTTCATAATGAACCAGACGAGTCGGATCTGCCTTATGGAAGAACTGTGACATTTCAAAAATATCCTTGCCTCCGAAGGACTCATTTCCGCAGGACCAGATCAGGATCGCAGCGTGGTTTTTGTCTCTCTGGTACATGGAATTTGCACGATCAAGCATCATATCCAGCCATTCCGGTTTGTCATGCGGCACAACATAGGTGTAATCCTTCGTAAATTCAGCAACATCCCAGGAACCATGAGATTCAAGGTTTGTCTCATCGATCATATAGATTCCGTATTCATCGCAGAGCTGATAGATCAGGGATGCATCCGGATAATGGCAGGTACGGATTGCATTGATGTTGTTCTGTTTCATGATCTTAAGGTCTTTACGAAGCTCTTCTTCGGACACGTGTCTTCCACTCACAGAGCTGAATTCATGACGGTTTACGCCCTTGAATACGATACGTTTTCCGTTCAGTGTCATGATACCGTCTTTCATCTCAAAACGACGGAATCCAACCTTCTGCGGAACTACTTCCTGAAGTTCTCCTGCCTCGTTATAAACCTCTAAAACAAGGTCATAAAGCTGCGGATCTTCTGCACTCCAGAGTACCGGATCTTCTACTTTCCAGGAATAAATTTCCTCTCCGTCGAGTGCTTTTTTATCTTCGATCACGGTCTCTCCATCTTTGGAAAGAGTGATCTTTACTGTACCTTTGCCCCAGGTATCTGTTCCGATCTCAAGTGCCGCTGTACTTAAAGTTTCGTCCGGGATTGCACGGATCTGAAGGTCATAAACATGAACCTCCGGCACGGTATAAAGATAAACATCTCTGTAGATTCCAGAGAAACGATAGAAATCCTGGTCCTCGCACCAGCTGCTTGCTGTCCATTTGAATACCTGTGCTGCGAGTTTGTTTTCACCTTCTTTTACATACTCGGTCAGTTCAAATTCTGACGGTGTAAAGGAGTCTTCACTATATCCTACAAACTGTCCGTTGAGCCATAATGCAATGCCGCTCTCTGCTCCCTGAAAAGAAATAAAGAGACGTTTTCCCTGCATTTCTTCCGGCACTTCGAAGTATTTCACATAGCTTGCAACCGGGTTAAAGTGCTCCGGAATCTCACCCGGATGAATGTCTTCGTGACCTTCCCACGGATACTGTACGTTGGCATACTGAGGTGCATCATATCCTTCCATCTGGATATGTGCCGGCACGCGGATATCATCCCAGTCCTTGCAGCAATAGTCTGCTTTTTCAAATCCCGGGATTGCACTTCCGTAGTTGCGGGCATAGTGGAATTTCCAGATTCCATTGAGATCGTAACGGAAAGACGTTGCTTTTTCCTGCGCTTCCTCTCCATCTCTGTAATATGTATGGTCAGAATGCGCATCCATTCTTCTGTCCTTAAAATACTGTGGATCCTTTACTAAAGAATAATCAAAAGTTTTCATTCTTATCCTCCTGCGTTATTATTTTTAAGCAAAAAAGGATGCCGCATAATCTGTCTGGGACATATTACGCAATATACCCACAGGCCCAAGCAGCATCCTTTTATTAAATTCATTGTTTACTTGACAGCACCGGTAATACCTTCTGCGAACTGTTTCTGCAGTACGAAGAAGACGATCATGGTCGGGATGGAACAGAACAATACGCCGCACATCAGCATACCATAGTCTGTTACATAACCTGTGATCAGGTTGGCGATCAACATTGGCATTGTCATTGCCTTATTATCTGTCATGATTACCTTCGGCCACAGGTAAGAGTTCCATGCGTTCATGAAGGTAATAACAGCTGCAGCTGCATATGTAGATTTCATTGTAGGAATGAACATCTGGAAGAAGATCCTTACTTCGCTCAGTCCATCAATACGAGCTGCTTCGATAATATCTACCGGGAATGATCTTGCGTTCTGACGGAACATCATGATCATAAATGGTGTAGAAATGATTGGAAGGATAAAACCAACTGCTGTATTCAGAAGTCCTGCTTTGGAGAACATTTTGAACAACGGAACCATGGTTGCAACCTGCGGAACCATCATTGCAAGAAGCAGCACGGAGAACAGTCTGTCTTTTCCTTTGTCATGATAAACTTCAAATCCATATCCTGCGATAGAGCAGATCAGAAGACAGATCACTGTGGTAAGGATTGCATAGAAAAATGAGTTTCCAAGTGCTCTCCACAGTGGCTGCTGAGCTGTCAGATTATGGAAGTTTTCCATAAAATGACTTCCCGGAAGGATACGTCCACGGGATACATCTGTTGATGTATTTGTCGCAGCTGAGATCATCCAGTATAACGGGAATACAGAAATAAATGACACGATGATCAGAAAAATATAAGTAGGAATCAATCTTCTCTGAATTGCTGATTTGTTTTTCTTAGTCACGTGTATCACCTACTTTCAAGTTGATAAATGCAAGCACAGCTACCATGATGAATATGATAAATGACATCGCTGATGCATATCCAAAGTTCGGTACGTTAATAAAGCATGTGTTGTAAATATAGTGGGACATTGTAATTGTGGAGTTTGCCGGGCCACCTTTTGTCAGGTTGACAGACTCATCGAACAACTGCAGTGTACCATTGATTGACATGATAAAGGTCATGATAATTGTCGGTTTCAGAAGCGGAACAGTGATCTTCCAGAAAGTCTTCCAGCCGTTGGCACCATCGATCTTTGCTGCTTCATATACAGAATATTCAATATTCTGAAGACCAGCAAGATAGAATACCATGTTGTAGCCTGTCCATCTCCAGATCAGAGCCAGGATGATCACGATCTTGGCACTGGTGGAATTTCCCAGGAAGTTGTAGCCGGTTGATAAGATTCCAAGTTTGATCAGGATACTGTTGATCAGCCCATCTGTTGCAAACATGGAACGGAAAATCAGTGAGTAGGAAACCAGGGATGTTGCACATGGAAGAAATACACATGTACGGAAAAATCCTCTGAGTTTCAGATCTTTGTTATTTAAAAGCTGTGCCAGAAGAATTGCCAGTATCAGCATGATCGGCACCTGAATGATCAGA
>OBAS01001306.1_pt1 | contig 15120 bp, 13 predicted proteins | sample 1517591 | NCBI WGS metagenome assembly OBAS01 (sample SAMN04571700, study PRJEB22368) | human gut metagenome | biome: human gut; material: stool | host: Homo sapiens | place: Luxembourg | collected 2012-10-05
GTCGGAGCCGTAAAGGGCTAATGATTTTTGATTAATAGCAGGATAGTCTGCATTAATAGATACTTAACAAAGAAAGCAAGCGAGGAGAAGACTCGCACAAAGAAGGAGGATTTTAATATGAAGAAGAAGTTTCTTGCATCCGCATTGGCAGCATCTATGGTAGGAACAATGTTCGCATCAATGCCGGCATTCGCAGAGGAAGAGTCCAGCAGCGCAGCAGCAGAAGAGGTTACAAGCGCAGAAGCAGAGGAAGAGTCCAGCAGCGCAGCAGCAGAGGCAACTACGGGCGAGGTTCCAAATTATGATGATGTCTGGGCAGAGAAGTGGGCAGATGTTGATACATCTGAGCATGTAGTTATCAATTACATGACTACTGGTGATGCACCGACAAACGATGCAACACAGAAAATGTTAGATGAGCTGAATGCAATCCTGACAGAGAAGGTTAACGCAGAGCTGCAGATTTACTACATTGGTTGGACCGATTATCTGTCAAACTACAACCTGACTCTGGCTCGTATGGATGGTTCTGTAGATTTAGTTGGTACTGGTACCGACTGGCTGGATGCATGGCCAAACGCAAAGAATGGTGCTTTCCTTGAGTTAGACGAGGAAATGCTTGCTAAGTACGCACCAGTTACTTATGAGACTGTTCCGCAGGAAGACTGGGATCTGTGTAAGTACAATGACAACATTTATCTGATGCCAGAGGATAATTACGCGCAGTGGACAAATCATGGTTTTGCATATCGTCTTGACTGGGCAAAGGAAGCTGGTCTTGAGGATGGCGTTCACAGCTGGGAAGATATGACAACATACTTTAAGTATGTATGCGATAACAAGGATGAGCTTGGCGTTGTAACTCCTTGGGATTCTGATGGCACACAGTTCTCACAAATGGCAGGCGGCTGGATTTCTTCCCATAGCGATTTCGTATCAATTGATGGTCTTGCAGCAGCAGCTTACTGGGGCGGAACAAAAGATGATCTGTATACAATTGTAAGCCCACTGTATACTGATACCGATTCTCTTGTAGAATTTGCAAAGATGATGAAGGAATGGGATGAGATGGGTGTTTGGAAGACAGACGTTCTGAACAATACCTCTTCTGATAATAGAGAGGACTTCAAGCTTGGCAAGACTGCTGCTGAACAGCATCATACCGAGACTTGGACTGATCTTGTAAGTAAGACTCCAGAGAACGTACCGGGTGCTGAGGTTGGATTCTTCTGGTTTGGCGAGGAAGAAAAGAATGTTACTGCTTTGAATATTACTCACGGTGCAATGGCAGTTTCCTACGGTTCTGAGAACCCAGAGAGAGCTCTGATGGTTTATGATTTACTGAGAAATGATGCTGAGTGCTACGATCTGATCAACTATGGTCAGAAGGGTGTTCAGTGGGATGTAAACGATGAAGGTCTTCGTATTACTCCAGAATCCTATAATTCTGATACTGATGGTATTACAACTAACTTCTGGTGGGGACGTAACGATCTGTTAGAGATCCGTGACGCTACAAAGGATTGGGACAAGATTGATGTTATGTATAAAGAATTAGAAGATGCAGCAATTGATTATCCTTATGGTAAGTTTGTTGCAAACGTTGATGATATTCAGTCCTATATCAACAACATCAACGAAGTTAACACCAACTACATGAAGCAGATCGCATATGGTAAGTACACTGGCACCGCAGAAGAGATCGTTGCTGAGTATCAGCAGGCTCTGAAGGATGCAGGTATGGATATCGTTATCGAAGAGCTTCAGAAGCAGTTAAATGAAGTTTACGGTGACGCAGAATAATAAAAATAGTAACTACCCACAGTAATGGGTCAGTAAACGCGTAAAGGGCGGGGTGACCTTTGGTCATCCTGCTCTTTTTTGTAACATAATTTAGAAAGAGGAGCAATGATGACACATACATTTGAGATCAAAGACAATTTTTATCTGGACGGCAAGCCATTTCAGATCATCTCTGGTGGAATCCACTATTTCCGTGTAGTTCCGGAGTATTGGAAGGATCGTCTGGAAAAATTAAAGGCGATGGGATGCAATACAGTTGAGACTTACATTCCTTGGAACATGCATGAACCAAATAAGGGCGAGTTCCATTTTGACGGAATGCTCGACATTGCAAAATTTGTAAAAACAGCACAGGAGTTAGGTCTGTGGGTGATTATTCGTCCATCACCATATATCTGTGCAGAATGGGAGTTTGGCGGACTGCCGGCTTGGCTTTTGGCAGAGGATGGCATGAAGCTTCGCGGCTGCTATAAGCCGTTCTTAGATCATATTCGTTCTTATTATAAAGAATTGTTCAAGGTTTTGGCACCGCTTCAGGTAAACTACGGCGGACCAGTCATCATGATGCAGGTAGAAAATGAGTATGGCTACTATGGTGATGACACAGAGTATCTTGAGACAATGAAGCAGATCATGATCGATTTTGGTACTGTTGTACCTCTTGTTACATCAGATGGACCTATGCATGAGTCTCTTTCCTGTGGTCACTTAGAAGGTGCTCTTCCGACTGGAAACTTTGGTTCACGCACCGAGGAGCGTTTTGAAATATTGAAGCAGTATACAAATGGCGGTCCTTTAATGTGTACCGAGTTCTGGGTTGGCTGGTTTGACCATTGGGGCAATGGCGGCCATATGAGAGGAAATTTGGAGGAGAGCACAAAGGATCTTGACAAGATGCTTGAGCTTGGCCATGTCAATATTTACATGTTTGAGGGCGGCACAAACTTTGGCTTTATGAATGGATCTAATTATTACGATGAGCTGACACCAGATGTTACTTCCTATGATTATGATGGCGTACTTACAGAGTCTGGTGATATAACAGAGAAATATCGCCGCTATCAGGAAGTTATCCGCAAGTATGCACCGATTCCGGAAGTAACATACAGCACAAAGATCGAGAAGAAAGCATACGGAACCTTACAGTATGATGCAAGAGTTGGACTCTTTGAATCTCTTGATGATCTTTCAGCACCTGTAAAATGCAAGTTCCCGACTTCTATGGAGCGTTTAGGACAAAATTATGGATATATTTTGTACCATACAAAGCTTGAGAAAGAGCAGAATCTTGAAAAGATCCGTTTGTATGAGGCAAATGACCGTGCAAATCTCTTTGTCGATCAGAAACCACTTGTAACACTTTATGACAGACAGCTTCTTTCTGAGGCAAAGGCAGGAGAGGATTTTGCAAAGGAAGATGGAAAGCCAGTTACCTTTAAGAAGGGTGCACCGCTTGATATTCTTGTTGAGAACATGGGACGCGTAAACTTTGGACCAAGAATGGAGCATCAGAGAAAAGGTATCGACGGACACGTACAGATCAACGGTCACACTCACTTAAACTGGGAAGAGTATTGCCTGCCGCTTGACAACATCGAAAAGCTTGATTATACAAAGGGCTATACAGAGGGACTTCCGGCATTTTATCACTTTACGCTTGACGTGGACCAAAAGGGAGATACCTTCCTCGATTTCGAAGGATGGGGTAAGGGATGCATTTTCTTAAACGGATTTAATCTGGGACGATTCTGGGAGATCGGACCACAGAAGAGACTTTATATTCCGGCACCGCTGTTAAGAGAAGGACGAAATGAAATCGTTGTATTCGAGACAGACGGCAAACAGCCAGGAACAATAACCTTAAAAGATGAGCCGGATATCGGCTGATGAAGCTGGGGCGGACATTGTAATGTGTCTGCCCTTTTTTAATAGGAGAAAAAATCATGGATAGAACATATATTACACTGAACGAGAACTGGAAGTTTCACTACGGCGAGGTACCGGAAGGCTGGTACAAGGGCTATGATGACAGTGCGTGGACTAGCGTTACGCTGCCACATGACTGGTCAGTACACATGCCGTTTGAGCAGACTAATTCCAGCGGAACTGGATATTTAAGCGGTGGCATTGGCTGGTATCGCGTGCGTTTTTCACTTCCAGAAGCATATAAGGGAAAACGCGTGAGAGTTGTATTTGATGGAATCTATAAAAATAGTAGAATATGGTGCAACAGCTATCACATTGGAAAGCGTCCTTATGGTTATACACAGATCAGCTATGATATTACTGACTTTGTTCAGTTTGGCGCGATTGATAATGAGATTACTGTGCGTGTATGCCATACTGATTTAGCAGATTCACGCTGGTTTACAGGCTCTGGTATTTACCGCAAGGCATACCTTGTAGTGGAGGAGCAGGTTCATGCTGTATGGAATGGTGTTGCCTTTAATGTGTCAAGAGCAGATGAGCAGTCAGCGGCTGTTTGTGCAGATGCAGAGATTGTAAATGAGCTGGATGAGCGTGTGATTGGAACATTGACTGCTAGTCTAAAGCTATGTGGAAGTGATGAGGAGTCGGTTATTTTTGCTAGAGTACCTGCTGTAATGGAGGCACATGAGAAGAAAACCTTCTATTTAAATGGAATGATTGGAAAACCAAAGCTTTGGTCTTGTGAATCACCATCATTATATGAGCTTTGCATTTCATTTGAAAAAGAAGATGAAAATGTGATTGTATTAGATAAAGAGCGCGTTGGTATCAGAACATTTTCATTTGATGCTGATCAAGGCTTTTTCCTAAATGGAAAGGAAACAAAGTTTAAGGGCGTATGTGTTCATCATGATGGCGGCTGTCTTGGTGCAGCAATGTATCGTGAGGTATGGCTTCGCAGACTGCTTAAATTGAAGGAAGGTGGCTGTAATGCAATCCGCTGCAGTCATAATCCGCATATGCCAGAGCTGTATGATCTGTGTGATGAGCTTGGACTTTTAATGATGGATGAGGCATTCGATGAGTGGGAAAATCCGAAGAATAAGTGGTCTACCGGTCATAATGTATATCCGCCAAAGCATGAGGGCTACGCAGAAGATTTCCCAGAGTGGCATGAGCGTGATCTCGCCGATATGGTACGCCGTGACCGCAACCATCCAAGCATCGTTATGTGGAGCATTGGAAATGAGATCGACTACCCGAATGACCCATATTGCCATCCACTATTTGAAACCATGACAGGAAACAACGATGCCAACAAGCCGGCAAAGGAGCGTCAGTATGACCCGAATAAGCCAAATGCTGAGCGACTTAGCGTAATTGCAAAGGAGTTGGCAGCGATTGTGCGCACACAGGATACCACAAGACCAGTTACATTAGCAGCAGCCTTCCCAGAGCTGTCATCTCATATTGGATTTTTTGATGCACTTGATGTTGTGGGCTACAATTATAAAGAGCATCTGTATGAGGAAAGCCACAAACGTTTTCCAGACAAGCCATTTTTAGGCAGCGAAAATGGAGGCGGCTACGAGCAGTGGTGTGCGGTGCGCGACAATGCATATATCAGCGGACAGTTTTTGTGGACAGGAATTGATTATCTTGGAGAGGCACATGGATGGCCGATTCACGGTTCATCAGCTGGTTTAATGGATCTTGCAGGCTTTGAAAAGCCGGGCTTCTATAGAAGAAAGGCATTCTGGAGCACAGAACCATTTGCTTGTATCCTGACACGCCCAGATGATGGTGATGAGCATGAGTGGAGACCGTGGAATGCACATTGGAATTATACAGACGGAGAAAATGTCGTTGTACGCGTATTCACAAATGTGCAAAAAGAAACTATTTCTCTTAGTATAGTTGGTATTGATGGTGAAAAGTCATTGCACGATGGAACATATCTTGAAAAAGAAGGCTGCACCGAATGGCGTTTTGCTTATGAGCCAGGTGTACTTAAGGCAGTGTGCGGCGAAGCCGAGTGCAGCATTCAGACAGCAGGAAAAGCAGTCGAGCTGTCTGCAAATGTATGGCATGCAGGAAAAACTATAAATAAGGAAGAAGTGATGCAGATCGAGGTTTCACTTACCGATGAAAATGGTGTTCTTGCGGCAGAAGATCTGGAAATCACGGCAGAGGTAATAGGAGGAACACTTCTCGGACTAGAAAACGGTGATTTAGCAGACCTAACGCCATACTGCGAGTCACACAGAAAGACACACAATGGCAGATTGATTGTCTATGTAAAGCCAAAGGAAGAAGTAAAGGTATGCATCAGCTGCCCGGCATTAGATAAAAGAGTGTGGATTGAATAATAATATATGAACAAAGAGGAATTACTATGGCTGCGGCGGTACAACCAATATTGCGGGAAATTCATGTATAAGGAACGATGCCGCCGCGGCATCTCTGAACAAAAAATATCAAGAGGTGTCTGCACCAGAACTGAGCTTAGGAAAATGGAAAATGGCGACACGCCATGGAAGAAAATGATAGGTGACTATCTGCTGCAAAGACTAGGTGTGCCGACTGAATATTTTGAGGTAATGGCAGATGCAAGGGAATTGAACGGATGGAGAGACCGCGAGGATATCTGTCTAGTTGTTTTTGAGCAGCCGCAGAAAGCACAGCAATTACTAGAAGTGTATCAGAAAAAGTATCGAAAAAAAACGCCATTTGAAGAACAGTTTTTAAAGAAAATGCAGACCATTCTTCTGATGCAGGCGTACAAAAAAAGTTTTGAGAGCAAGAGCGTTGACGTTGAATGTGAAAAATCAGAGGGAGAAAATCTGGTGGAAAGCGCACGGCAGACGGTACTATGTACATTACCCGATGGATGGGAAAAAAAGAAGCTGTCAAAGTTTTTACTGGCTCCCTGTGAATTGGAAAGTATTTTGCTTCTGGCAAATTGTCTGCTTCTTATCGGTAAGACAGATGAAGCTATGCAGATGCACAAGAAGGTAGCCGACTATGTGAAACAGGCAAAGTTTGAACCAAAGGTTCAGATATTGATTTATCCGCAGGTGGCACTTCTTGGAATGAAACTCGAATTGTATGCAGGCAATGAAGAAAAAGCGTTTTCATATGGAATGGAAGCACTTGAGCTACTCAGACATCAGTACTCACAGCGTTATGTTGTTTTTGTTTTGGAAGAACTGCTTAATGTGTTAGAATGCATTAGCGTAAAAGGAAAAGAGGATCAGAAATACAAGGAAGAAGAGACAGAGGTAACAGAATTTCTCAAGACATTTGAGGAATTATATAGGTTGTTTTCGCACCCTAAAAAGAGAATGTGGCAGAGCATTAGTGTCAGCAATACGCATGAAATTGGACTGACACTTAAAATGCTTAGAAAAGCAATGGGATTGTCAGCGGCAAAGGTATCGGCTGCGAATCCAGACCATATGACTGCGCGACAGATAGAGAAAATAGAGGCGGGAACGCATCGACCTTCTGGCAGAAATTATGAAATGCTCATGCAGTTTTATCATAAGACGGGACTAGAAGGGCAGCTGTTACTTGAGACTGATTCGCTGGAAGTGCTGCACCAGAGACAGGAAATTGTTGACTTCATTATACGCGAAGAATGGGATAACGCATGGGAAAGTTTTCAGAGCTTTAAGGAAAAACTGGATGTGAACGTGCCATTAAATCGGCAGGAGATTATTTTTTTTGATACCGATATTCAACATACGTATCATAAAAAATTAACCGCTCAGGAATATGTAAAACAAATGGAAAAAGCATTATATTGCACAATGCCAAAAATCCCAGTGGAAAAGTGGAATATGTGGGTATTTCAAAGAGAGGAGGGGATTGTTGCTGGAAATATAGCTGGGAAATTTTTAAATTCTGGGGAAAGCAAAAAGGCAGAAGAATTATTTAGTAAATTGCTTCAATCCTTTGATATGCAAATGGAGCATACCAGAATTCCGTATAGAGGCTATGTTGTGATAACGACTGGATTGGTAAATGCATTGGGTGAAAATAAAAAGTATTACCAATCCATAAAGCAAGATGAAAGAAGTATCAATGTGTTACTGAATGATACTATAGAAGATGTAGACGCATTCATATATGATATCTGTTGGAGCTTATATGAATTGGTAAACGAATATCCTGATAAAAAAGAAAAGTATCAGAATTGGTGGAGAGAACTTTTTCCTATAGCATATAAACTTGCAGAATTTTTTTGTAAGAAAAATGATGTAAGTTTTTACGAAGAAAGAAAAAGCAAATATTTATCATGAAGTATGCGAGTAATCTTTATCGCTTTGTGGTGTAATAGAAGATTGTTCTTCTGTGGAAGCCTCTTCTGTCTCAATAATAGTATCAGGATTTTTGGAGTTAGCTGCTTTGGCAGTAGTAAAATAAAAAGTAGAAGCTATTGCTGAAGCGGCTAACAAGGTTAGGTACACAACTTTAAATTTTTTCATGGATAAAATCTCCTTTTTCTTTTTTCTTATTGTAAAATAAAAAACAAAAAGAAGCAATACGTCGTATTTTTGACTGGTTTTTGAAACATGTCAAAAATACGACGTATTGTAAGTTGAACAGACGTATAGTATATTGTAAACAACGACATAAATAATTTTCTGGCAATAGAAAAAATACAAAAAGGGGGAACGAGGGACTATGATTAAAATTGCGGTATGTGATGATAAAAACGAAGCGGTTGCCTTAACAGAGAAGATAAATGAAATTTTTGAAAAAGATGAAACAATGATTAGAATTAGTTATTTTAAGAATGCAGCATTATTGCGATATGAAGTAGAAGATAGGGTGTATTTTGATTTATACATATTGGTGATTCAGCAGGGGCGAACAGAAAAAGAAAAGCAGTTAATGAAGACTGTGCGTGGGCGAGATTCTGAAGCCTTTTTCTTAGTTTTAGCAGATAAACTTGAACCAACTTTAGCGTTTCCAATCAAATCAGTTCAAATCATTGCAAAGAATGCGTCTGATGATGAGATTGAGAATATTATAGAAGATGTAAAGGCTGCAATGGAAAAAAGAAAAAAACAATGTTACATTATGAAAAATCAGGCTGGAACATGGCGTATTTTATATAAAGATATTCAAAGTATTACACATGAGGGAAAATATAGTATATTTTTAGTTCAGGGGGAAAGAGAAATAAGAGTTCGCAAAACATTAAAAGAAATATTTGAAGGACTTACGAATTATGATTTTATATGGGTTGATAGAGGTACTATTTGTAATCTTGCGTTTGTAGAATGTGTCCACAATGGGGCAATTGTAATGAAAAATGGAGATAAATTCTGGATAAGCAGAGGGAAAATAAAGTATTTTAAACAACTTATCCAGAAATATTGGGGTGAATAAGCGAAGAAAAGTTGATTTGAAAGTCAAAAATGTCGATTTTAAGGACAGTTTTACATAAACTTATTTATATTTGCTATAGTAGAGACACGATAAGCTTATCAAGAACGAAACAACATTATAGGAAAGGAGTAAATTATGGGATTTAAATTAAAAAGAGCATTAGCAGCATTAGGAGTAGCAGCGTGCGTGGCAGTACCAGTATTAGCAGATACATCGTGGCATTCTAATGCAGTATCTGGTGGTGGCTCTGTTTCGACAACAGCAGTTACAAAAAAGTCTAGTGCAACAGGAGCACCAGCATTAGTAACGTTTTCAGCTTTTTCAAATTATGACGCGAAACCGTCAGAGCATCCACTGGCATTGCGTGTACGTACTCCAGGTGGTGCAGCAGCTACTGGTGTAGTTTCGGTGTACGGAACAGGAACATATACGTTATATTATAATTCGGGATATGGCATTTATGGAAACGATTATGTTGCAAATATCGCAACACATACCGCTTCAACAAGAGGAGCGTCATTTACATTAACTTTTACACCGTAAATTAATATTGAAAGCTTGAGCCTGCAGATTTATGCAGGCTTAAGTGTCATTAAGAAGAATGGAGAATTGTGTATGAGAAAACGAATCAGTGTATGTATGTTAGCAACAATGATGAGCGTGACTAGTATGTATTCATTTGTGGCGCAGGGAGCCGAAAACGAGACCGAGCAGGAAACGGGAATTGAACAGGAATCTGAAGAATCAGAAACGCAGGCAGAGGAAGCAGTAGACCCGATGAGTGCAGACCGACTTTTGATGAGAATAAGAGTATTTAGCCCCGAGGAAGTTTTGGATGCATATTTTGGAGAAGGAAAATGGAATGAGGATTTACTCACTAGTGAGACAACAATAGAAGCAAGCGACCGAAATTTGTATGATGGAGAAGAACGGCAGATTTTAATGGTAACGGATAATGTTATTTATGAGACAATAAGTGTTAAGTACAAAGATGATGTACCTGATGAAGAAAGTATGCTTGAAGAATGGGAAACATTATTTCAAAAGTTCAATATTGATATTGCAGATGAATACACGAAACAGGTGGATTTTCTGAACAATGATAGACCAGTATACACATATTACATTCAACAGGAAGGAATAAAACTATCGCCGGAAGCATATACAATTGGAAAAGTAGGAAATACAACCGAGTATTTTGGTGTATTTGCAAGGGTTTCGGTAGAAGAAAATGGGTATTTGATCAATTTGCAACGAATCCCAGAGATTAGTGAACGGGAAAGTGTCGCACAGCGTCAGCGAATAACAGATGAGGAAGCGTTACAGGCAGTATATGATGCAGTATGGGATGCATTACAGATTCCAGCATTGGAAACAAATCCGATTGCAGATTCACTACAGGTTGAGGTTCAATATATTCCGGTAGATATGGGAACAAATGCTGGAGAATATGTATATGATATCGGATTTTATGTAAAACAGTTGATTGATCAGGATGGTGCGGACAAGTTATGGCATTTTACAGGTCTTGTCGATGCAACAATGCCGTATTGCTATAGCTTTACAATGGCAGAAGATTCGGATGAAGAGTTTCAGACAGAGCATTTAAAAATTTCAGATCGAAAAAAGTAAAAGGTGGTGATGCTTTGTGATAGGAAGAGAATTAAAGCGCATTCTGCAAAAGCCGACTGCGCTTGTTTGTGTTATTATCTATATAGCAGTTTTGTTTTTGGGAATAGAGTCTGATTTGAGAGCTGGTTATGAAACAGGAATGTTAAATCTGTTTTGGTTTACAGAAAATTTTGGCGCAACTATTTTTATACAAACGTTAATTTTTCCGATTGTGGCGGCAGGCAATTATTTTGATGAACGAAAAGGACATTATGATTGGTTGATGCAGATGCGTTCCGGTCAGTTGCGATATTGTTTGGCAAAAATTGTATCGGCTGTATTAGGCGGAATTATATTGTATATGGTAAGTGTGTTACTATTTTTTATTTTATGTGTGGTATGTGTCCCAGCAATAAGACGTGGAAATACAATAGAATCAGTTGAATTATTTTTGGGAACAAAAGAATCTTTGTGGTATCGCATGGCATCTTCTATTGGTTATTATCCAACAGCGATATTATTTGCATTTCAGTATTCTCTTCATATTGGAATTTATGTGCTAATTGGATTGTGTGTTTCTGTATTTTGTACAAATCAATATGTATTTTATGCGATGCCATTTTTGCTTACAAGAGTAGGTACATATATTGGCGGTGTGCTCGCATTAGACGCATATATTCCATATGGAAAAGAACTTTTAGCTGACGGTGGATGGGGAATCTGCCTCACCCGAAATCTCGCCGCATACGCAGTGCTTGGATTTCTTTATTACCGAGAGATGAAATGGAGGGGAATCAATGGATAGCATGAGAAGAATGAACGCCTATGTAAAATTAAATTTTCAGCGCTGTCTGTCTCAGGGAAAAACACTGGTAATTTGTCTTTGTCTGGCCGTCTTTTTCTATCTTTATTTTGGTGATGTGCGTGGTGGTCTGATGGAGTCGGGACAGAAAATTGGCATTATGGAGATGTTTCTTGTTGTGACCAACAATATGTACACGTCGTTTACTATATGGATTGGTTTTGTGCTGATTATATGTGACATTCCATATCGTGATGATGGTGTGTACCAGTATCTGCTGCGTACTTCCCGAAGGAGCTGGCTCTGGGGACAGATCGTGTATATTGTCGCAATTACAGTGATCTATTTTGCATATATATTTTTATTACTGCTGCTTCTTATTGTGCCGCAGGTAACATTTCAGACAGCGTGGACGACAACCTTTGTAAAGATGATCAATGCACCGTTTGGCTATGGAATTTCCAATTATTTTTCATTCCCAGTTTCGGTCATGCGCCAGACAACGGCGCTGCAGCTGTTTGGCAGATGCATTGTTCTTTGCCTGATGATTGGAATGGCAACTGGTTTTCTGACTATGATGCTTCATATGCTGTGGCCGAGTGGTCCTGGTATTGCAATCGGTGGAATCGGAATTGCGATGGACTATTGGGCAACGGTTGTGCGAGTCGGAGTGACAAGTAAATATTTGTTGTTTATCTCTCCATTCAGCATGAGTCGTGTCGGAAACTTAAGCACGACTGCATTTAATCGTGTTAATCCAACGTTTTCTTATGCGTGTCTGTTTTTGGCAGGAATGATTCTTGTGCCGCTTGCTGTCATGAATCTGAAAATAGGCAGATACGATTATAGCTAAAAAGCGAGGTGTGTATATGGAACCTTATATTATATTGGATGGTGTATCAAAAAGCTTCCGGTCGGTTGAGGTGTTAAAGCCGCTTTCGATTGAATTTGAAGAAGGGCTGATTCATGGCATTGTGGGACGAAATGGTTCTGGCAAGACAGTTATGATGAAGCTGATTTTAGGCTTTCTAAAGCCAACACAGGGTACGGTGACTGTAGGCAAAAAACGTGTGGGAAAGGATGTGGATTTTCCACAGGATGTTGGCGCGATCATTGAAAATGTGGATTTTATTCCATATTTAAATGCATATGACAATCTGTATAATCTGGCGGCGATTCGTCACCGGATCACAAAGGAAGATGTGAAACAGGTATTAGAGACTGTTGGATTAGGAGATACCGGAAGAAAAAAGGTGGCGAAGTTTTCACTCGGAATGAGGCAGAGGCTTGCAATCGCACAGGCTATCATGGAAAAGCCAAAGTTAATTATTTTGGATGAGCCGATGAATGGACTGGATAAGAGAGGCGTGGAGGAAATGCGCCAGATCTTTCTGAATTTAAAGGCAGAGGGGACGACGAGCCATAACATGGAGGATATCCGTTGTCTGTGTGATAAGGTGTATGAGATGGATGCCGGTGTACTTACGCCAATAGATGGAGTTTCTTGATGGAAGGGGCGCTGCAAAGAGCAGCGCTTTTTCTTTTACAAAAAGTGCTTGCATAATTACTTGACTTGAGGTAACATATAAGTATACAAACAAAAAACAACAGTGTGAACTTTTGAGATGACATCGCTTTTCAGAAAGCAGAAAGCAGAAAGTAGAAGGAGGGATTATGGAAAATCAATTCATGCTTCCGATTGGAATCGAAGATTTTAAAGAGATTCGAGAGGAATGCTATTATTATGTTGATAAAACGGCATTGATTGAGCAAGTTCTTGAAAAGAGAAGCAAAGTAACCTTGTTTACCAGGCCGCGCCGCTTTGGAAAATCATTAAACATGAGTATGTTAAAACGATTTTTTGAAATAGGAACGGATCCCTCTTTATTTGAAGGGCTTCATATTTCAAAAAATGCGGCGCTGTGTGAGCGATATATGGGAAAGTATCCTGTGATTGCAATTAGTTTAAAAGGCGTGGATGCAGCATCTTATCAAGAGGCAGTTGTCCAACTCGTAGAGATTATAAATCAGAGTGCAGCGAGCTTTCAACTTTTGCAGAATAGCGGTAGGTTGACCGATTATGAAAAAGAAAGATTTTGTAAGCTGCTTGATGATGATATGAATATGAAAATTATGAGTTCAAGTATGTTATGGCTGACAAAGCTTCTTGAAAAACATTTTAATCGAAAAGTGGTTATATTGATTGATGAGTACGATGTGCCGTTAGCAAAGGCATATGAAAATGGCTTTTATGACGAGATGGTTCTTTTGATTCGGAATATTTTTGGAAATGTATTAAAGACGAATGAGAGTCTTGCTTTTGCTGTGCTGACGGGGTGTTTGCGTATTGCAAAGGAAAGTATTTTCACGGGCTTAAATAATTTTAAGGTGTATTCAATTACCGATGTTGAGTTTGATGAGACATTTGGCTTTACAAATGAAGAAGTGAAATCAATGCTAAAATATTATGGATTGGATCGTCATTTTAATCAGGTAAGGGAATGGTACGATGGCTATCGCTTTGGTAATGCGGATGTCTATTGTCCGTGGGATGTTGTGAATTATTGCGATGACCATCGCAGCAATCCAAATGCAGAGCCGAAAAATTATTGGATGAATACAAGTGGAAATGATGTGATCAATCATTTCATCGACAGTATCAATGATCCCGGAATGTTGACAAAAGGTGAGTTGGAACGGTTGGTAAACGGCGAGTTTATCACACAAAAGGTAGATGAAATGATAACGTATAAGGAATTGTATTCAAGTATCGACAATCTGTGGAGTACACTTTTTATGACAGGCTATCTGACGCAGCGCGGTTATATCGGAAATGGGTATTACCGCCTTGCAGTTCCCAATCGAGAGATTTGCAATATTATCATTGAGCGTGTGTTAACCTTGTTTCGCAAGGAGGTTGCCCAAAACGGCAAGTTGCTTGAAGACTTTTGCAATGCAATCGTATCGTCAAATGAAGCGGCTGTTGAACAGCTACTGACTGAGTACATGGAAAAAACGATTAGCATTCGCGATAATTTTGCCAGATCGCTTCACGAAAATTTCTATCATGGATTGATGATTGGAATTTTAGGATACAGGCGAGACTGGGAGATTTTATCCAATCGAGAGTCCGGCGATGGCTTTAGCGATATTCTTATAGAGACAACAGAACCAGAGAATGAGATTGGAGTTGTGATTGAGCTAAAATATAGTAGCGATGAAAAGAACCTTGATACAGACTGCCGTGGAGCGTTACAGCAAATCGAGGATAAAAACTATGTGCAGGAGCTGTGTAACAAAGGTTATCGGAAAATCTTGAAATATGGAATTGCATTTTATCATAAAAAATGTCGGGTTATGGTGAAACCAAATTAACAGAAAGGAATGAGAAAGTATGGGCATGTTTGTAAATCCTGGGAATCAGGCATTTCAGGTGGCAGTAAATTCTGAAATTTACAAAAGTCGGGTGGGAAAGCCCACGGTTTTAACCGTGGGATGAAAGCCAAGAAACTTTTTGCAATTATCGGACAATGATGTCGAATTTTGTCGAAATGTTGTACAGGCAACTGCTCGTT